>LFCJ01002144.1_pt1 | contig 14149 bp, 15 predicted proteins | sample 643141 | NCBI WGS metagenome assembly LFCJ01 (sample SAMN03766243, study PRJNA286221) | soda lake metagenome | biome: soda lake; feature: Kulunda steppe; material: water; isolation source: sample B1-Br-g2 brine of Lake Bitter-1 | place: Russia: Kulunda steppe | collected 2010-07 | reverse complement strand
CTAAAGATTTAATCTTAGGAGCAAATCCCGCTAAATCTTTTATAGTTTTTCTTAACTCATCTCCATCATTAATATTTGGACATAAAACAATTTGAGTATTTAACTCAATTCCTGCTTCTATAAGTTCCTTAATTTGACTTAGAACCTCTCCAGATTTATCATTTTTTAACATCTCTTTTCTCAACTGCTTATTTGTAGTATGAACAGATATATTTAACGGGCTTAAGTGAAGCCTTTTTATACGAGAAATTTCTTCTTGATTCAAATTAGTTAATGTAATATAACTTCCCTTTAAAAAAGAAAAGCGATAATCATCATCTTTAAGTTGCAAGGTTTTTCTGATGCCTGGGGGCATTTGATCTACAAAGCAGAAAATACAGTTGTTATGACATTTTTTTAAGCCATCAAAAATAATCTCATCAAACTCAACACCTAGCAAATCGTCGTAATCTTTTTCAATATCAAAGATTATTCTTTCTCCATTAGATTTTTTAATATCTAGCTCTAGGTTCAAATCAGTAATTAAAAATTTATACTCAATATAATCTTTTGGCTGTAAGCCATTAATTGAGAGTATCTCATCTCCAGCTTCTAATCCTAATTCTTCAGCAATAGAGTCTTTTTGAATAGCTGAAATAAATAAATTATTATTTTGCTCATTTTTTGCTACCTTCAATTCCAACCCCCCATGTGGATATTAAGTGGCAAATCGCCACTTAATATCGGTTAAAAATGTATAATTTACAGTTATATAGATAGATTCATCAAAGAAATACAGTCATTTCATTATATTATACTTATTAAGCAAAATCAAAAAAATTTTTTATTTTTGCTACTGCACCTTTAAGGCCTTTCTCATTAGCTACTAAGAGTAAAAATCCACCGCCAAATACAAAAATCAATAATAATAAAAAATTTCTAGCTAGATTACTACCCCCACCAGCATCCCCTTGGCCCTCTAGTCTGCCTAGCATCTCCACAAAGGTATCAGCTGATTTATCTATACTTCCCTCTACAAGCTCTTTAGATTGGGTGTAAGTTCCTTTTTCAATTAATAATGCACGAGGGTGTAAATCTTGATTATACTTTCCGTTAGCATAATGGATTCCTTTAACTAAACCAGGATATTTTTCATCAGCAACCTGTTTATAATACCGTGCAAATTGATCATTAGACTCCATTTGAGGATTCTGTCTACCGATAACAAACTTGATTTGACTAGCTGCTGCACCATCTATTTCAGTGGTATATTCCTCAGGGTCTGGTACACCATCACGGTGAATATCCAATATAACATCTGGACTTTTTTCCGCCAGTTGCTCAGCTGTCCTTCTCGATCTTTCATAAGCACCACCATCATGAGGATCATGTCTAGACTGATCATGAACTACGTTAACTCCTCTTTCTTCTAATTCATTAGCAAATTGAGCTGCTATATCTATGATATCACCACTACCAGGCTTACTATCTGTACCGCTTGTTGGCTTATAAGATTCACCAGTATGAGTATTATAAATTGCTACCATCTTATTATCAGAATCTGCTAAGAAAATTGGACTTAATGTTAAAGCTTGATTATCTTCTTCAACTAACTCTACTTTCTTTTCAAAGCTAGCTATAGCCTTTCTTTCATCATGGTCAACCTCTATTATTTTAAATTTATTATTAGCTTCATTAATATAAAAATCACCTACAGAAACAACATTTCCTGTTTTAAAAACTACCTCGTTATCCTCTGAAACTACTGTATAATACTCTTTCTCGTCTGCATTTACCATTACCGTAAAAAGAAAAAATATAATTAATGATAGCAAAATTACTAATCTTTTATTCCTCTTTTTCATTCTCTTCATCCCTTTTATTTACCCTCCCAACCTCAAAATCGAACTGTTTTTTCTTAAATTCTGATTTATCCTTTCGCTTAATATATTCTCTAGTCTCACCTATTATCTCTGCTGTTAATACTGCTATAACACCACTCATAACAATTGTATCAAAAACTCCTGCACCACCTATTAAGGCTTCTCCAGGAATATTTTGTGCCATAAGTCTAAATACATGAATTAAATCATAAACTAAAAAACCCAATACACCAGAAATAAAAGCAGCTCTTCTCGACCTACCAGCTAAATAAGCAGTTATTCCAGCAACAAGTGGAAACAAATAATTTGTATCAATTGCAGTATGTCCTTCCTCAAATTGATACATCTGAGTTAGTAAAAATATAACTCCTCCTGTCACTAATACTGCAAAGATAGTCCGATAAATCTCTTCTCTCTCGTCACTACGGGCCAACACATAGATAGCAAAAGCAACTGGAATTAATGCTCCACCTAAATTAACTGTTACTGGTGGCTCAGCTAATAATGGAAAATCAATATAGCTTCCTACAATCATAGCTAATAATAATAACAGAGCTTCACTTCTACTAATCCCCATCTTTCTAAGCATTTCTTCTGCCAAACCAAAATAAATTATAATTTGCAGCACAAATAATATTATAACTCCTGTTGACATGAAGTTTATTCACCTCTTTTGATTATAATCCTTGTAATTAGTAGTTATTATTAGCTGAAATTTATTTTATTATTCATTACAAAATAAGAAAATAGCAGCTTATAAATAAGCTGCTACCTTCAAATTGTTATTAAATTCTACCTAACTCTATCTAGGCTCTACAATTAATTTAATTGCAGTTCGTTCTTCGCCTTCAATTTCAACATCAGTGAATGCAGGAATACAGATCAAATCCATTCCACTTGGAGCTACAAATCCTCGAGCAATTGCTACTGCTTTAACTGCTTGATTTAATGCTCCAGCCCCTATTGCTTGAAGCTCTGCTCCTCCTCTTTCTCTTAATACGCCAGCAAGAGCTCCAGCTACAGAATTAGGACTTGATTTAGATGATACCTTTAATACTTCCATGTTATAATGCCTCCTCTTCTTGGAATAAGTATTTTCTAAAAAACCCTTATACTAATAATCCCTTATTATTAATAATTCCCTATAATACTTATTTCAAGATTTACAAAAAAATTCCTGCTTCTAATATGGAAAAATTTATTTTTTATTATGACAATTTGTAATATAATTCTACAATTAAGTAGAGTGTTTTCGTTTTATTCTCTTTAAATCCAATGTTTTTCCAAACTCACCTAAAGTAACTAATAAAGCTGATATTTGGACCTTTCCTGTCCCAACTTTAAATCGATTAGGCATTCCCGTTAAAAAGCGTTCTATTGGCTCTGCTGCTTTCATTCCTAAAACCGAATCTATAGCACCTGAAAAACCCAAATCAGTTATATAAGCTGTATAATCTTGCAAAATTCTTTCATCAGCCGTTTGTACATGCGTGTGTGTGCCCACAACCACTGAAGCTCTCTTAGCAGCATAAAAACCTAAAGCCTGCTTTTCAGCAGTAGCTTCAGCATGGAAATCAACTATTATAGCGTCAGCATCTTTAGCTAATAAGTTCTCATAAGCTTTATCAAAAGCTTTAAAAGGACAGTCTAAACTCTTCATAAAAACTCTGCCTAACAAATTAATGACCCCTAGTTTAAAGCCCTCCTTTTCTATGACTTTCAAGCCAACCCCAGGTGCACCTTCAGGAAAATTATAAGGGCGTAAAAGATGATTGCTTTCTCCAATAAAATCGCGAATCTCTTTCTTATCCCAAATATGATTACCTGATGTTAAAAGGTCAATCCCATAGCCAAGCAATTCATCTGTTACCTTTTCTGTCAAACCAAATCCACCGGCTCCATTCTCCCCATTAGCAATCACAAAATCTACTTCTAACTCTTTTTTCAATCCTGGTAATAATTCTCTAATTGCTCTTCTTCCAGCTCTACCAACAACATCTCCAATCAAAAGTACTTTCTTATTCATTAGTCCCTCCTAGCATCTCATCTTCAATTCATATAATTAGCTTTATTAAAAATCTTAATCTTATCATCTTCTCTAAAAGCAAGATATGTAAACTCATCATCTTTTTCTTGCTCAGCTTCGATAACTGTTAATAGATTATCTAATGATTCAAAACTATTCTTTTTTGCTAGATTAAATTTATCAAGATGGATTTCTTTTTTAAATATTTCTGTTATTAGCTTTATTATAAAGTCTAGTTTTTTTTGAGTCAAGCAAAAGACCCTATAAGCTAAGTCTATCTTAACTAATTGTTTATAATCTGTACTTTTAATTGAAAATTCTTGCTCAGTAATCTCTTCTAGCTGATTGAAGCAATTAAGGCTTTTTTTAAATAAATTAAGTTTATTTTTGCTTTCAGCATTATCCTGATTCTTATTAGCTAAAAAGAAAGTGAATATTATTTGATTTTCAGTTAAATCAATATCTAATAAATCAATCACAGGATAGCGAAGCAACATAGAAATTAATAATTTAACTCCTTTCTCTTCATTCTTTATTTGGCTTTGAGTTTTAGACTTAAGCATTTAAATCCCCTCTCATTTTTAAAAATTTACAATTAGCAATTGAGAATTGAAGATTATAAGCTTCTTGATTTCTAATTGTTAATTGTTAATCATAAATTGTAAATTGATTCTTATTGGCTATTTTCTAATTTAATACTTATAGAAAATAAGAGCAAACCCTTTTGCTTAATAGTCGTATTTAAGATAATTTTTAGTAAACAAAAAAGCAGCCCAGTTGCAACTAAGCTGCTTTTTCGTATTATTTATTTTTATAATGCTGCATCTCCACTTTCACCAGTTCGAATTCTAACTGCTTCTTTAATATCACAAACAAATATTTTTCCGTCTCCTACTTCACCAGTTTTAACTACCTCAGTTACTGCTTTTATTAAACCATCTACTTTATCATCAGCAATTACTGTTTCTACTTTTAACTTTTGCTTTAATTTAACTTCATACTTTACACCACGATATACTTTAGTTTTACCTTTTTGCTGACCATAACCACTAATTTGATTAATATTAAGCCCTGAAATACCAAATTCTTCGCAAGCAACAATCAAATCATCTAATTTTTCAGGTCTAATTATAAACTCTACTTTTGTCATGATTGACTCCCCCCACTTGAGATATCTTCAGTATTAATTTCTACACTCTGTAATGCCGGAGTTACAAAGTCTGGATAAGATACAGAACCATGTTCAATTATATCTAATCCTTCTCTCTCTTCAGCTGCAGAGACTCTTAATCCAATTATAGCATCAATAGCTCTAAATAATATATAAGCTGTAATAAGAGTCCAAGCTGCTACAGAAACTACTCCTAGCACTTGAATACCTAAAAGTTCTACTCCTCCACCATAAAATAAACCTCCATCTGTTGCTAATAAACCGACCATCATTGTCCCAAATGCACCACAAATACCGTGGACTGCTATTGCTCCTACTGGATCATCAACTTGTAATTTATCGATTAATTCTACACCAAAGATAACTATTATTCCTGCTAAAGCACCAATAATTACTGCTCCTAGATTACTAACAGAAGCTGTTCCTGCCGTAATTCCAACTAAACCTGCTAAGGCACCATTTAAAGTCATACTTACATCAGCATTTCCATACTTTATCCAACTAGTTATCATCGATAACGTAGCACCGGCGGCTGCTGCTAAATTAGTAGTCACAGCAATCTCAGCTATACTTAAATCAGTTCCAGCAATTGTACTTCCAGCATTAAATCCAAACCAGCCAAACCAAAGAATAAAAACTCCTAAAGCTGCCATTAATAAGTTATGACCTGGCATTGCATTTGCTGAGCCATCTTCATTAAACTTGCCTATTCTTGGCCCTAATACAATTGCTCCTGCTAATGCTGCCCAACCTCCTACTGAGTGTACAACTGTTGAACCAGCAAAATCAATCATACCTAGTTCTTCTAACCAGCCACCACCCCAAATCCATTTTCCTACTACTGGATATATAAGTCCTGTTATTATTACACTATACATTAAATATCCGCTAAACTTTGTTCGTTCTGCCATTGCACCTGAAACTATTGTAGCTGCTGTAGCAGCAAACACGGCTTGAAAAATCCAAAAAGCACTAATTGGAATATCTAAACCTAAGTGTTCAAATCCTCCGCTTAAAAAGAATCCTTCTGTACCAATAAAACTATTTCCTGCACCAAACATAATTGCAAAACCACAAAACCAATAAATTAAACTACCAGCAGAAAAGTCCATCAAGTTTTTCATAATAATATTTCCTGAGTTTTTGGCCCGAGTAAAGCCTGCCTCTACCATAGCAAATCCTGCCTGCATAAAAAAGACTAAAATCGCTGCTAATAAAACCCAGATTGTATCTATTGCCACCGCATTACTCTCTGCCAACCCTTCAGTTGCCAGTACTGGACTAGCAAACAAAAGAACACCCATCATTGATAGACTAACACTTCTTAATATTTTCATTTTCCCACCCCTTCAAAATATTCTTATAATATTATATATCTTACCTCTCTGGTTAAGGATAGAGAGCGACCCTCTTTGCGTTATGTTTATGTTAACTATATGTTAACTATATGTTAACTATATAAATATTATAAACTATATAATTACTTTTTGCAAGTTTTTCTTAAATTACTTACATACATCTTACGCAGAGAGTCTTTTTCCAGTTAAAAATATTAATATTTTATTTTGTTTTGAGTAAAATAATTATAAGGAGTTGAAAAAATGAAATCTATTATTATTTATGAATCAATTTATCACAATAATACGCAAAAACTTGTTGAATCAATGTCTCAACAGCTAAATTGTAAAGCTATACGACCAAAAAATGTAGAGATGAATACTTTAAAAAAATATGATCTAATAGGATTTGGCTCAGGAATTTATTTATTTAAACATCATAAAAACATTTTAAATTTAGCCGATGATTTACCCCAGTTAAATGGACAGGATGTATTTATTTTTGCAACTAGCGGATTCAAAAAAATATCTGTCATACATAATTTCAGACAGCCTTTAGCCAAAAAATTAATTGAAAAAGGAGGTAAGATTAAAGGAGAATTTTTTTGCAGAGGCTTTGATAATTTTGGCCCCTTGAAGTTATTCGGTGGTATAAATAAGGGTAGACCTAATCAAAATGACTTGAAAAAAGCAAAGGCTTTTGTTAATGAATTGAATAAATAAAAAAGAGCTTTGACTATTAATTAATAGTCAAAGCTCTTAAAATCATTTATATTTACTTACCTTGCATAATCTACAGCTCTAGTCTGTCTAATTACAGTTACTTTAATTTCACCTGGATATTCAAGATCTTCTTCAATCTCTTTTGATACTTCATAAGCCAATTTAGAAGATCTATCATCGTTGATTTCATTTGGTTCTACCATAATTCTTACTTCTCTACCAGCCTGAATTGCATAAGCCTTTTCAACTCCATTGAAGGAGTCAGCAATATCTTCAAGATTCTCTAAGCGCTTAATATACGACTCTAAAGTCTCTCTTCTAGCACCAGGTCTAGCAGCAGAAACAGCATCGGCAGCAGCAACTAAGACTGCTTCAATTGATTCAGTTTCTACATCGCCATGATGAGCTTCAATACCATGAATTACAGCTTCACTTTCGCCATATTTTCTAGCTAAATCTACTCCAATTTTAACATGAGGACCTTCCACTTCATGGTCTACTGCTTTTCCTAAATCATGCAATAACCCAGCCCTTTTAGCAATTTTAACATCAACATCTAACTCTTCAGCCATCATACCAGCTAAATGACTGACCTCAATTGAATGTTTCAATACATTCTGTCCATAGCTTGTTCGATACTTCAATTTACCTAGTAACTTAATTATTTCATTATTTAAACCATGAACTCCAGTATCAAAAGTAGCCTGCTCTCCTACTTCATAAATCCTATCTCCTATTTCACCTTTAGCCTTTTCTACCATCTCTTCAATTCGAGCTGGATGAATTCTACCATCAGCAATTAGCTTCTCTAACGCAATTCTTGCTATTTCTCTCCTAACCGGATCAAACCCAGATAAAACTACAGCTTCTGGAGTATCATCAATAATTAAGTCTATACCTGTTAAACTCTCTAAAGCCCTTATATTTCTTCCTTCTCGACCAATAATTCTACCTTTCATCTCATCATTTGGTAAAGAAACGACTGAAACTGTAGTCTCGGCAACATGATCAGCAGCACACCTTTGAATCGAGGTTGAAATAATCTCTTTCGCTTTCTTGTTTGCTTCTTCTTTAGCTCTGGTCTGCTTTTGTTTAATCATTTTAGCCATTTCGTGCTCCACTTCATTTTCAACTTGATTTAATAACGTATCTTTTGCCTCATCTTTAGTCATACTAGCAATTTCTTCTAATCGATCAAGATGATTCTTATGAAGTTCCTCAACCTTATTCTCTTTCTTTTCTAACTCTTCTTCTCGCCTCACAATTTGACTCTTTCTATGATTGAGTTTTTCTTCTTTCTTCTCTAGATTGTCTTCTTTTTTCAACAATCTATTTTCAAGCTTTTGTAATTCATTTCTTCTTTCTCTACATTCTTTCTCAGCCTCATCACGAATCTTATGCGCTTCTTCTCTTGCATCAACCACTGATTCACGTTTGATTGATTTAGATTCTCTTTTTGCATCGCTGATAATCTTTTCTGCTTCTTTCTCTGCAGTTTGAATCTTGCTCTCAGCTATATATTTTCTAATGGCAAAGCCACTAATACCACCAAAAATCAAACTGATAATAGCAGTTAATATATAATTTAGCATCCCCCAATCACCCCCATTCCAAATTAAAAATTATTTAAAGGATGTCTCTTTACATTTTATACTTTTTTGCAACTTATGTCAAACCATAATACTTGTTGTTACATTACTTGCTTCACCATCTAATTCCACTTGAAAAGCTTTATCTGCAACTTCGCTTAAATGTTGTTGATGAGTAATAACTATTATTTGCCTTTCAGAAATTTGATTAACCTCTTTTAAGAAGTTGGTTACATTCTTTATATATTCTCCACTCACATGCTTAGCTGGCTCATCTAATACTAGCGGGCCAACAAGGGGTGGATTATTATATGACAATAGCATAGCAACTCTTAAAGCTAGAGAAACAACATCTACTACACCGCCTCCCCTCGAATCTTGTGGTGTATTTCTAATCTCTTTTCCACCTTGCTCAGAAACAACATAAAATTCTGCCGATGCTTGATTACGCCTTTTACTTAATTCAATTTCAAAGCTAAATTTATCACCAAATACAATCTGTAAAGCTTTAGTAACTAAATACTCCATCTGTTGTCTTGCTTGCTCTCTAGCATATTCTGCTGTCTGCTGCAATAATAGATTTACCTTCTCTAATTCTTTAATTTCATTCTTAATCACTGTTAGCTCTTGCTTCTTTTCGCTTTTATCTTCTAAAAGCTGTTCTTTACGTCCTTGCCTTTTTTGGTAATCAGCTTTTTTTTCCACTATAGAATCTGTTAAAGAGGAAATTAATTTTTCAGTCTCCATTTAAAATTCAACCCTTTTATTTAAAATCTCATCATCTGGTAATAATTCTTTAGCTTCAGATAATAACTCAGATAGTTCAGTCTCTAATTTATCTATCTCATCATCTAATTGCTCAGGCTCAATCCCATATTCTTTAATTTCACTAATTAACTCTTTTTTCTGTTCTTTTAAATCATCCATTCTTGTCTTAGCTTGAACTCGTAAATTATTAGCATCATCTAATTTCTTTTTTAATTGATCAAGCTCTTTTTTATATTTTTCCACTATTAACCCCTCCTATAATTATCAACAATCTCTGCAATAGTAGTCTCATTTATTTGATTAAAACAGATCGGACACTTGCCTATATCTTCTAAGAAATCATTATATTTATTAACTAATCTATCTAATTTCTTCTCGTTATCTTTAATAAATTTCTTTCCTTTATCAATACTCTTTGCTAAATCTTTTCTTCTATTATTTAGCTCTTTTAGTTGTTGTAATAATTTAGTCTTTTTAACTAAGTCATCTTTTAATCTTGCTACTTTTTTCACCTCAGACAAATTATTATAAAATCTATTTTGCTTATTTAATTTTTCATTTAATAACTTCTCTTTATCAACTCGCTTTTTTAGTTGCATAAGCTTTTCTTTTTTTACTTTTATTCTTCTAGCTATTTTCTTTACTTCTTTTATTCGAGCAGTCTCTTTAAGTAATTTCTGATTATTATTGCTTCTTAAATAATTCTCACTTAACTTTTTGTTAATCTCGGTTAATTTCTGATACTTATCTAATCTATTTCTAAGTTTGATTTCTTTACTTTTTAGTTTAGACAAATTATTAGTTGCATTAATTATTTTTTTAACTTGTTTTGACTCTCTTTGCTGCTTATTATATGCTTGCCTTAACTCTTTAAGCTTCTCTAGTCTTTTTTCTTTTTGGCTTAATTTTTTCACTAAAGTTTTTAATTGCTCAATTTGAGATAATTCAGCTAAAAGCTCTTTTAAATTCTTCTCTTTCTCTGCTGCTTCTTTAAATTTTTTCTGCAATTTAGTCAATTTAGCTAATTCTTTTTTACTCTCTTTTAGCTTTGCCAACAGTCTTTTCTCTTGTTCTATCTCCCGGGCCAACGCTTCTAAATCAGAAAATTTCTCTAACTTCTCATCTATCCGCTCAATATCATCTTCTAAAGTCTCTCGACGACGTTTTAACTTGCTAGTATCCCTTACGGTATCTCTAATAGCAGAATCAACAACATGAACTCTGCTTAACCTCCCTAAAACTTTGGCCCTGGTATAGCTACTTTCATTCAATAAAAAGGCCCCATCAAGCTGATAATCCAAATTTAAAGTCATCTTACTATCAGTATCCCAACTTATCTTAGGCATTCCATGTAACTTTTTTACTTCTTCTGGTACACTACGACCTACTTTTTCTAAAACCTCTTTTTCTCCTTCAGGACTAATAATAATATAGCCATTCTCCTTTTTATTTCGTTTTCTAATAATCTGATAATCATTCTTTAAAGTAATCTTTACTTGACATTCATTACAGCCCATTTTAATAAAATCACTTCCATTTGGTTCATTATATAAGACCCATCTTAAAGCTCGAATTAAAGATGACTTACCTTGGTCTGAAGGCCCAGTAATCACATTTAATCCTGAGTCAAAAACTAATTTAGTATGACTATGACTTTGAAAATTAAATAATTCAAGTTCTTTTATCTTTTTCATCCTTTACCACCTAATCTCTGCTGTGCCCTAGCGATTCTATCTCTTGCTGCCTCTTTTATCTTAGCATCAACTTCTCCTTCACTACTTAATTGCTCTAAAATATCTTGGATTGAGAATATCTCAAACTTATTACTTGCCTTTACCTCACGTAAAAAATCAGCCAATCTTTTCTCTCTAACTTTATCAGCTTCAATCTCACTTCGATCAAGGACTTTAGATCCCTTTTGGGCTGAAGCTAACTGTTTTAAATCTATTTTAACATCTTCTGACGTTAACTCAATAATTGCTACTTTAGGCATTCGCTTCAGCTCTTCCATTCGAGCTCCTAGTCTAACTAAAGAGCCTGGATTTAAAAAGTATTGCCCTTCATATTTAATTGATCCATAGCCTAAATGATAATGCCCGCTAATAGTTATATCAGCTTCTGTATCAAGATCCTCTATCAAAGTATATTGATCAGGAAAAGCAGGTTTATCTAATAACATGCCATGAACTAAATGGATTGCATAATCAACCTCTTCTCTTTTTTTCACTTCATAATCAGCTTTGCTATCATCGACTTGATAATCAAAGCTCTTACCAGTTAATTGCAAGCTTATTCCCTGCTTATTTAATATTACACCCTCTTCAGGAATTAAATTCATAATCCCAGCTGAAATCAAAACTCCTGCCATAGTCCTAGGTAAGGTAGCTGGATTATGACCATATAAATCATGATTTCCTACTATTGTATAAATCGGTGCTTGATAATCAAGAAAAATCTCAATAAACTGATTTACAACTGCTGGTGCTGTATCAGGTCGATCAAAGATATCTCCCCCATGAATCACATAATCTATCTCTTCAGCAGTAATTATTTCTCCTATCTCTTTTAGCTTGTTTTCTAAAGTCTCACGAAAATCATCGATTCTTTTATCAGGATTAGTTCCTCTAATATGAGTATCATTCATTACTAAAAGTTTCATCTTCACCAACTCCTGTCAAAAATTCCTCTAATAATTCATGAATTATATCAAAAGAAAAACCCCGCCGTTCTAGAGCCTGAAACAGCTTTCTCTTTTTCTTTTGATAGCTATCATCATGATATCTTTTAACTCTTTTGCTAATAAATTCGCGAGCAATCTTTTTCTCTTTATCCATTGGGTATTCATTACTAATCTCTGCTGCAATTATTCTTTCTGCTACACCTTTTTTGCTAAGCTCAATTTTTATCTGCAAAGGACCTTTAGATTTTCTTTGCTTATCTCTAATCCATAACTTAGCAAACTCGCGATCATCAAGATAATCAATCCTTTTTAAGATTTTAATCACTTGATTAATGCTAACTTGCGAATAATCCTTCTTTTCTAAACGTTCTCTAAGTTCTAATTCACTTCGTTTGCGATAGGATAATAAATTTAAAGCATAACTTTTAGCTTTAGCTACTTCATCATCACTTGCTAAATTAAATAGATTATTTTCAGTTAAGGTATCACCCTTACTTAAATTATATTGTAAAAAAATTTCTTTAGCAATCCCTAATAAAAAATCTCCATCAACAAAAATTGATACCCGTTCAGGGTTATTTTTCTGTTCTTCTATCTTAGTAATAGTTCCAATCTCTTTCATTGATTAACCTCCCCTATAAAGAAAAACCCTCCCAAGATTTGGAAGGGTAAGCTTTACTAAGCTGATTCTTTTTCTTCTTTCTTCTCCTCTTCATCCTTTTTACTTTCAACATCCTCAAGCTCTTCATCTTCAATTAGACCAGATTTAATTCTAATCTTTTTTTCAATTTCTGCTTTTATTTCAGGGTTTTCATTTAAGAACTCTTTAGAATTCTCTCTTCCTTGACCAAGACGAATATCATCCGTATAAGAATACCAAGAACCAGCCCGTTCAACAATATCATATTCAACACCCATATCTAAAATACAGCCCGCTTGTGAAATTCCTTTTCCATACATAATATCAAACTCTGCCTCTTTAAATGGTGAAGCAACCTTATTTTTAACCACTTTAGCTCTAGTCTCGTTTCCTTTATAATCGCTACCATCTTTAATACTTCTTCTTCTTCTGATATCTAATCTAATTGAAGAGTAAAACTTAAGTGCTCGTCCACCAGAAGTAGTCTCAGGATTTCCAAAACGAACTCCAACCTTTTCTCGAATCTGATTAATAAAGATACAAGTACATTTAGACTTACTTAAAACTCCTGATAGTTTTCTCATTGCTTGTGACATTAATCTTGCTTGTAATCCAACATGTGAATCTCCCATCTCACCTTCAATTTCTACTTTAGGGACTAAAGCAGCAACTGAGTCAATAACTACTAAATCAACTGCTCCACTCCGGGCCAACGCCTCACAAATTTCAAGTGCTGCTTCTCCAGTATCTGGCTGAGATACTAATAATTCTTTAACATCAACCCCTAAATTTTTAGCATATTTAGGATCTAAAGCATGCTCAGCATCTATAAACGCAGCTACTCCACCTTCTCTCTGCACCTCAGCAATCATATGTAGTGCTACTGTAGTCTTACCCGAAGATTCAGGGCCAAAGATTTCTACAATTCTTCCTTTAGGAATCCCCCCAACTCCTAAAGCAATATCCAATGATAAAGCCCCAGTAGAAATCGTTTCTACATCCATCTTTTCCGCATCACCCAAACGCATAATTGAACCTTTACCAAATTCCTTCTCTATCTGATTAATTGTCCTATCTAAAGCTTTTTTCTTCTCTTTTGACGACATATTTTCCACTCCTTATTTTTTGTTAGTATATAGAAATATTGTTGCACAATATTTCTATAGTTTACAGTTTACAGTTGACAGTGGTGGTTTTTACACGGAAGGGCTGATAAGCCCTGTAGGGACAGTTAAAATCAAACCCACTACAAGCAAAGTCAAGATCTTGCTCGTTGTTTAGGGTCTTAAGCTTTTGACCTTAAATGGTCTTGACCTTAACTGTAAACTATAAACTGTAAACTGTAAACTAGAT
>LFCJ01002143.1_pt1 | contig 14152 bp, 7 predicted proteins | sample 643141 | NCBI WGS metagenome assembly LFCJ01 (sample SAMN03766243, study PRJNA286221) | soda lake metagenome | biome: soda lake; feature: Kulunda steppe; material: water; isolation source: sample B1-Br-g2 brine of Lake Bitter-1 | place: Russia: Kulunda steppe | collected 2010-07 | reverse complement strand
ATTTACGGTTATTTAAGATGAACTCCTGTGGGTTTGAAGTGCGATTTACGGTTATTTAAGATGAACTCCTGTGGGTTTGAAGTGCGATTTACGGTTATTTAAGATGAACTCCTGTGGGTTTGAAGTGCGATTTACGGTTATTTAAGATGAACTCCTGTGGGTTATAGAATCTCTGAGATTTCATTTCAGGATTTTTGTATTGTCCATATAAGAGATTGACCAACTTTTCGGCCCATAATCTGGTCTTTGTTTTGGATTGACTTGAGACGGCTGTATGCCGTTTTTCGGGTGCATCCGACCTCTTCTGCGATTTCGGAAGTGCCAGCTAAACCTCCAAGAGTCTGGATAGCGTCAATAAAATCTTGATCAGAATAGCTAGTAGTGTATCTTCCTGATTTGTCATCTCGGTCACTACCAGTCATATCATTCTTTTTTGTCCTCGGACGTATGTAGGTATTGACTTCGGTTACACACCGAAGGTAATGGCAATATTTAAACCACTACACAATAGAGGTAATGGTACGAACCCGGTAAAGGCATGCAGATTACAAAAAATGCCACGGTGGTAAGGACACCGAGACAGGGTTCGTAAGAACCATGAAAAAGTCAAAATCAAACGATAAAAAACGTATCGATCAGACTGAGTCAAACATAAAATTAGAAAAAAGCCCAAAACCAATGACAGACGGGGGTATAACTAATTACCAAAGAGACTCAACTGTCTCACTGACCCCAAGCGTCAGAGATTACATTTTTGAGGACCGAGAGCACGAATGTGAGCTTTGTGGAGCAGATGAGACCGATGTCGATCTAGAAATCCATCATCGGACTCAACAATCAGATGGCGGATCAAATGCACCAAGCAACCTATTATTGATTTGTCGGCCGTGTCATCGTCGACATCACGGGTACCGTCCAAAAGGAGAGACACTTGCGGATGAGGATCGAGAGCCATTACCACCTCACAGTGAGCCGAATGAAACAGATCTTGAGATCCTCGCTGTGATCGAAGAACACGGTCCAATCCATACAAAATCAATCGCGGAAAAAATCAATCGATCCGGACAGTACATTCGGCGCCAATGTTGGAAGCTGAGCGGAGAGCTACTCATCGCCCGAACAAAACAAGATGGATGGGAACTCAGAGAACGGACGCCGCCAGAAGAGTCTGACCTGGGGCTACCAGATACCCCAAAAACAGCATATAAAGCGGGTCGAGATGAAACTCTACGCCAAATGTCCGCTCACGGTATATCAAGATCTGAAATCACCGAAATAACTGGCTTAAGCAGATCAACAGTTGAGATTGCGATTTATCGAGCACGAGCACTTGGAGTTGAGACGGAGATCGATGATTCAATCGATCTCTCTGTCGTTACAACGCAACTAGCGTCAATCGTCCGGCTGATGGATGGTCTCCAACCGGGAGACGTCCACCAATAAGGGCAAGCGTGTAGCGTCTAGGGTGATTATACGATCGCGATATATGTGGATTCGATCTCAAATCCCCTGATACAATTAATCAACATCGCATCAGTCACGAGGACATATTTTGTTAAATTTATTTTGTATTTAATCACCCCGGTGTCCGCAGTGTCCGCAGTGTCCGCGGCGCGTTTTCTTTATAAACCCACACACACGGGTATGTCCGCAGATTTTTCCCACGAAACAGTACCCCCCTGCAAAAACCACGTTTCTAGTTAGAAAACGGAAGTTTTAATTTCCAGTTTTCGGAACTAGTCCGTAATCCAATTAGCATAAAGCAAGGTAGGGTGAAACCCTACCGAAGCTACGCGAGCGTAGCTTACACTGCCGAACAGCAACCGCGGGAAAGAAGACCCCTCCCGTCACCGGGTCGGGGTCTGACCGGGGGGGTACCTTCGGACGAGAAAAGTTGCGGACATACCCGGGGGTGTTTGATATATAAAACCATAGGTTGCGGACACTGCAGACATATGCCCGTTATATAATAACGTACTAATGTAAGTTAATCACAGGGAGTTACAAACCTCACCAAAACTCATCGATATATTAACAGGTACACAAAATCCGAAGAATTTTTGTCTTATCATTGACATTCTAACTTATGTGCCCGTCTGATAAGACCTCTAAGTCATCTTCGACTCATTTTGGTAATGTATCAGCCAACAATACTGGTCCTACACTTCTACACTTCCAAGCAAACACTCGGATCACACCGATCGAAGTCACTGAATACCGTCTTGATGTCGATGGGGGCGTTCCGGATAGTATCGAAGTTGAAGACTTTACCGCTAAATCTCGATGGGCACTCGACAAATATCACGGAACGCCATTAGCGCAATCTGGGCCTCTAACTGTTCTTGCTCCCAGGTCTATTTCGCGTTCCGTAACAGTAGCCAATCGAACTGTGACTCCTGTAGAAATGGAGGACAGAACGCTTACGCCGTCTACTGAAGCAGGCCGGGATGATATTGCCGATCTTGTCAAGTCAGATTTGCGTCGTGCGATTCCAGAGTCAAAATATGAGTTCCAGTTTATTAGCGATATTAGTAATCGAGAACCAGCTTGGACTAGTGACTCTGGCAACTTTGCAGCACATCATACGTACGACTGTTCGATTGAGGTAACTAGTGATGGTGATCTGCTCCTCCACGTTGAAATTAGTCATGAGCAACGCGCACTCACGACGCTAAATAATATTCTCTCTCTGGATCAGGATCCACCAAGGATACAAGTAGAACACGATTTGAGCAAGTATGAAACTGAAGGAACCGCAACTGTCCTTGGATGGTCAGATTACAATTATACTGATAAGATACCTGAATTTGGTGATTCTATTGCGAGTTACCACGAAGGAATAATCAACGAAAAATTAGGTATTCAACTTCGCGAAGAAAATCCTCGTTTGCTAAAGGTCCGCTACGGAAAGAAGGATAGGTATCAACTTCCGCACGTGCTCTCGCCAGTCACATCACTCAATCAGGTAAAAGATGAGGATTATGACTTCCATAGACGTTTCACAGCTGAGAAGGCGCTTCTTCCTGGAGAACGATACACGATTGCGAAAGGCTTCGTCAAGTCCCTTCAAATGCTTCCAACGGTAGAGGTGGAATTCGTACCTGAGGTCACCAGCCAAGGATACAGCATGGCTACGTACCGTGATAAACAGAGTCACCGACTAGTTTTTGGTGGAGAAAATCGGGGCAGCAAACCTCGATATAATATATTGTCACACGGTGTGTATCAATCACCTGGACAGTACCGAGTTCGGATTATAACTCCCTCAACAAATTCGTTCGAAGAGGTCCGTGAAGGACTACCTGGTTCCGTTGCGCGAGCTCTGGCTGAGATCGGTGCTCCAGCAGGAGTAACAGGTGGTGTCCAGTACGACCCTGGGCCCACATCGAACTACACAGAGACCGCCAATCAAGTAAACGAAGATACTGATGTAGCGGTGGTTGTTGTGCCTAATAAGGATGAAGTTGCTTCGATAGATTTTGTCGAAGATCCTTTTGACGAAATCAAACGTCGATTGATGCGGCGGGGAATTTCTACGCAAATGATGCAAACAGATACAGCACGCCGTCTAGCGACAACTAATGTTGCTCCTAGCGATTCTACGTTTTCGAATATTCTCAGTGCCATCGTGTCGAAAGCGGGAGGTACTCCGTGGAAAGTAGCTAACTTTCCTGGTAAGGCCGACGCATTCCTTGGATTAGATGTGACTCGTAAGGGTGGTCAACATGCAGGTGCGGCAGCTTCAGTTATGCTTCCAGATGGGACTACGTTCGCTGCAGAGTTCACCACTTTTCAAGATGGTGAAAGGTTCCGAGCAGATGATGTTGAACGTATTGTTCGTGACCTTGTGTACGACTTCGATGGAACTGCAAGCCATAGTATTGATCATCTCACGGTATTCCGTGACGGCAAGGTGTATGAAGATGTTGAGGCGATCCGCGCTGGTCTATCAGACGTTGCAGTGACTTTCGACTTAGTTGGGGTGCGAAAGTCTGGTCAACCTCGAGTCGGTCACTTTGACAGCGAGGGGTGGCGAATTGCGGATAAAGGTGTCGCATTTATTGATTCAAAACGTGACCGTTCAATTCTTCATTCTTGGGGTGTGCCTGATTGTGATAAAGATAATACAAACGGAACTCCTCGAACGATTGGTATCAGAAAAGATTCTGGACCTACTAGCATCGAAACGTTGACAGAGCAAGCGTACTGGTTGTCTGAGATTCATTATGGCAGTCCAACTATCTCAACACGACTACCAGTACCCATTAGTTATGCCGATAAGGCAGCATCGTATGTCCGTGAGGGTTTTGCTGACCCTGGAAGTATTATTGATGGGCCAGCATATCTCTAACACCATCATCTGGCTGTGCTGAAACTAGTTTTATTATTCAACTTTGAGAAGTATTCTTCGAACACTGGTGAATAGACATTCTCTCATCTCTAATACGCAGATATATGTGGAAATAGAGCAGGACACCCCCGTAGCTGTGCTCTCGGTTACCACTGAGTGGCTTGGTTTTAAATTCAACCGTGAGTGAGTTGGGTCAACCCAATAGCTTTCATCAATACAAGTTGAGAAATAGTCCTTATATTAAACAGCTACTGAGGAGAACTGTAAAGTAGGTTGCTTTGGTTTACTGAGATATGACTTACATATCGGATGGCAGTGGCCCTCCACTCTCTTTTTTTGATATAGAGTTATCCTCTACTGATGTCACAATGGACCTCACTAGTTGTGGCTTGCTCGTCGATCGTGTAGAGACACTCACAAAACTGTATGCAAAACATGGGAACTGGAATGATGTTAGAGAGCAATGGTTCTCCGATCGGCTCTCAGAACGAAGCACGAGAGGTAGTGCACAGAAAATCTACCGGATACTATCTTCCCGGCTCAAAAATGCTCCCACAGCGCTCCCAAATCCGAGTGTGCTACCTGGGATTTTTGACCAGTGTCAAACATCGCGAGAGAAGGCGCAAGTTCTGTATCCATATCTTATAGAAGATGATCTTCTTGTCAGATATGTTGTCTGCAAATACGTTGAGCAGCATTCTGAGCAATATACAAAACAGATTGATTTTTCAGACACAGCACTTAGAGCTATTCTAACCCAGATTGTCTACACTGATGGTGGGCGGTTCGAGTATGCGGATTCAACGGTCGATCGGTGGTGTAAGGGGTTTCGATCAGTGATGCGAAAAATAGGTGTCATTGACCCAAAAGAGCCATTTACTGGGAAAAGTCCTGCAATTGGTGATACAGCCCTGCTTGTACTGATGGGCTTTTCTTCACTTGTTGAGGATGATTGGATAAATGCACCAAGAGGCTTCCAATATCTTTTCTGTGAACATACACGAATGTCTGAACTGTTTGATCGGGGTGTCGAGCTTGGTGAGTGGGAATATATTGAGACGCACGGATCGATTCGAGTCGCACCAACGGAGCCAGATCCGTTTGCGTTTGCACAACAGAGAGGTGGATGCTGATGGGAACACGTGGTTGGTTTGTTGATCTTCCAGACGATTTTGAGGAATCAGTTCGAATTGATCGGGATGATGACGGGTACACCCACCGTGAAAATGCTATTTTTTCGTATCATCTTACGGCAGACTCACACCGGTTCGTCCATGATTTCATCGATCGGCTCTGTGGACAGTCAGATGATATGCGCAGTGGCTCCAACTACTGGCTGTACGGATACTACGGAAGCGGTAAAAGTCACTTGTTGACAGTCCTTGATGGGCTATTGGACACCTCATGGATCGCAAATTCCACAGTACCAGTTTGGGAATCACTAGTGGACAACTCAGAGACAGATTCGCTAGCCCAACTTGAATCTGAGTGGAAGGCACTTCACGACGAGTATTACGTAATCCCGATCTCGATTAATTTGTTGAAATATCAGGGCCAAAAACAACGCAGTTTTAGCGAGATTGTATTGCGCCATGCACATCAGGATCCAAATTTGACGGGAGTTGACGATGAGATCTCGACTGGCCTATCGTCCCAACTTGATGTTGCATACTTTGAGAAGTGGCTCCAAACAACTGCTGTATGGGACGATAGACAAGTCCGTGCAGCAACAGTTATTGAATCACTGAACCGCCATACGAGTGTATATGATTGGGATGAAGGTGCTCTGTGGAAAGACATCCAGCAGTATGGAGCGCTCGCAGATGTCATTCTCCCGCAGCTCTTTGCTGAGATTAACGGGACTCCTGATGGTTATGAAGATCTCCAGCCCTCTGATATTGATCCAGAAGTGGTCGTTAATCGGTTAGCGGAGCTTCGATCTAGACGTGAAAACGAACTCGATCGGCCGGTGAAGCTAGTCCTTCTTCTAGATGAGGTGAGTTTATTCATTGGTACCGAATTTGAACGACTTACAGAACTACAAACACTTGCAGAACATATCGATGAAATTGGTGAGGGGCACATCCAACTAGTTGCGACTGCACAAGCGAAAATTGAGGATGTTCAACCACAGTTTGCCGCGCACGGAGCAGACTTCAGTATTGTCAAGGATCGTTTCCCACACCGGTATCAACTGCCAAGTAAGCATGTTGGAGAAATTGCGAAACAACGTCTGTTTACAAAGTCTTCTCAGGGTTCAAATCGGATCGGGTCACTGCTTGAAACAGCAACGGTGCAACCGTCTGAGTCACTCGTATATAATGAGATCAAACAGAACACAAACCCTCCACTCGACCAGCTTGATGAAGAGGATTTGGTTGCATTCTATCCATTCCTTCCGTATCATGCACCGTTATTTTTAGAGATTCTATTTAATCTCAGACAAGAAGCGAACGATCCAGCGAAATCAATCTTTTCAGGGACTGCTCGTGCAATCTTGGCGCTTATGCATAACCTTCTGCAAGAGTGGGTCGAAAACGGTGAGAAAGATCATGTGGTCACACTCGTCGATCTATACGACCAAATTGAGCCAGAGCTTCGTGACATCCTCAAACAAGATATGCGCGTTATTGAAGGAGTGACGAACCCACCATTGCAGATCGATCAAACTGAAGAGGAGGAGGATGATGATGATGACCCAGCCGGTCGAGGAATCATTGATGATGTCCAGTCAGGAGAACTAGAACCGTTTGATCTTGACGTTGCAAAAGCTGTGCTATTGTTGCAGCATGTCCACGACATCATTCCACTGAGTGAAAGCAATATTGCAGTTGCCGTAATGGACGATCTCAACGGCCGCTCGTGGGTAAATACCCAGAACCGGGTACGAGATTCATTAGATCGGCTGCAAAAATATATCCGTCCAAATGAAGACCCAAGTGGGCCTCAATATAGGTTCGCAACACAGGAAGAGCGGCAAATATACGATACTGCTGAAGCAAACGAAGCAAGCCCCAAGTGGACTGATGTAATCGAAACAGTTGATGAACATCTTTGGGATGACGTGATTCAAGAACTTTCACTTCCAGATTCAATTCCATATGGTGAAAGTGGTGATGCTTATCCAGTTGAATACACATTTGCCATCGATGGCACGCCATTCTCCACAAGTGTGGACAGAGAAGGTGGTGTAGCTGTGTCAATGGAGATACACGGAATTCGTCCTGATATGCAGGCTTCTCAAACAGAGGAAAAGACACTGTATTGGTCAATTGATACCGACGGAATTGGTGATCTTCGAGACCAGTTACTCAAATGGTGGGCGCTTAGCGATGCTGTCGAAACACACACAGTACCAAAAGCTGTTGAGCGCGATCTCAATCAGAGGGCCTCAACGGTTCAACGAAAACTAGTTAGCGCGCTTCAGCGTGGTACATACACAATTAAAGATCGGTCCGAAATTCGAGGGATAGAGACCGCGGTGCAGACCGCGGTTGATGTCGCATATCCGGATGATTTCCACCCAATGATGTTGCAAGTCACTGACGATCGGCTCAGGGAACTTGCGTCACTTTCAGGGGACGAACCGCTTCCAGCGTGGGCACAGACGATCCAAGTTCCGTCTACGGATCAATCTGGTAGCGGTAGCAAACGAACGATTCAACGTAACGTATTGTCTCTTACTGGCAGACAGATCAAAGATCGCGATGACGGACTCAATGTCACTACAATCCTTGATGGGATTGTTAATCAGAAGCCGATATACGATGAGACGCGAGAAGCGTTGTGTGCAATTCTGTGGGGATACTGCCGGGTAGGGCGTTTAGTCCTTATCGATGAATCAGGAAGTGCCGTCGAAAACAGTGTGCTACTCGATCGTAATCGGCGGGCAACGGTCCGTCTCAAATTATTACCTCGTCTGCCACTACCGAAGTTGCTTGTTGATGGTGGTTTCAAAACGACAACTCAAACCGTTGATGAGGGTCTGATTGCGCTCCGGAAAGCAAATACAGATGTTCGATCGTCTCTTCAAGATCTCAAAGAAAATGTAAAACTCGTTGCTGAAACAGATATCCATTCAAGTGCGGTCTCTGGACTACTAACGACATTCGTCGACGAATTAGACCGTAAGATCGATGCAACGACAGACCGGTTAGAATTAATTAAAGACCAAGACGAGAGAATTGAGAGGGCGATCGAAGACACGAATGCAGCAACGGCATGGCTCACTGATGTACAGGATGTGTGGGAGCGTAGACAAGGTACATTATACCAGTTTGACGCCCAGTTCGTATGTGGCGCGGATCGGTTTGTGTGGGTAGATGATAGTGTTCGAGATGAAGTCACCGCACAACACAAAGTGATCGACACATACGATGCGGAATGGTGGACGACTGATGGGTGGACGTTGTTGATCGAACAGACAGACCCCAGCGTGAGTAAGATGCTCACTCGTGCTTGGAAGACGTACACCGATGAAACAGGAATAACAGCGTTTGTTGAGGAGATAACTGACAGTCCGTGGGTAGTCCCTCCGACACAGCTACCACGTGGTGTTCATCCAGCATTTGAACGCACCCATCTATCCCCACTTCGTGCTATACAGCGATGGTACACAACAATCGATGAGGCTATGTCGGCAATCGAACATGGCCAGAGTGATGCACTTCTCACCGCTACGGATGCACTCAGTGATACACAGTCATTTGGCAACACAGTTGATCTTGAACTAAACACGATTCAGTCACGTTTTGAAACGCTCAAGACTGTTGTAGGTGACCACTCTCCAGATCAGATCGATCACATTGGTATGATTCCAGACGATCGACAGATACTCAACAGACAGATTTCGGCTATTATTGAAGATCGTGAAGTCGATGTAACTGTTTCCGATTCGGGGGTGATCATTGAATGAGTTCGAGCTCTAACCCATATCGGGCGTTCAAAAAGAAGTTGATTACATTTGCAGACGGACAAGCAGGGATACGCAATCCGTTTGTCATTGCCGCCGTTGAGCCAACTGTTGAACACCAATCCGCGACACGACTCGCTCAGTGGGCCACAACAAACACCGAAGAACCAGTCCCAGATGATCGAATAACAATACAGACAATTTGGCTTGATGAGCTGCTCGCACGGACAGACGTATACAAACTCTGTATGACTCTCGGTGAACAGTCAACGTCAGATACTGGTGATCAGGAACTTACGTATACACCACCAACGCCAGAACGAATTGAATCAACATTACAGGATCAATTGGCAAAACAGCTTGTTCAAGAAATACTCGAAAACGAGGTTCCTGCAGAGAAACTCGAAACCCAACAGCACATTCTCTTATTATTACACCTCGGCAGCTTGTATCCATTCACTCGAGCATCAGAACTCCTTGATGAGCTTGATCGACGAAATGTTAAATCAACGGTCGGTATTCCATTCCCAGGTGATGTGGTTAACGGGAAACTGAATTTCTTTGGTGGCGACTCAAGGCACTACTATCCAGCACATCAAATCAGCCCCCGAATCCGAGGTGACCATCTCCAATGACAATGCAGACACTCTTTCGGCGAGACCCAACACGACAACTTGAAGAAGTACAGAAAGTCAACGCCCGACAACGGGCAGAAACAGACGTTGAAGAATTCTATGAGACGGAGAGTGCGAAAGCAGTGCTCACCCAACTCGGATCAATTGTCGAAAAGCATCCAACAGAGAGCGCTCGGTTCTTATATGTGTATGCAACGTTTGGCTCCGGCAAAACGCATCTGTTGAAACTCTTGGGACTCGTCGCCGATCGCGACTCTCCGTTCAGTCATTTAGGAACTACCTTAGCATCACAATGGAGTGGCTTCGATAATCTCTCTCAATCGATCGAACGATCGCAACACACTGATAGATTGATTCCGATCTTTTTGAACCTGCTCAACCGGGATGCATCAAAGGAGCCACCGCTTCCATTCTTAATCTTCGAAGCGATTGGGCGTGAACGTGGGTATCCAACCGATCCAAACTGGCTATTGGAATGGTCATGGTCAGTTGATATGGAGTACGACAGTGTCTGGGATGCAATACAGGAAGCAACACATGATGGACAAACGTTCTCCGACGTCGTTAGCGATCGTGCATCACTTCGTCGTTGGCTGTATGAGGTGCTCCCAACGCTTCCTGAAGCAAGAGGAACTGAGCTAGCTACAAAAGACGGTGTCAAAGCCTCGATCGAGCAAGCGGTTGAAGATATTTCTCCGTCCGAATTTGACGCGGTACAGTTGGTTGCACGAATTGAAACGCTGACTACCATACTAAACGAGACAGAGTCAGGGAAATCCACCGAACTACTGCTTGGGCTTGACGAAGTTGCACTTTTTATTGGTGATAGCAAGCAGCGCTATCGGGAGTTCGAGGAGACGATGGAGGCACTTCAACACGGCCCGAATCCGGTTGTTATCACGACTGGACAATACTCACTTCCAAAGACACGACAGAGTTTGCTTGGCTCGTACACAGATGAACACTGGACAAGTAATCAGGTTAGACTTGGAGGAGCAGATACTGAAATCATTGTGCGGAAACGGTGGTTACAAAAAAACGCCAGCGGATCTGATACGGTTGAATCTCTCCTTGAGGCGCTCCCTGACCTTACTCTCAACACCCAAGAAGAGATTGCCCAGATGGATTCGAACTCAATTGAATCGTATCCATTCCGATCGTATGATTTGACGCTTCTTAGGAGCGTCATGCAACAACTCATAACACAGGGGCGTGCAACGGATCGAGAGTACATCCAAGGGCGTGCACTGCTAGTACTAGTTCGATCATTGTTCACCAAATTTGAATGGGCTAGCAAAGAGCCAGGAGCGCTTGTCACGTGGGATGAGATGTTTGATCTGCTCGTTGAAGAGACGACATACGTGCCATTGTGGGTCCAAGAGATGATCGATAATACACTCGTGCCAACGTTTGATGGGGACGAGGATGCTTGGGAAATACGCGTCGCAAAAGCACTGTACCTTGTAAACCAACTTCCATCTGTCCCAGCAACGCCTGATAACCTTGGACGACTACTCTTTGATCAGGTCGATCAGTCACTCTCAGAACGGGTCGAGGAGACTAAAGATGGGCTTCAGGCACTAGTTAGAAAAAAGAAAGCACTTGAAGAAACGTCTGAATCCGGTGAAATTGTATACACACTCGTCTCAGAAGAACAAGAGAATATCTTAAAACGAGCAGAAGCAAAAGCTGAAGAGATTTCACCGTACCAGCTTTCTGCTTGGCTCGAGACGCGCCTCCGTGATGCTGATCGGTTCTTTAGAAGTGACGGAACACTTCACGAGCAGAGCGTCGGTAATGAACGGTATGTACCACTCCGATATGCATACTCGATTCTGGATACAGTCGACCGAGCACCGAAAACCGTTTTTGATTCGCTTCGAATTCGCGTCCTCGCGGTAACAGATGAAACACTCGAATCTCAAATCGAGACGTGGCAAAATGTTAATCGCGATCGTCCTGGTGGAGAACATATCCTCATTGCAATGGAGGTTGAAGGAGGGACAGTCGGCAGGATTAAATCTGTAATTGGGATGCAACAAGTTCTTGATGATGAGGTGGAGTCACACGACGAGCTGTTGCGAGAACATCGGACAAACAAACGACGACTAGAAGCGACAATTAATACACTGTTAGATACTGCAACGGTCTACACACCGACTGCGTCTCACGGAACGCGTCCAGCAGCCATCGAACAGGTCGTTTCAGAACAACTTACCTCGGTGTTCGGGAACAGACGAAAAGTGCTGTCACGCCCATTAGTGGAAGTAGATGATGCTAAAACAATGGCTCGATTCTTCCGTGGAGGCGATACCTGGCCGCTCTCAACAGAAGATGCCGCATTGTTTGGGGTGGATATCGAATCAGGCACACTCAGCAAAAGCGGTTGGTGTCAGGAATTCATCGATCGATACGAATCACACACTGCTGTTGATGTTGAAACGCTACTCCAACAAACCAGCACAGCAAATGGTGCATATCGAGGAACTCCACAGGAGTCGATTGCCGCTCTTCTGATAATACTGGCAACTTCAAATGAAAAAATTGCACTTAAGCGAGATACAGAATACGTAACTGAACCGGTCAATATTGGTCGTGTCGTCCGGACAAAAGGCGGATTGACATCACTGCAGGTTCGGTTTGGCGTTGATACAATTAACCCGAAAGAGATCCGATCGGTTATTGAGACGCTGATCAGTGGTTCGTTATCTGGTGATGATCCAGATGAGTGGGTAAACACGCTTGGACAGTGGGTTTCTGAACATAGTGTCGCTCTCAAACGGACGTTCAAACGTATATCCAGAGAGTTTGGTACACCGCTCTCTGCGCTCGAAGACGCGCTGTCTCCGGGGTACAGTGACAAACCGATCGAAGCGGAGCCCCTCGTTACTGACGCTGTAAAAAACGAGGCAGAGATATTTTCACGGGCGTATGAGCTGTTCACCGCAACAAATGGACAGTCATTGTGGGATCAGTTTGAAGAAACGCAAACGTTGATGGAAGAACGGTATCCAACGGCAACCGTTACATCGCGAATTAATAAAACTGCCAGTGGTTCGACTGTTCCGACAACAGAGACGATCGAATCACGCATTGCCGATGCACGAAGACATCGTGTAGACACTCTCTTGACACATTATCGACAGCTAACTGGAACACAGCCAGATGTAGAGACACCTGACGAAATTTGTGCTGCGTTTTCAGTGTGGATTTCCGATGAACGATCAGCGATCGAGGACCTAATCGAGACTGGTACACAGGCGTTTGACGGAGTGTCACTAGATTCGATTTCGGCGCTGTGTCAGTCAGTATGGAACGGCGAGACGCTTACTGAAGCGATGATCGTAGACACACTAGTCCAACAAGAACTCGAAATGTATGCGTCAATCCGCGCAGTTTGTGATGGTACTGATTCACTCTGGAAACAGCTGAAAAGCACGTACGCAGACTTACAAACGACCAACCCAGAGTCGCCAACAACAGAAACTATCGGAACGGTGCTTGCGCAGTCTCGACCGCCATCTGTGCAACGCATCGAGCAGTTATTGGATGAGGCTACAAACCCACGTCAACCCGGTGCAACTGACGATATGTGGGCGCAGCTATTGGCCGTGAACGAAGATCTTCGTCGTGAACTACCGACTGCATCGATAATGGATAAAGTTCAACACGCTATTGCGGCAAGTGAGCGGCCACCTGACGATCGCGTGGCAGAGTTGGTACAAGAGGCAGAGACTGTTCTTGAGCGCGTTCGATCGGTTCATGCGGCACTTGAAGATGCTGATGACAAGTCGATTGTTGTGATCAAGCGATCGTGAACTATTGATATCTCTCATCTTTGGATATGGAAGTATAACAACAAAATGTCTCATCCAAACAGACCTACGCAGTTGCAGGTGCGGCACTATCTGCGTCACGATCGTCAAGCAACGGATAATCAATGTGCATTTTGATGCGATCGAAGGCGACGACAGGCTGTACTGCGCCGCCAGGTCCACCTTCTTTGAGTGATAGAACACCAAGTACTTCAAGTTGTTTAAGATCAGAGTGAACGTCACAGATATCTCGATCGACGAGGCGTAATGGACATTACTAGCGTGATAGACACAGAGTGCGTGTCTCAAAAATAAGCGTGCTCCGATTGAAGTAGTTGGATCGGCCAGTACAGTTGCAGAGATTATAAATTACCAACCTATTCCGCTTATTAATGAAATCGACTGAAATACCATACGAACCCGGTGAGGTAGTCCATGT
>LFCJ01002138.1_pt1 | contig 14161 bp, 10 predicted proteins | sample 643141 | NCBI WGS metagenome assembly LFCJ01 (sample SAMN03766243, study PRJNA286221) | soda lake metagenome | biome: soda lake; feature: Kulunda steppe; material: water; isolation source: sample B1-Br-g2 brine of Lake Bitter-1 | place: Russia: Kulunda steppe | collected 2010-07 | reverse complement strand
TGTGTGTGTGTGTGTGTGTGTGTGTGTGTGTGTGTGTGTGTGTGTGTGTGTGTGTGTTCCTGTGTGGTGTTTGTGTGTGCGTCTGCATTTGTTGCGCTTGTGCGTGTGTATGTGCGTATGCGTGTGCATGCATTTGTGTATGATAAGCAAGCGTGCATTCACAAATGCTTTTGTGGCACAATTCCTGCTCCTAAAGTATCCTACCTGGAAGAGTGCTTGTCATGCTGCCACCACAGAACAGCTCTTATATCAATTTCTATTTAAACCTTTCTAACTATACCTTACTAGTAACCCCAGCTTTCTAAGTCTACGTCTCCTCTAAGGAAGAGAATTGCTTTGCCGCAACTCCTTTGCTAACTTCTTATTGATTTAACAATTTGCCCTTTGAATATTTAATAGATATGTAATGCAACAAATTATGTAACGTCTTCAAATGCCAAGCTGTGGACATCCCATAAGCAATACTCGAATCTGTAATTTAGATTAAGTCAGCTGCTTGACATTTCACAAACTTTCACAGTTCACGACCAACTTGCGGTGTGTTTACAATAGTTTGCGGTTAAATCTGAAGTAAGCATTCGAATTGCGTTTTGGCCAATGCTCCCTTGCTTAATCACCCTGCGTTTACGATGAGGGTGATTAATTCCAGCTGCATTAGAGTGCACACAGCGCACGTGCGCACTGGAAGCAAGTGCAGCTGAAGTGCAAGTCTTGGTTGCTTGCATTGCACAACATGCGCTGTACATGTGCACATGTGCTGCGACGGCAACATCAATCTTATCAATATCGATATCCTTAAGGTTTATCCATTAGATCTAATGGAGAGGAAGCTTTCACACCCGTTGACTGTCACCCAAAGGCCTGACCGACCCGCTCCAAAGATGTCTCCAGCATGCCCTTCTGAGAAGGGCCTTCTCCAATGAGAGGGGCCTTTATCAATGAAGCCTTCCCAGCCTATCCATGACCACAATGGAAAAACTTGTTTGCCAACGTGGAATAAATCACAGATGAATTAATCTTTATCATCAACCCTGTAACATATAAATACTCTGGAAATGCTTGTAGCGGTGTCCGCGTCAGAGCGGTCCGCATCAGAGCAGCATCAGAATTTTGGTTCAGATTTCATTATTACAAAGCCCCCGCAGGTTACTACTACTAACCCGGCCGGGTTGATTCTTAATTCCTAATAATCACCTTTAATGGATTAAAAATGGCGACATATCACCCTTTGTTAACGCAAAACGCAATAACTTCCATTTTTATTTTCAATTGATCATTAGTCACTCCATTGTAAACGCACTGTTGCCTGCATAATATCAGTTTTACACACCCCTTATGCTTTCACTGAAAGTCTCAGAGCACTTTTCATCTAATGCTACAGCTTAAGGCTTACAGTAATACTTAGAATTAAGGCTGCCTTTGTGAAGAATCCTTTTTATAACAACGAATTACGTCAGATAAGCTGCAGCCATACTCTAAAGTACATATATGTACTTAGTAAGTTTGCTGCACTGTGATTGAGAACACAGATCTATCAGCTGGAGTTGGTAAGTGGTCATTTTTACACTTTAGAATTGTTGTAGTTTGTATGGTCTGATTGAAAACCTTTACATTTAATAGCCCGGTAGTCAATTAGGCCAGGTAAAATCTTGGTAGAGTACCGTACGCCGTATTAACACATTTCAATTCAATGAAAATCACAGCAAAATTCCAAAATGGCACCGATAAAAGGAAGAAACTGGAGAAAAGTACAAAAAGGGCACATGGCTCATTTCAGAACTCTCCTGGCACTCACTGGCCCACATTTTCCTTGTTCGATGGTGGGGTTTTGCCTAGTGCTTGCACCAGCTGTTGTGATTCTTTTTGTTTGACCACACTGATTCTAAAGCCCTTGGAAAATCAGCGCACAATAGAGAGAAAGGAGGGTTTGCTTTAAATTCTCTCAAACCTTATTGACACACCTCTTCATCTGCTAGTGTGAGTACACTAAGCAAGCTCGGCTGGTGCTTGCATTAGTTGCACCCTGCACGGGCCCCCCCCCCCTGAATACATACTATCAGGGTTATCCCTTCTGGCTTCAGCTTTTCTTCAACTTTTCTCTTTAATCAATAATATTTAAGCTTGGGAATGTAATCCTGCTATGTACATAAGGAAAAGAGATAAACTTTCTCTCTTTTGTCTTGAAGACACTACGCTTCTGGGATAACCCTTTTGGCATAAGTAAAGGGGAAGGCGTGCATCTCGTGCAAGAACCAGACAGTCACCAACCATCCGGTGAGAGGAGAATAATACAGTACGGATTAGCATTTTCTTTCATCATGTAAATTCCAAGTTGAAGCACACACCATTGGCTATTTCTTTAAGTGCAGAGGAGCCTACTGCTTGTGTTGATGATTTTTGAGAGATTTCATAGACTATGCGTTACTTTCTTGACCTTGTAGTGATCCAGACTTCATTTACTTGCAGGCATGTCTAGTGTGGATAATTATCACCAACCCCAATAGGATTACAACCAATTACAACCACGTGCTTTAAGTGGTCAATTCAGCCTGCGGCACTTTTCTCATGCACTTTGAATTTGTGCAATAGAGCGTGTATCATCAAGGTACTTAATTTCAAAAAGATGCTCATGTGATTGGGTTGTTGTTGCGAATGTCTGTGAGTATTAGTGAGAGACTCATGTCCTTGGGGAAGAACAGTGATGATGTTCAGTCCACGTAATCTGGAGCTCTGAGGGATGAAGATTGGAAAATTCACTGCAAACTAGCTCTGTTGGCATTATGTTGGCAAGGAGCAAAGTCTTGCTCTACCATTTTAATTTGGCTTTCAGTATTTGTAGACTATACTTCTGTCACACTCGTGGGCAATTTTGCTGAAAGCCTTGATGACTATTCAACAGATGGAGGGGTGTCCGCTCAGAATGCCCCTGATACCCATTAAGTAAGCTTGTTGTCTAATCCCAGCTGGTCTAGTCTTTAAATCATTATTGCAACAATGTCATGCTATTCTGTGACCAAAAGGTACGCATAGCCTCATGTTGACGGCCAGAGAGCATGTGTAGCTGGCTCACTGGCCTGGGGAAACGGAAGCAGTTGGTGTGGGCAGCCCTGTAGCACATGAAGGCATGCTTTTGTGTGTACAGGGTACTAGTCCTGTAGATTATGACATTGCATTTCTATTTGAAGGGGTTTGTATGAGCTGTTCCAAAAGGAGTTGCTTGTTTTTTGTAATTGTCTTGTCAACAATTGTGTCCATCCCTTGCAGTACTCTGATTCCCTGGATGCATCTTCCAGGCTGTGTTGCAACTTGGATGGTCATGAAGATCTTATCTTTCAGCTTTTGGAGAGGGGCCAGCTTACTAAGCTACTAGGTTTTGTTACCATTTTTATATTTTACAAAGGGCCGAGGAAGTAGCGACTTCCCATAGGACACAGAGCAAAGAAAGGAGGCTCAAAGGCAGGTATCGCAAGCCACAATAAACTGTGCCTGAGGGCAAGAAGTCCCCTCAAAAGAAAGCAAGAGGACAGAGGCATTATGAAAATCTAAAGATATCAGCAGACCTGCTAGGCTTGCACAATTTGCACAGCCTAAACAGGCTACCCAAAGACAAGCAGGGAGCCCATAAGGACTGGCATATGAGCATACTAAGGTGTCACCAGAGGAGGCTAAGAAAGGATGTTCCCCACCTAGGATATGCCCCATGGAGGAGCTAGAGCTAGACTTCTAGGAGGCAATGAAGTCTAAAAGCCGACTGCAGGTGTTCTTGTACAAATATTTAAAGCCTATCATCTGCTGATATGAACCCTCTGGACAGCAACAACAAACTGGTGACTTGTCCTTTTCGGTTAGCCTCTCCAGTCCTAGATTTTCAAGCTGATTCACGCACTCATGTGCGGAATGGAGTACCCCCCTGATGCCACCTGGCTATCTGTACCTTGGCCTCCCGAAGCATGCTATGAGGAATGCGAGCAGGTTTTATTTGCGTGCACTTGTTTTCACAGTAGAATCCTCCGTCTGGCGCGGAGGAAATGGACACTGTGACAAGTGCTCATGTCCTGCTGTGCAAAATGAGGCGCATATTCCTTTACACTGCCAAGACTTACTTGCTTGCTCTCTTTGAAAGAAGTTTTCGTTCCATTTTACTGTCAGTGCTCTTCTATGGAGGCCCTTCATCCTTTGCATGCCGCGGCGGCCTTGCCTAGTTGACTGTCTTTGGGCCTTCGGAGACCTTGTCCTTCGGAGTACTTGTCGGACCAACATGTCTCCCTTTCCTTAATTGATGCGGGGGGGGTGTTCAACCACCTGCGTACTTCTTCTTTCTAAAGAAGAGTTCCCTGCCATCCAACTTGGATGGCCTTTGAAAGAAATAGGATTGAGTCAGGTGACCAAATACCAAAATCATCAACAATACACAAACGCGCATGGTCTTGCTCAGAATGGAGAATGGACCATCCTCTCCAGTTATTTTTTGTCAAAGTTTGCCGTGTGTCATGCACACACACGCATATATAACTTGAAGAAGTTAAAAGAGAGAGAAGGCCACATTGAAAAAAAGCATCACTCCTCTCTCAGCTGGGGCATGGTAAAAAGATGAATGGCAACATCAATTAAGTGCATGAGCAATGTTCTCACTTCTAGACTCGTCAGGAATTGTGCATACTTCTCTGTCTAGGGCGTACAGCTATGGTCACTTTTCAGGTAGGCAATGCCATAGAGGTGCGCAGCATTTAATGGTAAGCATATACAAGTGCTCCTGAGCATACTGAAGCATATACATGCATTAAAGCAATCAGCCTTGAGCTCCACCTAAAACACATTGTCCACTCAAACACATGGCAGGTCAGGCCACTTGGGCACTGCCCTGCTCGATAAAAAGGCGTCTCAAGAGCCCATCCGGGCCAGGCACTCATCAAGATGCGCATTCAGCAATTGCAGGGCCTCCTCCTGAGAGCCACGTGGTGCTCTTATGTCAGCAGCACAGACAGGGCAAATCAGTAGCCCTTTGCGCTGGTGCTGCTGGTGCTGCTGGTACTGCTGGTGCTGCAGCGGCAGCAGGGAGACAGTTTCAACCTCACCTTGTGAGCTGCCGTCTATCTTGCAGGGTCTTGGCCGTGATGCTGCTGCATCTGCCTCCGCTTCTAAATCATTCCTTTCATCTTTGTCCTCACTCGACAGGTCAATGCAGACTATTTCAGAGAAGGCCTCAGGCTGACTCCCAGGAGGTCGCTGCTGAGGCATGACGCTGCACGCCCCCGGTGCCTGACCTGAGCGCCTTAGTGCTGCCTCCCGGCAGCGCTCCCTCTGCTTCTGCTGCTGCTGCTGCTGCTGCTGCTGCTGCTGCTCATCTTGGGTCATTCCCCGTTCAGTGATTGTGCTCTCTATCTGCGCCTCTTTTCCCTCCTCCCGCTGTACGCCCGACTTGAAAAACTTGGTGATCGGTAAAGTTTGGGATGGCCCAGCATCCTTTGGGCCCTGGTCCCTTCCACTGCTGACCCTCCTGCCCTCCGCGTGCCCTCTGCCCATCTTGCTGGTGCTCGCTACCTCTCCAACTTTCCTGCTGCCTGCGTGGCTGCTGCTGGCCACATCAAGGGCATCCTCTGCCCGTCCCACCTTGGCTCCCCGGGCCGCAAACGCACCCTCAATGGTAAGCACCTTCTTACCTGGTGCCCCCTCCTTTTTGCCGTCTTTGCCCCCCTTTCCCTTCCCTGCTCCTGACCCTCGAGCAGCAGTTTCAAGGTCAGGGCCTGCAATCTTCTGCGCACAAACACCCAAGGGAAGGAACAAGCCCTGGTTTACATGCTGACGTAGCCAAGGAGTAAGGTTTCAGGGGCGTGCCTCTTCCATGCTCGCTTTACTCTGACCTTAGCTTGCAACACATCATGACATGCAAACAAGCCTCAACCATCAATTTTGCAGAATTTCTTTCCATTTTACCTCGTATTGGCCCCCACAGGAACGCAGATGGATGTGGTAGTGGCAGTAGGGATCAGCGCAAGCATCCCCTTTGCCTCTGCGCCCTCTGCAAACACCCAAATACCGAGCGCAGAGCCCTTGGTACGGAAAATGGAAGGTGTGTGCTTTGATCAGAGTGCAGCTTACTTTTCACACCTCTGTGTATGCAGCTCTCAAAGCAGCACACAGAGTTTGCCTCTTTTTTTGTTAGTTAGCACACTGCTGACACTGAGTGATGACCATTAAATGGTACATGTTTGCCTGAATTACACAATTCATGATTTACAGACTGCAAAATTAAGCATGTGTAAAGTGCAGGTTCAGAAATGCAATCTCAGAGCCAGTTTGAGGAAGTGCTCTAAGCCGGCAATCAACCATCAGGTGGTTCTTGTTTGTAGGAAGCTTAGTAATCAAGCTCAAAGGGACACATTAGAAGCAAATACATAGCAGCTTGGCCTTGGAAATGAGAGACCTCTTTACCGGCAATCTGCAGGCTGAGGCTTCCTGTTCATGGATCGTTGTATGAGGTCTCCACATCTCTCGCATCGCCAGTGGTGCACACGGTACAATTGGACCTACGAATAATGGACGCACAAGGGCAAACACCGCGTTGAAAAAGTACTTTAATTGTAAAGGCACTCGCTTATTCTTTTTTCCATTGTCAGTGTGTTTGACATTACTGGATCTCAAAAAGCGCAAAATGTACAATCAACAATGCATCTTTCATGGCTACCTTATAAAAATCAGCCTATAGGCATTTCCTAAGGTGGTCACGGAGTGCCAGGCACATAGCTGAGCATGTGCAATTGCACCCACAGTATAGGTCTTGGGGCTGGCTGCTCATACGGAGGCTACTCCACGTATGCAAATGCCCAATATGCCCAATTGACAATTAAAGCACGCATCAGCATTTGCTGCACGTGAACCAGTGGTGCAACTCACCCTCAAGGCACAGTCCAGGTATCATGTGGGATGTGCCTTTTTCCGTTCATGAACACCCTTGCACGCAGAGGCATGCCTTGCTGAGGACGGGCCAGAATCTGTATCAACCTATCAGGCCCACTGCATACCTCATCCTTCATTGTGTGGTAGACTGTAATGTCATAGCCACTGGGCGGGCGGTATGGGTCAAAGATGGTGGACCTGTTAATTTCGTGCATCTTTGCCTGTGGATAGCAAGCAGGACAAGCGAGGGAGGTGACAAGAGTGGTGTGTTAGGCAACAGATGCTAGGGCAGGCAAGACTTATGCCGCGGAGCGCAAAGTGCATGGATGGTGAATGCCATGAAGGAGAGCGGAAGACGGTTGAAAAGGACCAGGAGGAAAAATGAACCCTTGACCTTACAACACGTCAATGCTACACAACACCAAAAGCTGAGCCCTCAAGTGGGCATCTACAATGCACAACTCAGCTAGAAGGTCAAACTACCAGCTGATATTGTTGGACCCAGGGTTTGTGTGGTATCTGCTCCTTGCAAAATCCAAAATTCCAATTTACATACCTCCTCCAAAATCCTATTCTACAAAAGCTCTCTGACAGGGGTAGCTGGTTTGTGGGTACCATTGAGCGCGCTCAGCTGTGCCTGGCACTCCGTGCACCACTTTGTGAGGATGCCTGTGACCTGGTGATACTGTGGCCTGATAGCCTGCCCTGACTCGTCATGCAGGTAGAAACGGCCCCTGAAAAGCTACAATGCTGCTCCTACAATCTGCATGCCGCCCATAGCTACATGCGCAGCTTCCACTGTCAGAGTTGGGTCCATCGTGTGAGTCCATCATGTGAGCCATGTGAGCCATGTGAGCCTACCTGGAATTGGGGCCCATGGCCGTCCCTGGAGCACAAAAATGTAGACAGAGACAACAGCATGTTACTGAAACGGATACGAAGTGCAGAGCACCACCATGCATGCAGCATAGTGCAGGAAGCGCCTTAAGCGACCAAGGGTCACAGCTCGCACTGTCGGGGTGCATCATGCCAACAGAGAGGCCTGCAATAATGGCCCATCAAACCAAACTGGAATGAATAAGCATGCCCGATCTTGCAACTTTCAGGATTGTTTTGGCCATGGGATCGTGCGCACCTGTCTAGCTTGCCATTGGATGTGGAGAACAGCAAGGCATGGATCATCTCGTGCAGCAGTGTGTTCTTCAAGTCCTTGACAGGCCTGAACTTGAGAAGTGGTTCCGACAGCCTGAAGCAGGGAAGGAGTGAGAGCTGTGAACGTGTTCATTCATCCAGCGCAACCTCAAAGAGGAAGCAGGGGTTCAGGTTCTTGATGCGCAGCAAGGGCTCATGTGCTTGAGGCAAAAGGCTCCCACCAATCAGTGCACAGGGGAAGGGACTAGGGGAGGAACTGCCTAACTGCATTACCTGATCCGGGCTTCTCCGCCCGCAGGGTTGTAGCAGCACACACCTGCAGTGAACAGACCCACCAAGGAGAGTCCATGTGCAAATGAAACCTGGGAGTAAAATCTTAGTTTTGTTGACCGTACGCGCTGCAGTGCTTGTGACGCTGTGCTCTCATGGATTTAACTAAAAAAGGACAGAGGCACAGCGAAAGCTGGTCATGACACATAACCTTGATGGAAACCTTCACTGTATAACAAGGAAAAAATCATGGGCAGCTGGACACACAGCGCTGCTGGTGGCTCAAATGAGCCTTCCCAAATGTTCCAGGCAGATCATCCTGTCAACACCAACACCTCAACATACCAGTACCTCAAATCCTCAATACCCCTCTGGTGCTTTGACAAGAGACACAAGTTGCTATGATTGTGGAAAGGAGGTGCAATGCGCATGCCCAGGTATACAGAGTGTCGCTGCATCCGCTCACCGGCACACATGGTCATACGCGAAGTGCTCCACTCTATCGAAGTAAAGCCCAACTGGTTCTGCGCAACCAGTTCATAGAGAAAGTGGCATGTGTAGTTTCAAACAAATGCGCAGCATGGCTTGTTGTCACATGAGTGCACACGCGCTCTATCTTGCATGCACGCACACATATTCATGCACAAACACACACCCCCATATGCAAGCAAGACACAGACACAAAACACACACATATTACAAATCCGCAGTTGCACGCACGCACACGGACACACACACAACACACATCTTTACACATGCACACAATACACACGCACGCACGCACGCACTCATACATGCAAGCGCGTGCACACGGACACAGGCACACGCATGCACATGCACGCACGCACGTACACACACACGCGCGCACACACACACACACACACAGAGAAGGAATTTCGATGGCTTTTCAGGGCAGTTGTGCATAGGATGCATGCAGCATACGTAGACTGACAAGGCAACTCGATCCCAGCAGGCCTGGAGCAATGTATCTTACCCCAAAGTACAGGGCATTGTATGCTTGGAATAGCTCATGTATGTTGGGAAATTCCTCTAGGTCCTCCTCAATGTCCATGGCAAGCGAAGGTCAAGGCAGCTCAGCAAGGGGTCAAAGCAGTCAAAGAAGCTGCTGGTGTTTATTCGATTTTTGGGTGTTCATTTATTTCTTATACGTCATGTTGTTTACATATTAGATATTGACTCATGTTGACTCCAAGGATCTGTGAGAGATCAGTTACTAATGCCATTCACTAAGTCACTTTCATAACCGTGCGTTGTTGACCTCGAAGATGGCCCTTCAGCGTGCGTCCAAGGGCCTCTCTATGATTGCCTGTCAAGGATTTGAGGCCATGCTCGCAGTGCCCCAGGGCCAATTTTCACTTGCACCAGATCTGCCTATAAGTGAATGCTCCACAAGCCGAGGGCATCCTTTTGTCCCACGCATCTGTCAGCTGTTTCAGGCTCGAGGCATGGCGAGGAAGTCTGCACAACAGGTGAGCACACGAGCGTGAATGGCAGCCTATAAATGTCATCTTTAACAATTGAAGAAATAAATTGCAATGTACCCTAACGTAATGCCCTTTCTGCGCATGCAGATACGTAATGGGGACATTCTTCTCCGGGATGACAATGTTGTGCGGGTGTCGAGCTTTTTTTGGTGAGCTCTATTTGCCATAGCTGTGAGCCTGGGGAGGATACTTCCCAGCTTGCATGCTTAACCAAGACGCTGCCCCTTAATTTGCAAGCCTTGTCAGCACCCGGCAAGCGCGCCCTCACAACATGCTGCGTCCTTTGCTACAGTAAGTCACTGATGGCACTGAGTGCCATGCCTCCACAGGAATCACGGCAAAGCTCGAGGTGGAGGCTTTATATCCTGTGACTTGGTAGACATCAGGACTGGTGGAAAGGCCACAGTTCGCTTAAAAAATGACGAGATGGTGAGGAAGGGTACATGCTCCGTATGCTCAGACAGCATCGAGTGTTGTCTTGCATGCGACCTTTGAAATTTCTCACATGCAGATGCCTGTTTATTCTTTAACAGGTAGAGACAGCTGACCTAACTGCAAAGACCTTCCAGGTGAGTTCTTATTTCAGAGCTGGCAACAAGTCGGTTGCTTGGAGCCCTCCAGTACATGTTCTGGGTTTGTTGAAATTGCAGTCCACTCATCGTAAACAGTGAACTCTTAGCAACAATACAGTCAGCTAGTGGCATTACGTGGTATTATTAATGCTGGTATGCTTCTCTTCGTGGGCATCCCCGGCGCAGGTTCTCTACACTGAGGAGGACAAGAGCAACTCAGGGACTGTGCACCTAATGGACCCTCAGACATATGACCAAGTGAGAACATTTAGCATTTGTTCTGCCTTCTGGGATCTTGAGTACCTTTAGATTCCTCATTGCCTGCAATGAAGAGCGTATCTGAGGCTTCACTGTGCCCTGAAGCAGGTATGCGTCTTAAAATCTTGCAATTACAAGCTTGCCATCAATCCTTTTGCTTATACATAAATTGGGTCTTGTATTGGTTATGTCTCACCCAATACACAACCATCAAATACTCTTGCACTAGCAGTTGCATTCAGTCACTTTGTTTACGAGCATTATTTGCACATGTAAGCTTGGCTAGCTTGGGCATTTGTACACGAAGCAGCTTCAACCAGCCTTGCCGTGTTTGCTTGCGCAGCTTGCCGTCCCAAGCGAAATATTTGGGAGTGCGATTCGGTGGCTAACTCCTGACTTACCTGTCGAAGTCAAATTTCTAGGGACGGAAGAACAACCTGTCACGGGTCAGTTGCAATATGTATTGATACAGATAGGGGCTTCGACAGAAGGACTGCTTTGCTCTAGCACATGAGGTCTCTACCTGCACTTTCTCTAGCATGTGATCTCCGCTTTTGTTTATGAAAGGCGTGTCAAACACCATAAAGACACCCCTTTATCCTGTCTTTCCTGCACTTGTTCTGCAAGGCTCTGTCCCCACCAAGATCAGGGTAAAGGTTACCTCTGCTCAGCCTGTTCTGCCACGAACTGATGGCACGGCCAACCGACACGTCATCGTGGAAGGAGGTGTCTCTGTGATGGTGCCTGGTCACATTCAAGAAGGGGACACAATCGTAGTCAACACTGCCAGTGCTATGTATGATAGCAGAGCAGTCTGATGCAAGGCGAGTCAATCGAGGATACATCGGATGACAGCCTTATGAGAAACCACGTTAAGATTGAAATCTAAATGGATGGGAACTCGATCTGATATGATATCAGTGATATCACCATGATGCCAGTACTTAAGCTGGTGGTCATTGCTTGTTTATGTGATAGCCTAGCGCAGTGTCCTGTCTGCTCGCATCCCTGGTCCTTAAGTGTATCACTGGGCGCGAGAAATGCCCGTGACAATTCAAGTTATTGTTTTGACAGCGAATCTAATTTAAGTTTCCCAACTTGATCGCGTAGATCAATCCAGTTTACCGCACAACTTGATCGCATAGATCAATCCAGTTTACCGCACGCTCTTTCTGATTCGTAACCCTTTATTCCTGGGCTCGTGGCCAATGCTGAGATGAGAATTTTAGATTTAGCTTAATTGGATACTTTGATTGGGCTGAAGCTTGTGGAGCACTTGATTTGTCAACTCACCCTTTTTCTCCCGAAAACATAAATAAAATGCTGCTACAACAAAGGCACGCGCGCATCGGCGCTTCAGGCCCGGTCAGGGCTAGATGCGGCGTCAACCGGCCCTCTTTGGTGGCGCTCGGGCAGCAGCAGCGAAACATTGGTGCTGCTGTGCATCGATGTGAAATCGTCAGGCCCGTGGGAGTTGCACTGGCCTTACCATCAAGAAGGCAAAGAGGAGCATCACTGAAAACTCAGGCCACCGCCACACTGCCTGCCTTCCCTGGGACTGCGAGGGTCAGCACGGGAGGACCCGTAATTGTGTACGGTGCGTGGCAGGGCGTGCGAAGCAAGTAGCACCCGCATGCTTGCTCACACAGTGAGAGATTTTGCTTAACCTAATCAAGACAGGGAACAAACTCACAATGCTGGATCCACATTTGTAAAACACGGGCACAGGAGCTCAGGGACTGTTGGGAATTGCTCTGGTGAAGGCGCTGCTGGAATCTGGGCAAAAGGTTGTGGCAGGTAAGATAGGTCTCATTATTGTGCATTGCGCCTGCTGCCTGTATGAAAGACTATGGCTATATTTGCAGACATGCTTGTATAACGCAGTAATGCCTGCACGGTTTTGTCTTGGTAACAACCCATTTACGCTTGGTTGTGGGATTCGTGCAGGTGTGGAGGACATGGATGCTGCTCAGGCCACTCTCGCTTTCGCCAAGAAGTATGAGCTGTTGAGCAAGAAGGCTCTGGAAAACCTTCAACTGCGGCAGACTGAGGCTGGCGATGCCACTGGCCTGCCAAGGTAGGGCTTGCAAGCAGGGACCCCCTCGTTAGGGCAGATCAGGTTCAGGCACCTTTCTCAGCGTGTGGGAACAGTTCTTTGCTGTATTTGTGGCATTGTGAGGCCCACACCATACTCCGGCACCCTTGTTGTGTGCAAGGGTGCCTGTGCTGACTGGCTAACTCTGGAGCATCCCTCCCTCCTTATGAATTCTGCCATGTTGATCTTAGTTTGGATGTCAGTTAAGAACCACACATCCAGGGCTCAACAGGCTGGCAATTGTTTTGTCTAGATTCAATATCGCAGCAGTATTGCACAGGATGCGTGGTGCCCTTGACTGGTGTGTCGTCTAGCTCAGGAACTCAGACTTGTGCCAGTGGAGGAATGGAATGCAGCGCAAACATTTACCACCTGAACAACCTATTAAATGGGAGCCATGAGAGCGGGAGATACGGAGATGTTAGGAGAAATTTTCTGTTGGATTGGGAGGCAGAGGGTGATTGCTGGATAAAATGCGGGACTCTGAGCAAGAGAAGTGCACAAGGATGTGGAAGTGATATGGGGAGGAGATTTGGGAGACACAAGAGAGATTAGAGAGAGAATGGGCAGGGACTTAAGGAGGGGAAGCAAGGGAGGTGAATGACTCGATGTATGTTGGGAATGACAAACCCGCACCTGAACACTCAGTGCCGGTACTGCCTCCACACGACCAATGGGCCTTCGTGTTCACTGCAAATACCAGCATGCTGGTACGTTGCATGTCAGGCGTACATTCTGAAGCAATGTCCTTACAGCGGAAGCTGCTTCTTGCCATGCTTACAACGGCATACTTGCTGCATGCAGGGGTGGCAAGTTCATCATTGTGGAAGGTGACTCCGTCGCCAACAGCCGCACCGATACGCGCTTCGTGCAGGGTGGCCTGGCCACAGCTGAAGCTGCAGGCGCCTCCAAGGTGCACGCCGGCTGTGTGCGTGTGTGTGTGTGTGTGTGTGTGTGTGTGCACGGATGCGTGTGCGCGCGCATTTGCCAACATATGTGTGTGTGTGTGTGTGTGTGCCAATGTGTATTCGCACTTTTGCGCCTGTGTGTGCGTATGTGTGCGTGCTTGTGTGCTGAAGTCTGTGCACGTGTGTGTGTGTGCATGCGCGCGTGCCTGTGTCCTCATTGAGGGCTCCTTATGTGCACCCGCACTACACCTTGCTGCAGCACTGACATTGCAGAGTCTTGAGGTTCAGAGTGAAAGATTATTTGATCCGGGGTCGCTGGGATGCCCCTGCAAGCAGACACCCATCCCAGTTAAGCACCCCTCTGCCTCCAGCGCGCCCGATGCCTGCTCTGTCCCTGTTGCACGCGTGGAAATGCCTGCCCAGCCCAAAATGCAGCTGGAGCCACAAACTTGAGCAGAAGCACAGCCAGCGCGCCCTGCATCCCGCAGGGACCTCGGGGTGGGG
>LFCJ01002137.1_pt1 | contig 14164 bp, 25 predicted proteins | sample 643141 | NCBI WGS metagenome assembly LFCJ01 (sample SAMN03766243, study PRJNA286221) | soda lake metagenome | biome: soda lake; feature: Kulunda steppe; material: water; isolation source: sample B1-Br-g2 brine of Lake Bitter-1 | place: Russia: Kulunda steppe | collected 2010-07 | reverse complement strand
TTAACCCTTTTTCCTACCCATTTCAACCCCCCCCACACCTGCATGCAAGGCCGCGCGTCCAGGCCTGCAGGACCAAAACCGCGCGCTGCCGTGCGTGCGCTTCTTTCTGAGCCAAGTGGCGCCGCACAAAGGCTTGCAGGATGGTGGCAGCAGCCCGCTGTGCACGCAGCTGCTGCAGCTGCTGCTGTGCCGTGCACACGCGCCATGCATCCTGTGGGCAGGGCAGCAAGGCAGAGCGCGCTGGTTGGCCTGAGCCACAGGCAGCGCTGACACGGGCAGAGCTGACACAGGCAGAGCCAACAAAGGCAGAGCTGACACAGGCAGAGCCAACACAGGCAGAGCTGACACAGGCACAGCCAACACAGGCAGAGCTGACACAGGCACAGCCAACACAGGCAGAGCCAACACAGGCAGAGCTGACACAGGCAGAGCCGACACAGGCAGAGCCAACACAGGCAGAGCCAACACAGGCAGAGCCGACACAGGCAGAGCCGACACATGCATGCGGTGGTAGGGAAGTGCGCGCGTGAATTTGACCGAGGTGCGGGGCAGCCCAAGAAGCTAGGGCAGTACCTCAATCCAATGCATACACCTTTTGTTATCAGGTTCGTCCAAAGCCACTCTATACGTGTCTATCTGGCCACAGAGGCAGAGGCAACAAGCGAGTGAGTCAAGCACTGACCTACTCCCCAACATTGGCACACCTGCCTTGCTGCTGGACTGCCCAACTGTATTCTGTTGCAAGCTAATTGATCCTGCTCTCCCCAGTAGCGCGTGCCCCCACCCTCTGCGCACCTGGACGGCCTGGATGGCTGCGCGCCTCTCTCCTGCCCGCCTGCGCGCGGCCTTGCCCCGCACCAACGCCTGCAGCACCACAACCTGACCACGTGCTGCGCAAAACGCCTGCCGCTGCGCATACGCACGCCAGGCCGCCTGGACTACCACGCATGCCGACCGCTGCTGCTGCAAGTGCTGGCGGGCAGCCTGGGCAGGGGAAGGGGAGAGGGGGGATAGCAAAGCAGGCTGGACTCAGCAAAGAGGTGCGGCAGGAGTGGATGGGGAGCAGGTGGAACAGGGTCGGAGCTGGCAGGGGCATTCAAGAGTGGTCAGGCGAGAGGGAGGGCACAGTGAACAAGTGAGGCAGGGTCAGAGCTGGCAGGGGCACTCAAGAGTGGCCAGGCGGGAGGGAGGGCACAGTGAACAGGTGAGGCAGGGTTGCCCCAAAGTGGTGGGCCTGGGGGTGTGACTGAGCTGGTGAGGCGGGTGCAACTGGGGTGCGCGTAAGTTGTGGGGCAGAAAGGCGGTTTGTGTCAAGCACAAGCGGAGGGCGAGATATGGCACAGAGATTCAGTGATACAGGGATCTTCACAAGGCGGCGCTTCTGGGAACACACAGGCTCTCATTGGGAGAGAGGAAGCGACAGGGGGGGGAGGAGAGAGCTGGAGAGCGTAGGAGATCACCCCCACTCTTTTCTTGTCTCCCGTACCTTGGCTCGATGTGCTGCCTGGAGTACGCACGCCGCGTGCTTCAGCGCGGCATAGCGCGCGCCCGCCGCCCTCCGCCGCCATGCCGCCGCGACGCGGTCCGCTGCAGCGCGCACGGCGCACAGCCTGGCATGCTGTGCCCGCGCGCGTGCGCAGGCTTGCAGCGCGATGGCAGCCCACTGCACGGACAGGTAGCAGCGGCGCTGCACCGCCATTCGCCACGCGGCCTGCATCCACAAAAGAGAGACGCCGCAGCTTGCGCACAGGCACGTGAGGCACAGGGATGGCCCGTCACACAGCCTTGCACGTTCAGGTGTGGAGGCCGGCATGCACACCCTCTGTTTGATGGGTCGTGGCAATGATGGGCCAGACACCAGGGGGGGCAAAGCATGTGTGTCAGGCTTGCATCGGCTCCAGCTGGCATATTCAATGCGTCAGGCTTGCCTATTTCATGTGTCAGGCTTGCCTATTTCATGCGTCAGGCTTGCATCAGCTCCAGCTAGCATATTCAATGTGTCAGGCTTGCCTATTTCATGTGTCAGGCTCGCCTATTTTATGTGTCAGGCTTGCATCGGCTCCAGCCGGCATATTCAATGTGTCAGGCTTGCCTATTTCATGTGTCAGGCTTGCATCGGCTCCAGCTGGCCACTTCCCCCTCCCAAGGCACCCAAGGCACCAGACCTGGGCTTTCATACACGTGCAGCATCAGGTCTCACAGCGGCCGGCTTGGCGTGTGATCACCTCCAAGGAGGCCAGGTGCACATGAGAGCCTCTGTGGGCCGCGCATCCCATGCGCACGTGAATCACCTGCATGCTGACAAGGGCACCTCAAGTCCACGCCTTGCCGCAATGCCCCCCCCAGCAGCGCAGTGCGGCCCATCAGCGCAGCTGCACGGAGTCGCGCGGGTGCGCACCGGGCCTTGCATGCGCGCCTGCAAGGTATGCGCCTGAAGCCGCGCTTGGGCAGCTGTATAAAGGCGCATTGGTGCGCACCGGGCCTTGCATGCGCGCCTGCAAGGCATGTGCCTGAAGCCACACTTGCAACCTGCTGGGCCAGGACATGGGCCTGGGCACTGGCAACACCCATGGCACATGCCAATGTCCACATACACGCACGTGCCCAGCAAGGCACGCCTCGACAAGCTCCTGCGCGCGTGCACACCTGTATCCGCACGGCTGCAGCGCGCCTGCGCTGAAGCTCCAAGCGCACGGCCTGGCCCCTCCATGCGGCCTGCACACAAACTGCTGCCTCAAGCCTCCGCCGCTGCTGCCATGCCTGGTAGCTGCGCCAGGCTGCCTGCAGGCATGAAAGGACGCGCATGCAGCACGCGGCTGTGGGTTTGGGCAGGAGGGCACACACGAGGTGTGGTTGTGTATAAAGCCCGACATCTGCAAATGTTTGACCCACTCCCATGCCATGCCACTGTTAGACAAGCCTGCGTGCATGCAGTCCAAAGGCTGGCAAGGCACACACACACACACACACACACACACACACACAGGGCCTGGTCCCAGACGCTGGGTGCACCATTCAAGCCAAATAAGTTGTTTGATGCCCACCCAGCTGGCAAGGGGCAGCACGTAAAGCATAAGTGTTCTTCCCAGCCTGAACGTGCTCACACACACCCCAAGGCAACACACACAGGCATAATAAACAAGCACAAACACAAGCAGCAGGCGCAGTGCACACTACCACCTCAACACTCCCAACCTCCCAAGAGAGAGTCTGATGCCAGCCAACTGCGCCCCATCCCCCCCATGCTCACCTGCATCTGGATTGCAGCCCGCCTCTGGCTGCAGTACGCCCGCCGTGCGAGCCACATGCGCACACCGGCCTGGATGGTGATGGCGGCCTTGCGTGCCCAGCCCCAGTGGCGGCGCGCCTGGCAGGTGGCGGAGCAGGTGGTATGTGTGTGAGAGAGAGTGCGTGAGAAAGTGCACACATGTGCATGAGGGCATTGTTTCACCCGACGCTCGTGCGATCAACCCTGGGTGTGTGTGTCAGTGGGTGTTGGGTCTCCCGTAAGGTTTTTGAATGCTTGGGTGTGTGTGTCAAAGGGTGATGGTCCAGGGTATGCATCTGGGGATGATAGGCCACATTAGATTCGAATGCATGGGTGTGTTTCGGGGGGGGAGTGATGGGCCTCCCAAGGTTTGGATCCTTGAAGAATCAAATGGCGTGAACAGGTGGTGACGCACAAAGCTTGTGTTTTCAAGGTAGCAGCCCCGTCGAAAACAACAAGGTAGCAGCACCACCCAAAGCAACGAGGTTACAGCACCGCCCAAAGCGACGGTCTCAGGTGCACAGGCTTGAGCAGCAAATCGCATTGTCATTTGGATCGCGACATGCAAGGTGAACTAGTGCAGGCAAGCAATGGTCTGAGTGCATTGGCGAGCTGCCCACTTCCTATGTTTGTGGCCATACGACAGGCAGCGTGCCAAGACAGCACGCGCACCAAGGTGGCAATATCAGTGCTTACCAAAGCTCAACGCAGCCCATATCACATGCCCACCCAGCAGACAAAAGAGCATACATTTCGAACTACATGTCACCCATCAACTGGACAGCATGTGGCACACTCGCAACCGTCAGATGGAACAGCGAAAAATGCGCAGAGCAACACACCATGAAGCCCCTCCACGCGCGAGCAATGCTGGTGGCGGCTTGATGCTGCGCCGCGATTTCTGTCCTCACTTTTCGGCCACGCCATGAACTCTGCAGGCATGCCAGCAAATAGGACACAGATTGCTAAGGGCACAGGTGGGGGGGGCTCTGGTTGCAGGGGGTTCAGAATGCGGGGGGCTCAGATTGCAGGGGGCACAGGTAAGGGGGAAGAGGGGTGCCCGCGGCTTATCACACACAGCAGCAGCAACGGCAGCCGCCTCCGGTGTTTGCTGCAGCAGCAAGCGTGCACAGCCACAGAGCCTCTGGCTATCGTAACACAAAAGTCTCAGACGGCACCAGAGACCTGAGGAGAGCGAGATAAGTGTGTGCAAGGGCGAGTCAAGCCATCTGTGTCCATGTGCACGTGGGCACAAAGCAACATCAATGCCACAAAAAGCATACATTTCCAAAGGCACCAATGCTATCAAACACATCTCTCAAGGGCTTTATGTCAGTCATCACGAAACGAACTGGTGGCTGGGTGTGCGGCCTGCCTTGCCACGGCACTCGCGCAGACTTGACGCACCTGCACAACCCAGTTGCATGCATGACGCGCCATGCATCCTGCCTCTGCCCAGGGACTCAAACAGCAGAAAAACATGAGTGGGACCTTCCCTCCCTGAAATGGAGCCCCAACGCCTTCATGCGAAAAGGCTCTCATTCCCTCACATTGTGTCTCCTTTCCCACACTCAGCTACTCCCTAGCCTGACCTTCCCTCCCCACTTACACAGGGGCCCCACAGGCATCCCACGTCCAATCACACATCACATTGCCCCTCTGTGGCTTTGTCATCACCCCAGGGCCCTGCAACCACACCCACACCTACACCCAAATCCACAGGTGAGCAGGCACACCTGCAAGCTCACTGCTGCTGCGCACAGCCGCGCATGCTTCCGCCTGGCAAGGAGCCCTCGTGCAGCCGCTTGCATGCATGTGGCGGCGTGCTGCGCAGCTTCCAGCTGCGCACGCGCAGCATGCTGCCTCCAGGCGCACTGCACAAGGGTTGCTGCACGCACCACAGCCTGCAGCTGGCTCTGGGCGACATGGCGCCTCCAAGCCGCCTGCGTGGTCACGCGGCAAATGCAAGTAATCAATGCAAGTAATCAGTAATCAATGCCAGTAATCAATACGTCAGGTCGCCCATGGGGACTGACTGCACTGTCATGCTGCCATTGTCATTGGCTAGATTGCACGCAGAGGGACAGCTCTGCTTCTCAATCACTGTCGAAATTGGTGAGGCAATGAAAAGGGTGCCCCTCGCACAGACAGCGTATCATGCCCAGGAACCACAAGCAGATGGGACCTCCAGGCGCAACATTAGATGCCCAGCACACGCGCTCAGCTCACCTGCAACGCAACAGCCGCCTCCAGCTGCTGCATGTAGTGCAGCCGCTCCTGCCGCCCCCGCCATGCGGCCTGCAGGGTCACCACAGCTCCCCGCGCGCGAGCGTACGCCTGGCGCTGGGCCCGCGCCCTCCACGCCGCCTGCATCGCGACCACTGCTTGTTTGACCTTGCGTAGCCGCTGTTGCGCGACCCGCGCCCTCCACACCGCCTGCGCCAGGACCACGCCGCGCTGCACAGCAGCATACGCGCGCCTGGCAGCTGCACCGCGCACCCAGGCCTGCACCAGGGTTGCTGCGGCAGCTGTGGCTTGGAGGCGCTGCCTGGCGGCATGCATGCGCCACGCAGCTTGCAGTACCACTGCAGCGCTGCGCTGCTGGTGGAGCTGCAGACAGCCCTCGCGCGCACGCCAAGCGGCCTGCAGCGCTGTGGCCGAGGCACGCAGCTGCGCCCACCTGCAGGGTGCACGAGTACAGCAAGTGCGATGGAGCCCCCCAAACATTTGATGCTGGGGTCCCGATGAGCAGGCACCAGGCGTTTCCCACACCATGCTACACGAGCAGTGGTCGCCTCAGGACCCGATCCCCCGCCCACATTCACACGCTCTTAACGCGTCCAGCGTGCGTGGGTTCACCAGCACAGCCATGCACAGGAGCAGCTTTAATGGGCTGGGGGTGCGCACTGCCCCTGTCCTCGTTCGGCAGATACAGCCTTGAAAACCTTAGACCTAAGACCTGCCCCTGTCCTCCAGGCATGCAGGGCCTGGCAGGCAGGCCAGATGTGCATAGGCTGCTGTTGGCTGAAGCAGCCTGTTCAGCCCCAGGTGCAGCAGAGAGGGTCACGTCCACCAGCCACCAAAGGAGGTGTCAACAAAACCGGCCCAGCCCCCCCACAAGATAGGGATCCGGCAATGCAAGCCAGTTCCACACAGCAAGCAAATACTGCTGTACAACACAGGCACACCCAACAAGTACAGGCCGCAGCACAATGTTGCAAGGTTGGCCCATTTCAGCCTCAGCCAACCACTGGCTTCTGCCCTTCCTGCCCCAGGCCAAAACATAGGCGCACCCGACAAGAACAGGCCTCAGCACAAGGGTGCAAGGCTTTGACGATTCACGCCACACCCACCTACACCCTCTGAACTGCGCCCTTCCTGCCCCAAGGAACAGCAGCACCAGCGCACCCCAGGCAGGCATCTTCATTGCACACCCTCCCGCAAAAGCACACCTGGCTAGTGCCGTTCATACCTGAAGAAGCATCGGCACAACCCCAGGCAAGCATGTCCGTTGCACACCCACTCAATACAACGTTAATACACCTGGCTAGTGCCATCCATGCCCAAATAAGCACCAGCAAAACCCCAGGCGTCCCCTGGCCATGTCGCACACGTCCTCAAACAAGCACACATGCACACGCAAACACACCTGGCGTGCTCCCTCTTGCTGCGGAGCGCTGCCTGGATGTGGGTGGCGGCCGCCGTGCGCGCGCGCTCGTGTGCCGCGGCTGCCCGGGCAATGGCCCGCACATGCGCCGCCCGCCAAGTGCGCTGCGCAAGCACCGTTGCCCCACGCAGCTCCAGGAACGCGAGCCGCCCGGCGTGCATGCGCAGCAGCGACTGCGCCCGTGCAGCGGTGGTGCAAGGAATGGAGGTGTGGGTGGGCGCGTGTGCACGCTTTGAAAGAAGGCGCGTGTGCGCGTGCACACTGGGGATGAGGGGCTGCAGCCGCTGCCCCTGCCTAACCTCCTGGAGATCCCTCCCTCTCTGTAGACCCACCCTAGTGCCGGGCACGCCCAGTGCACCTGAGCTGCTGCTCCTTGCCAACTGCCAAGCCTCAGGCCACAGCCTTGTGCCAGGCCTTGCGAGGCTGCCTCTGTCCATGCGAGGCTGCCTCTGCCCATGCCTCTGTCCATGCGTAAGGCCTTGCGAGGCTGCCTCTTTCCATATGCTTCGAGCTGAACACCGAGCGCCAAAGACCAAGCGCCAAGAGCCGCATGAGACAGGAGCCCCAGCCCCACAGCGTCGGTTGCTGGCAGTGAGACACAAACATGCCCACACCCGAGCACTTGTATGATCAATTCTAGGGCACACTCAGATCATAGAGGCGCTCAAAGCACGGTGCCTGCACGCGTCGCCCGAGGCAGTGCCTGCACGCATCTGCCACCCATCAGAGGCGGATGCTGATGGCCACATGGGGCGTGCCACGCTGGAGGGGCACGAATCTTTGCAGGCACCCATAGGAAGACTGATCCCGTTGCAACGCATGCAGCACAGGATTAAAAACCCATGGCTGCCGTCCAAAGCCCCACACCCCACGTGTGTGCGTGCATCCGCTGGCCCCGCACACCTGTAGCCATACAATTTGCTGGCGGCGGTGGAGGAACGCAGAGCGGCATACGTGCATGCGCCAGGCTGCTTGAATCACCACGGCTGCGCGCGCGGCGCGCGCAGCAAACCTGCGCCGTGCAAGCGAAAGCATGGGTATGCCAAAGCTGCAGCAGGCAAGCCAAATCACTGTGAGCCTTGGTGAGTGTGTACCAGGGCCTTGTCATGCAGGCCAATCCCCCCAGCCACACAGACGTGGGTGTCCCGCTGAGCAGGTGACGAAAGGCGAGTGATATGACAGGGTGGTGACGAGGCAGGTGGTGACAGGAGGAAAGGAGGCTGCAGGGTTGTGCAAAGCTTGGCATGCACGCACGTGCCAAGCGCAAGCATGCAGGCGCACACAGACACACACAGGCGCAAATACAGACACACAGGCACAAACACACGCAGGCAAGCGGTTGCGCTGGCGCGTAAAGCTCCTGCTTGGGCATACAGGAAGGCCGCAGACTCCAAGCAATAACCATGATAGCGGCAGCCGCTCTGGGCTGGACTAGAAGCAGCAGCGCCTTGCCTGGTGTTCACGAGCTCTTGGTGCTTCACCAGCACACGCCTGATGAGGCGCGGCAGCGGGCCATGCACGCGCTGGACGCAGAAGCCGCGGCAAGCCGCCTGCGCAGAGTGGGCAAACGCGCAGGAGTCGTCGCGCGCAGGGCACCGGGCATGGGGCGTGCGCCAGAGCCTGTGGTGGGTCTGCAGGGCCTGGGGAGCAGGTGGCTGCGCAGATGGCTGGCCTCCTGAGGCACAAGCCCTGTGTGGCCTGCTCTGGCTCAGCGCCACCTGAGCAGTTCTGTGGCACTGTGCTGCCTGAGGCTCTGGATCCTGCGGAGGCTATGTGCCCGCCGATCCTTTGTAGCTCCGGCTGATGTTCTCTTTGCGTCCTGTAATTCTGCGCCACCTGAAGTTTTGTGCATGCTGGCGTTCATAACCACTGAAAGCCCTGTGCCTGCTGACGCTTGATCACACGTAGGAGGTTTGTGTTGCTTAGACCCCAAGGCAACCTGAGGCTTTGTGCTTGGTTCAGGGCCTGCAGAGGCTATGGTGCATGGGCACCCTTTGCAGGTGCATGGATTTCACGATGCACAGGGGTGCACAGATGCACTGTGTAGGTGAATAAAGGTCCAGCACTCATGCTGCTCTGCCCCTTCCCCCAGCACACGCCACACCACCAGCGCACATGCAGCAATGCTCCTCCAGCGCAGGCACACCCCAGGCAGGGCAAGGAGGCCTCTGCAGATCAACATTAAAGATTTTAAAAAGGCCACAGTGTGGGGGGCTCAGACGCTCAGGCCCACCTGGATGCAGGTGGCGGCCGCATTCCGGGCCAGCTCATGAGCGCGCGCTGCCTCTGCCGCTGCACGCGCTCTCTCCTCCGCCTCTGTAGCCGCCACCCGCTGCCGCTCCTGCTCTGCAGCACGTGCCACACGCGCTGCCTCCGCTGCTGCCTCCGCCTCAGCGCGCGCGCGCTCGGCGGCAGCCGCCGCCATTGCCCGCTGCCGCGCCTCCTCCTCTGCGATCGCAATGCGCTGTCGCTCCTTAGCTTCTGCTATGGCCTGCTGCTCGCGCTCGTGCGCAGCCTCCGCCTCTGCACGCTCACGCGCCCTGGCAGCAGCGGCAGCAGCGCGTTCGGCTTCCTCGGCCGCCCGCCGCCTCAGGCATGCCACCTCTCGACACGCCAGCTGCTTGCGCCAGTTCTTTTGAAGCACGATGGCGGCGGGTACGACGAAGGGCCCTGCATGATGAGCACACGGTGTGCTGAAAGTGTGCTCATACTATATGTATGTATTATTATCCACAGCAAGCTCAAAAACCAACCGCTTTGAGTGCCTGGCTTCACCCAAACTTCACGGAAGCACCTCTTGGGTATCGCCCTCTTGGTGGCGGCCATGTGGGGTCCCAAACACTGTTAGTAACAGCCAGCCATTTGCAGGCCTCGGCAGCAGAGCGCACCCACTTAAGGAGGGGGGGCGTTGCTCAAATCCACAAGGCCTTGCTTGCACTGCCAGGCATCTGCACAACAGGAAACCGTTCATGTGCCAGTGCTCTCTGTGGGGAAGCGCGCCCAAAGCCTCCAAGGACCCCAACCCTTGGTACCTAGCCGCCATGTTGCGGCAGCTGTCCAATCCACCCCGACCCCAACTCCGTCTCAACCCAAAACTGGCCCCTGACGCTCGCGCAAGCATGGCGTGCAGGACGCACATCCACCGGCTGCGCATTGCTAGTGCCTGCCTGCAGCAGCAAAGTGACATTACCTATGTGCTTGTGTGGGCACATTTTACAGAGCACCTCCCTACAGTGGGCTAGGGGCACACGCTGCATGTTTGTGAAGGAATCCCTGGCATCCAGGCAAGCAGGACTGCACGCACCACATTTCTTTTGCCACACGTGCTGCCGCAACGCTCGTGTGATGAGGTGGGCTGCGCGATCCTCCTTGCTGATCTCCAGCAGCCGGTTGGCCAGGTGCGCCAGGTACAGGTGCACCGCGCCCGCCTGCGGGCAACGGTGCAGCACAGCAATTTCATCTCGGGGGCAACTAGCACAAGTAACGGGCACCGAGCTCCAGCAGCCGGTCGGCATGGTGTGCAAGGCATGGTGTGCAAGGCCATGGTGTCGGCATGGTGTGCAAGGCATGGTGTGCAAGGCATGGTGTGCAAGGCCATGGTGTCGGCATGGTGTGCAAGGCCATGGTGTGCAAGGCATGGTGTGCAAGGCCATGGTGTCGGCATGGTGTGCAAGGCCATGGTGTGCAAGGTACAGGCGCACGGCCTAAATGACAGATGATGACAGGAGCAAGTTGTGATTTACAAGATTGACGCACAGTGGCAAAAGGGTGGGTCGCAGGGGTGCAGGTGCAGCACATGAACGCCCCCATGCGTACAAACACATGTGCACATTCACACGCATGCACGCAGCCACGTACAGCACCCACCTCCACTCCTCCATCAATAAAATCATCGGGGGACAGCATCTGAGGCACCCGACCTAAGCGGCCAGCGCAGTCGTGCAGCAGCCCAAAGTTGTGGCGGATGCCTTCCCTGCAGCAGCAACAGCGGCAGCGATAGGAACAGGCCTGCTCAGTGTACAAAGCAATTGTTTGTGAGAGCCTCACAGGGGAGCAGCGCCAGCTTGACGGAGAGCATGTGGGTGAATGGGAGCAGCGGGAAATACGAGACTACTTCTAGGGGAGGAGGTGGGGGGCTTCCTCAAGCGCACTCTGAAGACCCAGCTGGCTGGCCAGGCATGAAGATCCCCATGTGATGCTTGCTCCTTTGGCTGAGGCCAAGGGTGCCTCTTGGCCAGGGACAGATGGCAAGTGTACACGCGCACACACGCACACACACACCCCGGAAGCCAAGCCGAGGAAGCTGGCAAGCAGGATCAATGTACCTTTAGGTGGCTGCAGCAAGCAGGCGTGCAACAAATCCAGGCTCTCCCTGTGCAAGCCTTGACTTACCTCCAAGCCCAAGAAACCTCCAGGCTTTGGCAGGCGCTTTCATTTGGCCAGGGAATCTCTTGCTCCAGTCCTTCCCAAAAAGCTTCTGGCATTAGAACAGTCCCTTACAACAATACTTCCCAGCTGGCAAACCGTGCTATGTTCAAGGATTTAAAGCCCTAAAAACTTTTGCACCACGCGCACCGCACATGCTTGGGCACCGACGCCCTGCCTGCATTCTGGTGGAGGGCGCACACGCACAGTGGCCGGCTACAAGCGCTCCCACACTCATGGCAGAGCTTTGTGTCTGGTGCACAATGACGCGAAGCACACAGGCCTGAGGCCCTCCAGCAACGCGCAGGCCATAACAAAGGGGCCAGCATTCTGGGGGAACCAGGGCCCAGGCACGCCTGCAATTATCAGTGTGCAAAAGCAGCCGCTTGCCTCACCTGTACTCTTGCAGCTGGCCCTGGTCGTCTATGCAGCCGCCCGCCTCGTACACAGCACACCAGCCTGCGCAAGCAGTAGCGGGAGTGGCGGTGGCAGCGGGAGCGGTAATCTGTGCCCTGGCTGGCCCCTTTAGTCAGCCGCAGTGGTGCATTGCACTCCCTGGTAAGCAGCAACAGCAGCAGCCTGTGTGCTGCCTGGCCACTTTGTTCAATCTGCTGCGGTGCTGACCTGGGCTGCCAGCTTGGCAGCAACAGCGGCAGCACGTGCGCTGCCCAATCACCTTTTCACTGTGCTGTCTGTTTTTTGGGTCAATGAACCAGCAATGTGTAGTGCGCAAAGTGGGGCAAGTGCAAGCAAGCTTGTGGCATGCAGTGAGCACGTGGCCTCTGCTCTAGATGTCCAAACCAAGCTGCTCCTGTATACAATGGCCGTCTTATTGCGGCTGCGCACAGGCACATGAATGAGGCACCACCAGCGCTGTACACCCTCTGTGCTTCCATGCACTGCAAACCATGCACACTCCGGTGAACTTGAACCATAGTGGCACTCATGCAAACAAACACACAAAACAATGCAGGCACAGACACGCGCCTTTGCTCTGCTGTGCCTTGATGTCCGCCTTTTCATCAGCCCACACACACACACTGACAAGACGCACACAGAACCAGGCAGTCGCACACGCACACACACACATGCGCGCGCGCACCTTTGCTCCTCAGGACTTCGATGTCTGCATCCTCATCCCCATCCATCAGCACGGCCAGGTCCTCAGTTTGGGGCACAGACGGCTGGTAGACGGCTTGCGCAGGGAGCCAGTCTGGCAAGTACGTGGACACCTGCAAGCGTGCGAGAACAACACTGTGTGCTCTGACTGAACCCTGCGTCAGGCAGCCGCTGGCAGGCATGGGCGGCATGCCAGAGCAGCAGGCTGATGCCCTGTTAGCGCTAGCAGATAGGGTAGCGCACGACCTGGCGTGAGCAGGCTTTGATCGGGGACAGCAGGGGTGTGCCAGGCACAGCCATCGCCCTCCTCACAGGGATTAAGCAAATTCAACAAAGTTCAACAATGGGGGCTGCACATGGGCTCAAGGGATCACTGGCGCCCTTCCAGCGTTTGCCTGACGAGCAGCTCCCATGAGCCAACACCAACACATGCCATGCCCTTAAGCAGAGTGACCGCGCTGAGAGTTGCACCAACCTCTCCCCCATCACCACTGGGTGAGGGAACGACACAGGCGCATGCCCTGGCATGCTGCCAGAGTGTGCACACACACACACACACACAAGGCATCAGCACACCCGGGCCACACCCCCCCAAGCCAGCACCAAGCCAGTCAAATACACAAACTCCTGGAAGGCGTACAACCCCAAGCAAGCCTAGACAAACAGCAGCACACAAGCATGCACAGACACGAGCGCGCATGCCCACCAGGTAGCAGAGCGCGCGGCCATCCCCGAAAGACGTCGTGACGTCGTGGATGCGCATGCCGTGCAGGCCGCACGCTGCCTGCGACCACTTCAGCAGCAGGTTGGCGCGCTTGTCCTTGGGGCACAGGTCCACGGGCTCAGGCGCAGGCCGCCGAGTGCGCGCCTGCTGCAGCCGCAGCAGCCGCCGCACTTCCACAGCCAGCTCGGCAGTGCTCAGCAGGCGGGGCACCTGCACACAGGCAGGGAGGCAGGGGGCCTTGACCCTGGCAGCTTGGGGGGCAGGGAGGTGGACAAAGTGCTGCTGGATGGAGGGTGGGGCAACTTATGCAGTATGTGCACACCCACCCACCCCCCCCACACACACCCACACACATACACACGCACACACTTCATGCACGCCTGTGCAAAACTTGATGAAGTGGTGATGCAAAGAGAGCTGGGCCCAAGCGCCATCTGGTGACGTTCAAGGTTTGAGGCCCAAGCATCTTGCACTTGGAGAGGGCCTTGGCAGTGCTGCGGCCTTTGCTCTTGCCTTCGCAACTGGTCCCTCCTGCCTCACAAGACCCAGGAGCTTCGGCTGAGAGAGACCTTTTAAGCGTTGCCACATGAGACCCAGGAGCTTCAGCTGAGAGAGACCCTACACGCGCTGCCTCATGTAAGAGCTAGGGACTCGTCGGCTGCTGGCATCAAGCAAGGGTCTACTTGCATCGCCAGCAACACGAGGACCGACACACCGCACGCCATGATGGGGACGCGGTGGGCCTCAGCGCTGCTCCAGCACCTGCCCCTCTACGGCATCACAACACTAAGCGGTCACTCCAGCACCTGCCCTTCTACGGCATCACACCACTCACCAGTCACTCCAGCACCTGCCCTCCTACGGCATCAAACCACTAAGCGGTCACTCCAGCACCTGCCCCTCTACGGCACCACACCACTCACCAGTCACTCCAGCACCTGCCCTTCTACGGCATCACACC
>LFCJ01002134.1_pt1 | contig 14170 bp, 11 predicted proteins | sample 643141 | NCBI WGS metagenome assembly LFCJ01 (sample SAMN03766243, study PRJNA286221) | soda lake metagenome | biome: soda lake; feature: Kulunda steppe; material: water; isolation source: sample B1-Br-g2 brine of Lake Bitter-1 | place: Russia: Kulunda steppe | collected 2010-07 | reverse complement strand
TGCCCCAGGCGCTGATCGACGCCCTGGAAGAGCAGCTGGCGAAACATGCCACCGCCGGCCTGACCCGGGGCGAGCAGCTGGCCGAGGAGGCGCGCAGCGATGCCACCACCCTGGCCGAGCTGAACGAAACCCTGGAGCAGCGTCTGGCCGACCTGGAAGCGCGACAGGCGACCACCGAGAGCGCCGCCGAACAGGCCCGCGCGCGCCGCGATGAGCTGCAGGCCGAGCTCGTCCAGCTGCGCGAGAGCCTGGAGAGCGAACAGCGCGAGGCGCGCTCCCATCGCGAGGCGCTGCTGCAGGCCCGCCAGCAGGTGGAGATGCTTCGCGAGCAGCTCGAGGAAGCGGTCCAGGCGCGCCTGCTGGCAGAGCGTCACACCCGCAGCGCCGACGCCGAGAGGGTCAAGGCCGAGCGCAGCCAGGCCGTCGCCGAAAGCCAGCGCGACGGCGCCCTGGTTCAGGTGCGCGAAAAGACCGAGCAGCACGCCGCCCTGCAGAAGGAGCTGCAGGCGGAACGCACCCGTCAGCGCCAGGAGATCGCCGAGCTGCGCGTCGAGCACAAGGAGCGCCTGGATGCCGCCGAGCGCGCCCGCCAGGAAGCCCAGAAACAGGCCCAGGAAGCGGCCCAGCGCGCCTCCAAGGCCGAGATTCGCGCCGAGGCCCTGCAGGCCACTCAGGCCGCCCTGAAGTCACGCATGGACGCCATGCAGGTGCAGCAGCGCCAGCGCGGCTCACGCCTGCCCGGCCAGCGCAGCGGAGAAGGCCGCGACGGGTCTTGACCTGTCGGTAACGCCCACTGCCCCTCTCCCCGCGATAGTGGCAAACTCAGTCGATGCACGCAGATCCCCGGGAGCTGGGCATGACCCCGAAGGAGCCGAAGAAAGGAAACGACAGATGGGGCTGCTGACGGTTCTGCTGCGCCAGAGCGTGGACAGCCTGCGCGACCTGGCCCCGGTGGTGCTGGTGGTCGCCTTCTTCCAGCTGGTGGTGATTCGCCAGCCGCTGCCGGAAGGCCTGGACCTTTTCGACCTGGTGGGCGGCCTATTGATGGTGGTCGTCGGGCTTACCCTGTTTATCCAGGGCCTGCGGCTGGGCCTCTTCCCGGCCGGCGAGAGCCTCGCCAAGGCGTTCGCTCGCAAGGGCAGCGTCGCCTGGCTGCTGGTATTCGCTTTTGCCCTGGGCTTCGGCACCACGGTGGCAGAGCCCGCGCTGATCGCCATTGCCGGCAAGGCCGCCAGCGTGGTCGCCGATGCCGGCCTGATCGCGGCCTCCGAGCCCAGCCAGGCGAACTTCGCCCAGCAGCTGCGCATGGTGGTGGCTCTGTCGGTGGGCAGCGCCGTGATGCTCGGGGTGCTGCGCATCATCAGGGGCTGGCCGCTACACCTGATCATCATCGCCGGCTACGCCCTGGTCATGGGGCTCACTCTGCTGGCCCCGGCGGAGATCGTCGGTATCGCCTATGACGCCGGCGGCGTCACCACCTCAACGATCACGGTGCCGCTGGTCACGGCGCTCGGTGTCGGCCTGGCCACCGCCATCCAGGGGCGCAATCCCATGCTGGATGGCTTCGGGCTGATCGCCTTCGCCTCGGTCATGCCGATCATCTTCGTCCTGCTGTTCGGCATCCTGCGAGGAGGCCTCGCATGACCGAACTTCTTGACGTGCTGCGCAGCACACTGCTGGATATCCTGCCCATCGCCGGCATCCTCTTTGGCTTCCAGTATCTGGTGATCCGGCGGCCGCTGAAGCGTCTCAAGCAGGTGCTGGCCGGTTTCGGCCTGGTACTGCTGGGCCTGACCCTGTTTCTGGTGGGGCTCGAGACGGCGCTGTTCCCCATGGGCAGCCTGATGGCCGAGCAGCTTACCTCCCGCGAATTCCTGCCGGCCGTGGCCAGCGAGGCGCAGCGACACTGGCTCGACTACTACTGGGTCTATCTGTTTGCCTTCGCCATCGGGGCCAGCACCACCATCGCCGAACCCGCCCTGATTGCGGTATCGATCAAGGCCGGCGAGATCTCGGGAGGGGCCATCGACCCCCTGATGCTAAGGATCGCTGTGGCGCTGGGCATGGCCTTCGGCATCACCCTCGGTGCGCTGCGCATCGTGCTGGGCCTGCCGCTGCACTGGCTGGTGATGGGCGCCTACCTGCTGGTGATCCTGCAGACCCTGCGCTCGCCGCGCAGCATCATTCCACTGGCCTACGACTCGGGGGGCGTCACCACGTCGACGATCACGGTGCCGATCATCGCCGCCCTGGGGCTGGGGCTTGCCGACGCCATCCCGGGACGCGATCCCATACTGGACGGCTTCGGGATGATCGCGCTGGCCTGCCTGTTCCCGATCATCACCGTCATGGGCTACGCTCAAATCGCGGAATGGTGGGAGCGCCACTCGTCGCGCTGAGCACAATCTCGGCGTAGCGTGGTGCCACGGGCGAACACCGAAACCTGTCGTCGGGAACGCTGGCGCAAGCATTCGGAAGGGAAGCGGGCTGGGGAGCGACCTGAGGGCGGAGAGTAAAGGAGACGGCCGAGCGCCGGAACCGGGGGCCCAAATGGAGGCGGCCCCGACAGCCACATCCCGGCACACGCGTCCACCACTACCGTTGCTCCCTTCCGGGCCTGGCGGGGTTTGCGGCTTAGCGTTGCGGGAGGACCGACGGGGCCACCACAGCATGACACCTGGGGCGTCAAACCCGGCGAGCGATCAATGACTTGCCGAGTGCGAGCGCACTATATCAATGCTGGGGCCGGCCGGCAAGGGCCGGGGCCAACGCCGGTCAGGATGATACGCCATCGTCCTTGCTGTATCGTGAGCTTAACGTCAATGCAGACTCAACCACCACGCCACATCTGGAGGTGCGCAGCATGAAGAAGGATCCGAACAAGGGCTACATCGCCCTGCTGGGCTGGAGCCTCAACGCCGTCGAAGCCGCCGAGAACTTCGACCGACGCTACGTCGTTGTCGCCCCGGACTGGGCGGAGGAGTACTGCCAGAAGCACGACATCCCCTATGTTTCCTGGAATTTCGAGCGCTTGAACGACCGCTCCCTGGAAATCGCCGAGACGCTCAAGGAACTGGGCGTCGACGTGGCCATCCCCATGTTCGAGGAGACCGTTGAGTGGGCCGGCGCCATCAACTCGGTGCTGCTCGATAATCCCCGCCTCTACGGCCAGTCGCTGCTGCTGCGCGACAAGGCGCTGATGAAGCGCCGCGCCCAGCTGGGCGGCATCCGCGTGGGCATCTTCGAGGAGGCCCACGACAAGGAAGACGTCGTGCGCTTCCTCAAGCGGGTCAATCAGACCCTGCTCAAGCTCGACGGCGACCCCAACGACCCCATCCACCTCAAGGCGTTCGACAAGGCGGGCTGCCTGGGCCATCGGGTGATCCGCACGCCGGACGAGGTCGATACCATCCCCGACGAGGAGTTCCCGGTGCTGATGGAGTCGCACCTGGACGGCTGGGAATTCGCCGTGGAGGCGTGGGTCCACAACGGCAAGATTGTCTTCCTCAACATTTCCGAATACGTGACCCTGGGCTACTCGGTGTTCGTGCCCGCCTCTCCGGAGCTGGAACACTATCGCCCCCAGATCACCGCCCAGATCGAGAAGCTGATCAAGACCTTCGACATCGAGTTCGGTCTGATCCACCCGGAGTACTTCGTCACCAGCGATGGCGAGATGTACTTCGGCGAGGTGGCCTATCGCCCGCCGGGCTTCAAGGTGTTCGAGCTGCTCGAGCGGGTCTACGGCTTCAACGCCTACCAGGCCTCCATGCTGGTCTTCGATCCCAAGAGCACCCAGGAGGAAGTCGACGCCTTCTTCCCGAAGGAGATCGTCGATGCCGACGGCTTTGCCGGCTGCTTCGGGGTCTATCCCCGCCGCCGCGTGGTCAGCAAGCTGGAGATTCCCGAGGAGGTCGAGGACGACCCCTACTTCGAGTCCCACGAGCTCACCCCGCCGCTGGAAGAGACCGTCACCAAGCGCACCGCCTTCGGCACCCACTGGGGCCTGATCTACTTCAAGGGTGACGAGGCGGCACGCATGAAGGAACTGCTCAAGCATATGGAAGAGCTTGATTTCTATGTCTGAGACAGGCGTCATGGAGCGATGACAGCCTGACGACAAGGAGTCGGCGTGACCACGCACCGACAGACGCAAGACACGAGCGCAACGCCTGAGGCCAACGACAAGCTCGTTGGCCTGTGCAGGAAACTGGACGAGGCTATCGCCCTGCTGGCCGGCGCCCGGGAGTTCGCCAAGCCCGGCAAGCTGCCCAGGGTCCTGGATACCGCCCGACGGGTGCTGCTCCAGGAGGGCGGTGCCGCGGCGGTCGAGCAGCGCGCCCAGGCCCTCGAGGAAGCCGGGGTCTTCCTCGGATCCGACTGGGAAACGCCCCAGTACCTGGTGCCGTCGCTGACCACCCAGGCGCTGCAGAGTCCCGATCCCAACATGGTGGTAATCGAGGCGCTCAGCGAGCTGCGGATTCTCGCCGTGGCCAAGGGCGGCTACTTCCATCCCCTGCTCTCCGAGGAGCAGGCGCACCACTACCTGACCCAGGTCATGGCCCTCAATCTCTGGCTGCTGTTCGGTGCGCCGACAGAAGCCGAGCGGGAGACCCAGGGGCGTCTGGCCCAGATCCCCCGCCACCTGTTTCACCATCTGGCCGAGCGCATCGGCTATGAGCACGTGATCGACCGGCTGATCGCCGAGATCTGGCGGATCCTGCAGCAGCGGCCGATTCAGGTCGACGCGATCAAGCAGATGATCACTCAGATCGCCATCTGCCAGGCCAACCCGGAGATCGACCTGGGAACCAGCGGCCAGGGGGCAGACCGCCTGGTCAGCTCGCTGTTCGGCCCGACCCATGCCTGCCGCGAGGATCCGGGTATCGAGACCTACCGCGAGCGCCTGTCGAGCATGGACAACGGTGCCCTGCAGTACGAGGCCACCGGCTTCGCTCGGGCCATGCACGATACCAGCCTGGTCTCGCCCTACCATGCCGTGCTGCTGCGCCATCTTCTCGATCACGGTGATCACCTGCTGGCGGAAGCCCTTGGGCTCTCGTCCACCGGGCGGGACTGCCTGCTCTGCTACCGCGAGCTGGTCCACGCGCTGATCCGCGGCGCGGCCTATCCGGCGACCCCTCAGGCGGTCTACGGGCTGGCCCTGATGCTCGAGCGCGGCATCCTCTATCAGCCGCCGGTGGCCCCGGCCATGTGGCGCCAGCTGGGGCTGACGCTGTCCGACTGGTGCGAGGCGAGACTCAACCTGGCCTATGGCGACAGCGCCTCGCCGCGGGCCCGGCTGCTGGAAGGGGTGCTCTGCATGCTCGGCCTGCCGCTGGGCGTGGGTCAGGGCAACAATCCCACCTGCCAGTCCGCCCGAGCGCTCTCCATGTGGGCCTACAACGACCCGGACTACCTGCTGCAGATGGTGGCCTGGGCGGCTCGCGACGACGAGATCATCATGCACTTCGAGGGCATGCCCCTCTCTTCCATGGCCAGCCTCTCCGGCGTGGCCAAGGAGCTGCCGATGGATCTCGACCCGGTGTCGCTGATCGTGGTGCCCCACCTAGACCGTATCTACGCCGAGATGGGGCGACGCTGCATCGGCCGCGAGGGGGACCCACACCGCTGGGTCAATCCGGAGTTCCACGGCTGGTGGTCGGGTCGCGGCTTTCGCATCAACGTCGACGTGGCCACCGGCCAGCTGGAGGATCTGGACGATTTCCTGCGCCATTTCTACGCCAGCTACCATCCCTACTACAACGGCAACCAGCCGCTGATTCACCCCCAGCCGGCGGGCATCGCGGTGACCGACAGCGCGGCGCGCTTCATCGGCTGGCATGCCATCACCCTGCTGCGCGTGACGCTCGACCCCAGCGACACCATGCGCCTCTACTTCTACAACCCCAACAACGACAGCGGTCAGGACTGGGGCGACGGCATCAAGGTCAGCACCGCCGGCAACGGCGAACGCTTCGGCGAGTCCTCGCTGCCCTTCGAGCAGTTCGCCTCACGCCTCTACATCTTCCACTACGATCCGCTGGAGCGCGGCGAGCTGGCCAAGGTCACCCAGGAGGAGCTCGACCGGGTAATCGGCTATGTCCACCGCAGCTGGGGCGCCGATCGCATTCCGCCCACCGGCCTGCAGGCCGACGAGGGCCCCGGCAAGGCCCCTTGAGGGCGGCCAGGACTTCCCTGCCCGGCTCTGCCAGAATAGAGGGCAGTGGCCGGGCGCCGGCCGGCTCGACACCCAGATGAGACAGGGAGATGCCCATGGACTTCAAGCTGCTGATGGTTTTCGTGGACCAGGACAGAACCGACCGCGTGCTGGATGCGGCCAGGAAGGCGGGGGCCACCGGCGCCACCATCATCAATAACGCCCAGGGCCAGGGGCTCAAGCCCCACCTGACCTTCTTCGGCCTGGAGTTCATGGCCTCGCGCAGCGTGATCCTGATTCTGGTTGAGGCCAGCCGCGCAAACGGCGTGCTGGACGCCACAGCCAAGGCGGGCGGCCTCGACGATTCCCTGGATACCGGCGTTGCCCTGGAGCTTGACGTCAACCGTGCCCTGGGGTTGGGGGAGCACATCAAGTCCCTGAAGGCCAACGCGTCGCCCTGAGTCGCGCCTCGAACGCACCGCTCGCGCTTCAGCCCTGCCCTCGGCTTCGCTGCCCCAGCAGCCAGCGCGCCCAGAAAGGGGCGAACAGCATCAGCGCGATCATGCGCAGCAGATGGTGGAAGGCGACGAATACCGGATCGATCTCCAGAGCCACGGCGAGGATCGCCATCTCGCCGATGCCGCCCGGGGCCAGCGCCAGCAGCGCCACGTCTCGCGGTACGCCCAGCAGCTGGTGGATCAGCTCGGCGAAGATCGCCAGCACCGCCAGGGCCAGCAGGGTCGCCACCGCGGCCTCGCCCAGGTAGCGACCGAAGCGGGCCCCGGACAGCCCCCGAAAACGCGAGCCGATGGCGCTGCCGAGCCCCCACAGCATCAGATTCATGCCCCACTCCGAGAGCGCCAGGCTGGCGATGTCGAGCCCGGAGAGCAGCGCGGCGAACAGCAGCGGCGCCAGCAGCGACGGGGTCGGCAGCCGCAGCCGGCGCCCCAGGGGTATCAGCAGCGGCAGCGCCAGCAGCATCCACAGATGGGCCACCGGGGTGGGATCCTCGGCCGCGGTGCTCGGCGCCCCCTCCCACAGCCAGAACAGCGGCGGCAGCCACAGCACCACCAGCAGGATCCTCAGCGACTGGGCGATGGCGATGCGCTGGGGGTCGCCGCCGCACTTCTCGCCCATCAGGATCATCGCCGTCATGGCGCCCGGCGCCGAGGCAAACCAGGCGCTCACCGAGTCGAAGCCGCAGCGCCGATACCAGGCGGCCGCCACCGCGGTGGAGGCCGCCACGCCGGCCAGCAGCAGGGCCATGGAGAGCGGCCAGTCGACCACCCGGGAAGCCAGCTCCGGGGTGACCTGGCTGCCCAGCACCAGGCCCAGCACCCCCAGCAGGGCCTCGCGCAGCCCCTCGGGTACGCGCACGTCCATGCCACGGGCCGAGACTACCAGGTTGGCCACCAGCGGGCCCAGCATCCAGGCCAGCGGCAGCCCCAGCCACTGGAAGACCGCCCCGCCCAGGGCCCCGATCGCCAGCGAACGCGCCAGCGCCCTTCCGGTACTCCACTCCACCGCCGCTCCTTCTGTTATCCGGCTAACGAAGCACCAGTATCCCACGACAGGACGCCAATGCCAGCGCTGCGGCAGATCACCTCGGGCGGGTATAATGTCTCGCCACGTACCGACAGGGAATCGCCATGCCGCGCCTCGACCAGCTGCTTGTCCTCCAGGGCCTGGCCCGCTCCCGCACCCGCGCCCAGCGGCTGATCCGCCACGGCCGGGTCGCCCTGGCAGAGAGCGGCCGTGCGCTCACCAAGCCCGGCGAGAAGCTCCCCGACGATATCTGCCTGACGGTGGAGGAGGATCCCGAAGAGCGCTATGTCTCCCGGGCGGGGCTCAAGCTTGCGGCCCTGATCGAGGCGCTGGGCCTCGACCTGACGGGCAAGCTGGTACTCGACGTGGGCCAGTCCACCGGGGGCTTCACCGACTGCGCCCTGGCCCACGGCGCCCGCCACGTGATCGGCGTGGAGGTGGGTCACGACCAGCTCGATCCGAGCCTGCGCGACGACCCGCGGGTCACCTGCCTGGAGGGCCTCAATGCCCGGGCCATGGCCGCCGATCCGCGCCTGGCCGAGGCCCTCGCCGCCCGCCATGTCACGGTGCCACACCTGGTGGTGATGGACGTCTCCTTTATTTCCCAGACCCTGATCCTGCCCGAGATCGCGGCCCTGCTGGGCGAGGGCGGCGAGCTCGCCAGCCTGGTCAAGCCGCAGTTCGAGGCGGGCCCCGGCGGCGTCAACGCCCGCGGGCTGGTCACGGAGCCCGCCCGCCACAAAGAGGTGGAGGCGAAGATCCGCGCCTGCTGCGCCGCGGCGGGCCTCGCCGTCCGCCACTGGCAGGAGAGCCCGCTCCGGGGCGGCGACGGCAACCGCGAATTCCTGCTCCACGCCGTGCGCGAGGCGCCGGCGGCCTGAAACAGCGAGCCTCAGCGACCGGCGTCGCCGGGGTCTCCGGCATCGCCGTCGTCCAGGTCGATATCCCCCGGATCGCCGTGGCTGCCCGGTGGCGGATGGCGGCGCATCGGCTGAGGCTTCCCGTCTGCCTCCACCACCTTGCGCGCCTCACCCGGACGCTTGAGCCAAACCTCCAGCTGGTTGAAGGCGATATCGACATCGTGCTCGGCAAACAGCTCCCCCACCCGGCAGTTGATCTCGTCGGTGGCAAAGAGGCGATCGCCCAGGGCGTTGACGAAGACCCGCAGTTCGAAGTTGAGGGTGCTCTCGCCGTAGTCCAGGAAGAAGACCTGGGGCTCGGGGTCGGCGAGCACCCGGGGATTCTCGTCGGCGGCCTGGCGCAGCAGGCGATGCACGAGGCGGTGGTCCGAGCCGTAGGCGACCCCGAAGGTGAGCACCACCCGGGTGACGGTATCCGACAGCGACCAGTTGATCAGCTGGTCGGTGATAAAGGTCTGGTTGGGGATGATGATCTCCTTGCGGTCGAAGTCGGTGACCGTGGTGGCACGGATGCGGATGCGGCTTACCGTGCCGGTCAGCGCCCCCAGGGTCACGGTGTCGCCGATACGCACCGGCCTCTCGAAGAGGATGATCAGCCCCGAGACGAAGTTGGCAAAGATCGCCTGTAGGCCGAAACCCAGCCCCACCCCAAGCGCCGCCACCAGCCACTGCAGCTGACTCCAGGCCACCCCGAGGGTAGCCAGCGCCACCACCAGGCCGGTGCCGACGATGGCATAGGAGAGCAGCGAGGTGATGGCATAGGCGCTGCCCTGCTGGAGCTCGAGCCGCGACAGCACCATCACCTCCAGCAGGCCCGGGAGGTTGCGGGCCAGCATCAGCATGAAGCCGACGATCAGCAGGGCGGTGATCATGTCCGCGACCGAGAGGGTGCCGGTGACCAGCTCGCTGCCCACCTCGTCCCCGCTCTCCCAGATGGCCACCTGCTCCAGGTAGCCCAGCACGGTGAGCAGGTCGGCCCAGACCAGGTAGAGCAGCAGCACGAAGCCCACCATCAGGATCAGCTTGGAGAGGCGCAGCGACTGCTGATTGATCTGCTCCATGTCCAGGGGTGGCTCCTCGACCACCTCGACGCCCCCTTCGGCTCCCTCCTTGACCTCGGCCCGGCGTCGCGCCAGGGCACGCTTGAAGGCCAGTCGTCTGGCCGCCACGGCCAGACCGCGGACCACCGCCGCCTCGACCAGGATCCATAGCCCCAGCAGGTAGAGGGTGATGGCGAAGCGTCCCACCAGGCTCAGCGCGGTGTATTCGTAGCCTGCCGCGATCAGCCCGAGCAGCGCCAGCGGCACCGCGGCCATAGCCAGCCCCAGTATCAGACGCAGCAGGCGCACCCCGAAGAAGGGCGTATGGGCAAAGATCAGCCGTCCCAGGGCCACGCTCATGCCCAGCAGGCCGGCCACCAGCAGGCTCAGCGCCACCGGTCGCTGGGTCAGGCCCAGGTCGGCGTCTCGCGCCAGGGCGGCGATCATCAGCACCGGCACCAGCGAGATCCCCAGCCAGCCGATCAGCCGCCGCAGCCTGGCCACATACTCGGCCGACCAGTAGAAGTGCTTGGCGGCGACGCCGTCGCCCACCAGCAGGCGCCGCGTCCAGGCGATCACCCCCCAGGCCAGCGCCAGCTGAACCGCTGCCAGCCCCACGCCGTGGGCGATGTCTCCCCCGCCGCCCAGCAGCGCGGTGCCCAGACCGGCCAGCAGCAGCGGCCCCGGCAGCGCCAGCAGGGCGTTGAGCAGCACCGCCAGGGGCGTATGCAGCTGAGTGTCGCTGCGCAGCCGCCCGATCTGCTCGTGGATCGCGCTCAGACGCGCCTTGACACGCCGCCGACTCCAGAGCAGCCCGATGGCCAGCAGCAGCAGCGGCAGCCCGGCCAAGGCCCCGGCGGAGGGCGCCGCCCAGTGCCCGGGCAGGATCTGTCGCCACTCCCCCTCCTGCCACTCCAGCATCAGGTTGGCCGGCAGCTGGCGCGCCCAGGCCAGATCCAGGGGCCGGGTGCTGGCGACCCAGAACAGCTGCTCATCGATGGTGCCGCGCAGATCACGAGAGGTCTCGAGCAGCTGCTGCTGGTTCAGCTGCAGCTCGACCGCCGTGCTCAGCAGGCTGCCGTAGCTCTGCTCCAGGCGATCCACCAGTTCGCGACGGGACTGATAAAGCCGCTGCAGCGACTCCACCAGGGCCTCGGTGATCTCGACGCCGGCCTCCTCCAGGCGCTGGTTGGCCAGGCGCTCGCCCTGACGCAGGGCATCCCGCTGGCGTACCAGGTCGAACTGGCGCAGCCTCAGGTCGGCGATCTCGTCCTGCAGATCGCGGCGCGGCGCCACCTGGGGCAGCGAGCGGCGCTGTTCGCGCAGGATCCTGGACAGCAGCATGGAGCCACGGATCGCCTCGATCTGCTCGTTGAGGCTGCGCTGCAGCTGACGCACGTGGTCGAGCTGACTGCGCACCGCCAGGCTCTCGCGCATCAGAGCGCTGCTGCGATCGTTGGCGCGCAGCAGCTCAAGGCTGAGGTCGCGGTTGACCTGCTGGGCGCGCACCAGCACCGGATGGCCCGCTTCCAGCAGGGGGTCATCCCGTGCCGCGTCGGCGATGGCCTGCTCCGAAGCCAGCCGACGCTTGCGATCGATCACGCTCTGCAGCAGCGTGAGCTCCGCCTCCTGGCGGGACTGGCGCTGGATCAGCAGGTCGCGGCGCTGCTGGTCCAGCTCGCGCAAGCGGGTGTTGCTGCTCAGCTCGCGCTGATGAAACAGCAGGCTGACCTCGGCCAGGCGGCGTTCCACCTGACGCTGCCAGACCCGGGGGTCATCGCTGGAGAGCGCGCGGCTCTCGAGCTCGTCCTGGGCGCGACGCGCCCGCTCAACCGCCTGCATCGCCTCGGAGATCGCCTGCTGGGAGCGCTCGGGCAGGGTCTGGGCGGTCAGCAGCTGGGCATTGACCTCGGCGAGCCGGTCCTGCAGCCGCTGCAGCTCGAGCACCGCCTCCTGCTGGCGCTGCTCGAGCTCATCCACCGCCAGGTCATCCATCTCCGCCGCGGAGAGCGAAAGCGTGGCCTCCTCTTCGGCGATCAGCTCACGCTCCAGACGCAGCAGCTCAGCGGGCGCCTGTTCCACCCGCGTCTCCAGGACCGCCAGGCGCTCCTCCAGCGCCTCCAGCGCCTCCAGGGAGGCGAGGGTCTCCTCCAGCGCCTCGATCTCTCGCTGCTGGGCAGCATCGGGACTCTCCCCCTCCGCCGGCGCCAGAGCCTCGAGGCGCTTCTCCACCGCGTCGCGCTGCGGCAGATCGGCCTCGGCCCTGGCCGGCTGCAGGGCGACCAGCAGCAGGGCCAGGAGCCACAGCACAAGCCACCCCCACCCGCCCGCAGCCCCACTCTTCACGGGGCTCACGCCCGCCCCTCTCTCCACGGACCACCTCGCTTGACGATTGTCGTTACCCGAATCGATTCTCTGCCCCCGACGCGGGCATGGCAATCATCTCACGTCGGCAAGGGGCGCGCTGTTGACTTGACCGCCGGGCGTGGTAGAACGGCCGAATGAATCCCTCTTCCCCCGGATCTCCCCCATGACCTCGCTGACCCGCTCCGTCACTCTCGCCGGCGCCGCCCTGGCCCTGCTGCTGAACGCTGGCGTCCTACAGGCCGGTGCCCCTCAGTCTGGTCAGCGCAGCGGGGAGCACCTGGCCGAGAGCGGCGCGGACCGTGCCGCCCTGCAGGCCCGCATCCAGGCACTCAACGAGGAGCTCGAGTCGCTGCACGGTGAACTCGAGGCGCTGCCCGAGGATGAGGGCCTCCAGACCGATGTGGCGCCTGTCGACGTCATCCCCGTCGAAGAGGTCGCGGCCATGGAGGCCATGGAGCGTCGCCAGCTCGAGCTCGAGTCGAACCGCAACCCCTTCGCCATCACCGCCTATCGGCGCAACTACCTGTTCCCGGCGAGCTATACCACCAACCCCAACCGCGAGGCCTTCCGCGAGATCTCCGACATCAACGGACCCAACGATCTGGAGGTCAAGTTCCAGTTCAGCGCCAAGGTCAACCTCCTCGAAGGGGTATTCGGCAACACCGGCGACCTCTACTTCGCCTATACCCAGCGCAGCTGGTGGCAGGCCTACAACACCGACTCCTCCTCGCCCTTCCGCGAGACCAACTACGAGCCGGAAATCTTCATGAACTTCGACAACGCCTGGCGGACAATGGGCTGGACCAACGTGCGCAACCGCCTGGCGCTGAACCACCTCTCCAACGGCCGCTCCGATCCGCTGTCGCGCAGCTGGAACCGGGTCTATCTGGAGAGCATCTTCCAGCGCGGCGACTGGGCCTTCAGCCTGGCTCCCCACTGGCGCATTCCGGAGTCGAAGAGCGAAGACGACAACCCCGACATCGATCGCTTCATGGGCTACGGCGACGTCAGCCTCGCCCGGCGCTTTGGCGACAACGAGCTGAGCCTGCTGTGGCGAGGCAACCCCAGCGCAGGCAACATGGGCACTCAGCTCGACTACTCCTGGCCGCTGTTCAACGGCAACGTCCGCGGCCACGTGCAGTACTACTACGGCTATGGCGAGAGCATGATCGACTATGACCATCGCAATCACCGCCTCAGCCTGGGCTTCAGCCTCAATCCGCTGTTCAGCGGTGGCAGCATGCTCCGCTGAGGCTGCGGACAGGCCGCCGTCGTGGCAAGCACTCGCCTGACTGCTATGCTGTGGCTGTCATTCACCGTCAGAGGAAGACCCGATGGCAAACCGTGCCCCCCATACCAACGAGACTACCCAGCAGCTCAAGGAGGACCTGCACCACCTGACCCAGACCATCGAGGAGCTGGTCAGCGCGACCGCAGATGATTCCCGCAGCAACATCAAGGAGCTGCGCGACCGGGCAGAGAAGCGTCTCAAGGAGACCCGCGACCGCCTCGAGAACCGTGGCGAGCGTTTCTACGGCGAGGCCCGCGACTCCGTCGAGCACCAGGTCGATGCCTGCGACCGCTACGTGCACGACAATCCCTGGACCAGCATCGGCATCGGCGCCGCGGTCGGCGTGGTGGTCGGCATGCTTATCGGGCGTCGCTGATGTCGGAAAGCCAGGGACCGGCACAGCGTCTGTTCACCGCCGCCCGGCGCCTGCTGGGCAGCCTCCTGGCCACCGGCGAGACGCGCCTGCGTCTCGCCGTCCTCGAGCTCGAGGAGGAGCGAGTCCGACTGGTGGGCCTGCTGTTGATCGTGGGGCTCAGCCTGATCCTGCTGATGCTCGGCATCGGCGTGCTCACCACCCTGGTGATCGTCGCCTTCTGGGACAGCTACCGACTCACCGCCATCGCCGTCAGCGCCGGGGTGCTGCTCGGCAGCGGCCTGCTGCTGGCCCTGAGGGCACTGCAGCTGGCCAGGCGGCGCACTCTGCTGGTCAGCACCCTGAAGCACCTGGCCACCGACCGCGACCTGGTGGAGCGCGAGCGGCGGGAGGGACACCATGAGCGCTGAGCGCAGGCCCTCACTCCCGGCGCCCGAACCCTCCCGCGCCGCACGCAAGGCCGACCTGGAGGCC
>LFCJ01002133.1_pt1 | contig 14170 bp, 17 predicted proteins | sample 643141 | NCBI WGS metagenome assembly LFCJ01 (sample SAMN03766243, study PRJNA286221) | soda lake metagenome | biome: soda lake; feature: Kulunda steppe; material: water; isolation source: sample B1-Br-g2 brine of Lake Bitter-1 | place: Russia: Kulunda steppe | collected 2010-07 | reverse complement strand
TGGTGCACAAGTGAGGGGAGACACCAGCACTTGCAGTGAAGGCAGCGGTGGGGCAGGATGGTGCACAAGTGAGGGGAGACACCAGCACTTGCAGTGAAGGCAGCGGTGGGGCAGGATGGTGCATTTGGAGGAGGGGAGGCTGATTCTGCCGCAGACGCGGCAGCAGGGGGGGAATGGCGCGTGCGCCATAAGCCGAGCAAGGCAGAGCGCGTGTATTAATCGAAGCTTCATGATTGTCTGTACATGGCAACGTGTTACAAGGAAAGGTAGACTGTACCTAGAAAACCACCGAGAGCACTCTGTAATCTCAGCATTGTTTACAGAGTTTAAAGCCAAAGGGGGGTCTGGTGGGAACAGAGAACAAATTAAAGGAGGGGCACTCTGCTGCAGGCCTATTGTTGCCCTTGGCCTAAGCGCAACGCATGTGCAGGGGTACCAAGACACTGGCTGAACGCATGTGCAACGCATGTGCACGCATGGGCAACGCATGTGCATGTGCGCGAGGCATGTGCAGGGGTACCAAGACACTGGCTGAACGGTGCGGCACTGGCTGAACGGTGCTGAACGGTACCAAGACACTGGCTGAACGGTGCGGCAGCTCACGCTGGCGCACACCGACTTAAACTACCCTGTTGAGTGGGTTGGTCGGTTGAGCTGAGCACTGCTAGCACAGAGAGCTCACGCTGGCATGGGAAGCCACAGACATCGAGCATGCCTTGCAACAGAGCAGCAGCCATTAGCGCATGCAAGCCTCAAGCTTGCTTGTGCCAAGGGCAGACAGGCAGACAGGCACTCGTGTGGGACGTACACCCCCGCCTCGTTCGACCATTACCACTGGCTCTCATACCTGCGGCCATGTCTTGCCCTGGCTACAAGCACTGATACATGAAACAAGCATGCCAGAGCCACGCACCACCACCAGGTTCCGCCACAGCCATAAATGCTCGTCCGCAAAAGGGGCCGCCAGCGCTACTGCCAGGGTGCCGCCGTCATGAGCCCATCCGGCATTTAGCACGCTCGCTACCCAGGAGGAAAAGGAAGGGACATGCAGCATTGAAGTGCCCTGGGAACAGACCGAGCATAAAACAATCTCAACTGCGAGGTCTCTGTCTTTGCTGGGCTAGCACGAGCTGCTCATTAGCAACTCCTGAAACATCCTGGGTGTGTATGTGTGAGTGCGTGCGCGCTACAGCGCCTGTGCACCGGCATGTTGTGAGCCACATGAGTGCGCTACAGTAACAGAGGGATTCAGCTGCAAGCGAGGATGCTGAATGTGGACGGAGTGCACTCACACCTCCAGCACACCTTGCGGTTCTCATACCTCTTGCTGCACCCTGAGCGCAAGAGGGCAGGCAAACAGCACGGCTGTCAGGCCCAAAGGAAGGATCGCGGCCAAGAGCGGCAATGGAGGGGCAAGACCAAGAAGCTGGGAAAGCGAAGGAGGTGGGCTGCCGTGTGATCTGCACTGCCAGCATGTGAGGACACACAACAGGACATGAGGGCTGTGTGCGTGTGTGTGTGTATGTGTGTGTGTGCCTGTGTGTGTGTCCACGTGCGTGATGCGTGCGCGCGTGTGTGTGTCCACATGCGTGATGTGTGTGAGTGTGTGTGTGTGTGTGTGTGTGTGTCCATATGCGTGATGTGTGCGTGTGTGTATGCCTGTTCGTGCACGTGCATGTGTGTGTGCGCGCGTGCATGCGTGTGGTTTGTACTGATGAGTGTTTATTTGCGCTTGATGACAATGGATGTATGTTCTGGCTCTGGCGTGCATGTGCTTGTGCTGAACAAGATCCGTTAGAGCCCAAATCCAGAGCACAGACAAAGCACCTGGAGGGTGAAACTTACTCAAATCTGCTGCTCTTCATTGCCATGGCCAGCGGGATCCAAGACAAGCAGCATGCTAGGGCCACACTGCCCATGCGCTTCTTGATGGTCAAGGCATTGTTTCGTGGCAGCCCCCTCCAAAGGTAAAGCAGACCAACATAGAGAAGCGAAGAATATGCACAGCCAAGAAGTTCCCAACAAGGCAAGGCTGTCCAACTGGTTGGATGTCCCATGGTTGCACTCTCATGATAATATCATTTCATCCGCACATGCCAAATAGCAGTAAGCAAAATATTGAGACAAATCCATAATCAAGGAACTTGTGCTCATCAAAAAGTCGGGCAAATGTCGTCCACCATGTTGAAGGCATCCCAGCTATCGACTGCTCCTCGCCATCCTCCAGGTGGGTCGCAGGATCGTCTGCTGGGGTTAACATTGTAGTAAAGGACCAATGTTGCTTCTCTGTGAGGCGAGGACTCGTGCTCATTACCATTACTTGGATTCCTTCACGCAATCCTTGTGGTGTTTCCCTGAACAGCACAGAGACATTTCCTGTCTATCTGCCTCTTTCATTTGAAGAGACTTAAGAGATGTGAAAGGGCTTGCATCTCATCTCTCTCCCACTTCCTCCTGCTTGCACTATCCACCAACGAGGGAGAGCAGCTTTGCACACCTGCTAAGGGGCAAACATGCCAAAAAGGCGCAAGCCGGACAAAGATTGCTGATGCGTTAGCGTCTCCATGCCGTGTGTCCTTGTCATGAGCCAATCTGCTTTGATTAGCTACTCCTTGATTGATTCATTTTAGCTCAACACAATCGTTCCTGATTGTTCAGTCATGCAACATGTGCACGTTGATGCATGTATATACGCTTTCTCCTGTACGCACACCTATGGATGCGTGCGGACACATGTGCATGAGCATGAACAAGCTTCTAATTGCAAATACAGTGAGCGCATATGCATGCATGTTGGGCAATGCAGGGCGGCGTGCTCTTGTTGTCATGGCGCGTGGCCCAGTGGTTACAAAGAAGGGTGTGGCTTTTGGCAAGACTGAGAAGGTGACTGACAAACTCTGGAGGTCTCATCTTTTTGTTACTGCACCCTTTGTCTGGTCACTTGATGTTTTCCGGCTGCGTGGCTTTCCTTTGTCTCCTTCTCAGTTCTCCCTGTGCCGCTGCACTTGCCTTCTGCAAGCAGACTCCTGCTTGCTCCCGTATCCCTGACCATCTCTCGCCCCTGTCAATGAATTCCTGCCTGCAGCTAGGCAGCGGTAAGCCCAACAGGCCGGGGCCATCTGATGAGGATGAGGAGATCGGTGCCCTGGGCTACGGTGCGATTGCCGCAGGCGCCGTGGCCAACCCCATCACCCTGTGGTCTGCCTACACCTTAAAGGCAAGTGCCTCCAGCTGCTCTCACCTTCCAGAGATTGAAGGGACAAGTCTCTCTCCAACATTTCTGTACCATCATGCAAGCCTCTCCTTCATGGCAGTTCAAGCATTTGCAAAGCAACCATTTTGAACTTACCTGCCGTTGCAGCCACCACCTTCGCAGACAGGTAGCTGTTGGCACATCTGAGCCTCACAATTGGATCAGGCATGCTACAAAAGTCACGCCAAAAGATCATTGTTTCTGTATGTAAAGATGCAACCCATCTGCGTCTGTGGAATTGGATGTGTATGTACACACCTCAGCTCCAGAGGTTGCTGAAGTGTACATATTCTCCTTACGTGCGTGTGCAGACTACTGGTGCTGGCCTCCAGGGAGATATCCTTGGTGCTGCTGAGGGCGTGAGCTACTTGGTTATCCTTGGCCTGATTGGGTGGAGTGTGTACACAAAAACGACAACAGGCAAGTTGTCACCCAGGTTGTGTGCCCCCGTTGTCAAATCCAACACAGAGCCTGGAGTAAGCCTTTTCATTTGCATCATGCTCGAGCGTGTTAAGCTTGGCTGCCACCGAGCACTGCTAGTGGCGCCGCCTTTTTGTTTTCCGTCTTTCTGAGCCTAGCTAGCCATTGGTGTTTGGCTCGTGAAAGCCCTCAGACATAGGGGCTCTATCATACTCCTGTAGCCATGCCTTGAGGTCCTGCATGAGCCCTTGGCCATGCAGCTCACAAGGCTGGTAGTTGTGCTCTCTTTTTCTTGCAAAGCTGACACAACACTGCTCTCACCTGGTATTTCAGGCTGTGCATAGTAAACAAGCTGCCCTGGACCAGGGTCTTAGCCAGGCTGCCCTGGCCTTGCTGTATCTTGCCGTGCAGGCAAGGGCTTGCCCCCTGGTCCCGCAGGCCTCCTTGGTGCTGTTGAAGGCTTCTCCTACCTCTCCCTGTTGGCAGGCAAGTCTGGGATGACTTTTTCACGGTTCCAGTGTGTGTATGGTAGTCGTGTGTTTTTGGTTGTGGCAGATATACAGCAACCAGGCCACACAAGCGCTTGGCTGTGTGTGTCAGCCTAATGACCTGGCTGGCGGTTAACCCTTAACTTGTAAACTTGTGTGTGTCTGCCAAGCCTGGGCTTTCGTGTGAGGGTTGTACAAGCCCCCAGGCATGCTAGTGTGGGTGCAAAGCAGGACAAGGCGCTGGTGTGGATCCCACGTTGTGCTGACCCCTTTCTCTGCCTAGCTCTGAGCGCTTCAGTGAACATGCTTAGTGATATGTTTTGGAGCTGGCAGACCGCACTGGGCATTCGGACAGTGGCGCTCTCATTCTTGAGTGCTGGAAGAGTCCAGTCTGCTGTTTTGTGGCACACAAATAGGGGCAGGTGAATCACCATTATACATAGGTGACGCTCACCACTGGCTTTTAATCTCCTCTGTTTTGTGCGCAGCTATTGTTGCTTTTGCCCTCAAGGCGTGAGAATATGAAGCAAGTGCTCAATAAAATTGTTCGCTACCCCGTCTTTTTGGCCGCAAGTTCTGGATGGGCCCCCTGAGATATGTGGGGTTAAAATTTATGTACTCGCATGGTCAATGTGCGTGGACCTAGACCGTGTCCAGAATGTGATGCAATCATTACCTAGACATATGTTTACTTTAATTTTTAAGTTTGGCCCGGAACCTGACACATGCAAGAACCTAACTCTAAACCCTAGCGAGAAAAACCTTAAACCTTTAGGGAGTCCAAGGAAGCAAACAATGGAGCACATCTGCAATTTTACTTCCTCTTCGCCGGCAGCTTGATGGCAGGTAAGACATCCCCGAGTGTTTTGGTTGGGTCTGGCAAGAGCGTGACCGTGTAAGACCTGGCAGGCTTGTTGCCGCCTTTCTCCTCTTTGACCGCAGCTTCTTCAGCCTTGATACTCGTCGGTACACAGGTTGCCCCCACCTCCCTGTTGATTGCATCAGCATCCAGACATTCCTCACGCACAACCAGAATGAGGCCTGAGCCTGCAGCATCATGTTCAACAGTGGGCAACAAGAGCAAGATACAAGTGCAAACATAATTGACAATGAGAGTGATAGCCTAGCCGCCAGAGGCCAATGCAACGAAAGTTGGATGAGTTGATTGCCTGCAAGGTCAACCCCTCCGCCCAACAAAATGCGGAAGGTAAGGGCCACATAGCTGTACTTGCCGCAAGAAGGCAGCCTAGTGAAAAGCCTATCAAGCCTGCTGTGAACCTTGGCCTAGTTAAGGTAAGGTAAGGTAAGGTTTTAAGGCTGTATCCGCCGAACAAGGGCAGCTTAGCCGGTTGTGGCCTCCAGTGAGGTTCGAACCCCGAACCACAGGTTACGAGGTGGATAATCGGCTTTCCATCTCAGGTGCCCCGCCGCCTGCTCGACTATCCGGAGCTTTTGTCCTAGTTTGGCCTAGTTAAGCACCAAAAAATATTAGGCAAAGAAGTGTCTGAAAAAAAGAGAAGCTCCAAAAGCTAGATTCGTGAAGGTGAAAGATGTACGGCAATCCTTATCAGTTGTTGACGTTTAAGGTTCCAAGGCTGTATCTGCTGAACGAGGGCAGCTTAGCTGATCGTTGCCTCATCCTTGTAAGCCATGTAAACCTTAGCTGATCGTTGAGATTATGATGATGTACCACAAAAACCAACGTCCTCAGCCTATGCCCACATGCCACTCACCTGAAACGGAGCACAAGGTCCGACACAGGCAGCTTCAGCGCGTCTGCCAGGGCATTGCACGAAGCTGGGGAGAGGCATGCGCCGGGCTCTGCCAGCAATGCCGTCACACAAATGTAGGCAATCAGTCGGGCCTGGGACTCTTTGTCCTGTTCATAACGCTCCCGGCCGTCTTGGTGGCTGTGTAAGGTGGAAAGAGAGGCTTAGGAGTGACTTTCATCACCTTAACCTGGCCTAAAAGCAAATGAGTGAGTGCTGAGAGAAGTGAGTGGTGAGGCTGCACAGGGATGCCTCTGTTGGCGATGCAGTAAAGAAAAGGCCAAAGCCCCCACCAGTACCACACACCCGATTGGGATTGATCACACACCCTCCTGGTTTGCCAGGGCCACATGCCGTGCCCAGACACAATCAGCGCGGGGTAGGGTGTGTGTGTCTGTGGGCACGCCAGACACATCAAGCTCGCATTTTCCATTCACACATGCTGAACGGCACATGGCAAAGTCTGCAGGTGATGTGATGGGTGCAAATGGCATCGCTGCTACTTGAGCTCAGACACCTCCAAGACTTGAGAGCATGGCACTTGCCAATGACTAGCTTTACAACCCCAAATCCTGGTGACCCTTCGCAACAGATTACTCATGGAACCATCCACCACTCAATACAGCGGCGTTCTGCTGCAAGGGATTCCAGACCATATTGAATCTTGTCACTCAGCACGCCTTCATCTCGTGGCTCAACACCCCCCTTCATATTGTTGCTCAACACCCGCAGCCCATCACGCCAGGGCCCCATCACGCCAGGGCTCAGGGTGGCAAAGGCGTATGCTCCCCTTCAAAAGCACCTGCGTCACACCTGATCCAGGAAGATACACATCTGCTGGGCTATACCCATATAGTGGGGGTTTGCCTGGTGCTTGCACCAGATGTAAACCTCTCCCTTAACTCACGCAAACAGGGGTTTCCCTGCAGGGGTAGTCTTTTCTTTCTTCTTTTTTTTCTTGGCTACCCAGCCCGGGCGGGGCATGCCCGTGTCCCTCTCTGGCCACTCCCCCAAACAACGAACATCTCACGCTGGCCGTTTGATGGCACAGACACGCCTCTCCTCATCTCCTTACCTGCACTTCAATTCACACTGACCACCCTGCGGCTGACACTCCCATTCCACCTTGCCGCACCTTTTTGCCCTGCTGTGCACATTCACGCTCACTGCTCAGCCTGCAGCACGTGCCTAGCCTTCCTGCGCCGCACCTGCAGTGGTAGAATTCCTTGAGCAGCGCCTCCAGAAGTTCTGTGGACATCTTCAGATCAGAGGCCTTTTTGTCCAAGCCCCCATGGACAGGGTCGATCTGCGCGCACCATCAAGACAAGACACACACTCTCTCCTGGACTCAGCACTCTGGCCTCTTTCTTTCGTCATCAGTCTTGCGTGTCCTTGGCGCAATTTGAGGCTAGGCTTGTCGGGTGCATCAAGCAGTGGAGCTGCACATCTTGCTGCACAATTTGCAGTGCTGCACTCCGCCCGCCTGCCCTGCATGCACCGCGACCAGGCTGCCACTCTATGTGCACACGTGCTGCTCCGCTATCCACAGTCCTTTCCTGCTCCTCCATCTACCCAGTACACTCTTACCAGGCAAGAGTATGTCTCTGCCCTGCACACGCAGCAAGCAGCCTTGGCTTTGTAGTTCATGTCGTTGGTAAAGAGAAGCCCAAGCCCTGACAGCACTCCGGCAGCATGTCCGCTGCTCCTAACACAGACCAGTAAGGTAGCACAGAAGCATGATGCTGCATGCCTCACCCCCAGCCTTGCCCCCTCAAAGACGCATGAGCATAAGGTTTCCCTGTCACCAAGGCGTGTACCTCCCTGTCACCAAGGCGTGAGCCTCCCTGTCACCAAGGCGTGTGCCTCTCTGTCACCAAGGCGTGAGCCTCCCTGTCACCAAGGCGTGAGCCTCACCTGTATGACTGGGCGTTGCGTCTTCAGACTCAACAGTGCTGACAAGTAGGTCAGCACGCGAGCGCGCTGCTTCACCAGCTCTTGGTCGGGCTCACGCAGCAAGGGCAGCCGGGAGAGCACGTAAGGGTGGACCTTCGATGCCAGCAAGCCAGGCAAATGAGGAGGTTAGGCAATGAGAGACGCGTGCCTAGACCTGAGTAGTTGTTGGCGCACATGCAGGTGAGCAGAAGTGGACACGTTGATTCTGTATACAAGCACCCTTGCCAGCAGCTGCCCACTCAATTGTGAAGGAGGTGAAGGGGCCGCTTGAGATTCCTTTCGGGGCTCCTTCCATGGGCCGTCCATTTGGGCTTCCTTCCATAGGTGTGAGCAGGTGCACAGGGCAGTTCACTGCTGCTCAGGGGACCGATTCCAGGCTGCTTGTCTGGGTGTGCTTCGCAGGCAAGCCTTGTTTTGCACACGCAGGCAAGCCTCATCATCTTGTGTCCTTCAGGCAAGCCTTGTCTTGCACATGCAGGCAAGCCTCATTGTCTTTTGTCCTAAAGGCAAGCCTCGCCTCACGTATGCATCTCCACAGCAGTGTTCCGAGTGACTGCAGCAGTCTTTTGGCTGCAGGCCAGTCACCATCTCTGTCGCGACCAGGGCAGCACTGCGCTACATTGCTCTTTACTGCACTGCAGCACTCACTGCACCTCGTTCCATCAGCACAGCGCCCACACTCTGCGCGCCTCTGGGGTGCTCTGTTGAGAGCCGCAGCTTGCGGCGCCCTCACCTTGCGCTTCTCCCGCATGTCCTTCTCCACCTCCAGCTCCTGTGCCGCCTTCAGCAGCCGCCCCATGCGTATGCTTCCCCCCGCATCGCCAGGCACCAGTGTGTCCCACGGGTATGCATCCCTGCTCACACAGGGAGGTTGCCGCACAGGCTCACAGAAGCAACACCCGGCCTTTTGCGGTACGTGTTGCGTCCAGCACTCAGCCCATGCAGGGTTTGCCAGCCAGGCATGCATTGTCATGCTGGAGACAGGCATGCATTGTCATGCTGGAGACAAGTGCTGCATGCATTGTCATGCTGGAGACAGGCATGCATTGTCATGCTGGAGACAGGCATGCATTGTCATGCTGGAGACAAGTGCTGCATGCATTGTCATGCTGGAGACAGGCATGCATTGTCATGCTGGAGACAAGTGCTGCATGCATTGTCATGCTGGAGACAGGCATGCATTGTCATGCTGGAGACAAGTGTCATCCATTGTCATGCAGGAGACAAGTGCCCAAATGTCCACGCAACCTACAGGCAATTGGCAGCATGCGAGGAAGGAGGTGCCGACACTCAGAGCTAGAGGACGGCCCACCAAGCCTTGCAGTGAGCCACCGCAAACCAGAATGAGGCAGGAACTTGCAATGCACTTCCAGGTTCAGGGGAACAAGCATGTGGTGAACCGAGAACACCCAGGCATGCAGAACGATGCGCGCCATGTGGCGTCATCGCAATAAGAAGGGCGTGTGGGAAAGGTGGCAAATGCAGCGTGCGCTCATGTGGACTGGTGAGTAGGTGACGCGAAGGAAGACAAGATGCCATTAGCACACCACACATGACTGACCATGGCAGGCGGGCCTCCAAGTTGTGTGGCGGCAACTGCCGAGCTGCTGACACCTGGCCCATAATCTACATCCACATGCAACACAGGAACAATGTTTTGAAGGCGTCGAGGACAGAAGGCGACCCCAGGACACAAAGCACAAGTGCAGGTTAAGAAAAAGGTACCTAAGAACTTGACCCGTGCGCCTGCACATGCACAGACGTGCAAAGGGCGTGGAAGCCGATAGTAACTTGAGCAATCATGCATCTTGCATGCAGGCTGTCGACCTGCACACTGCTAACCACATATGACACTCATCACCCATTTCCACACCCACGTCCACTCACGGCACTCATACTTCCTCCCCACCAAACCACACCTTTTCTTTCGTGATACCCTGCGCTTCTGCGTCTGTAACGACCTTCCCCATAATGGCTTGCAGCGCATCTGCAGAGTCCCCCAGCTTCTCCACCCTCACTGTCCCCTCCTCACGCGCGTTCAGCTGCCGCCGTCTCCTCGTACTTCCAAATGCCTCTACCAGCCTGAGCAGCAGCAGCAGCAGCAACCAATCTTTGATTTTGACTGTAAGCATTTAGAAGTGAGCGTTAATGTTGTTTGTGGTAAGGGAGCATCTTTGCTGGTGGCGCAGAAGGGCAGCTTACTCCAACACGCACACACACATGCGAACACAAGGAGCATAATATTCCCATCAACTTCCTTGATCATTTGCTTCCTATTCTCCGCACTGCTGCGCTATGAAAGCTGCGATGCCATAGTCCAGCACATTTGGATGACCCTGCACATCTTGAAAAGTCTGTACCTCCCACAGTCCAAAGTTTTCTGTGGCCATGCCTACCGTTTATTGTGGGCTAACCGCTCCTCACGTGTCTCCTCTCCCTGCCCCTCCTCCTCCTCCCCTCCGGCGCGCGCCGCTGCCCCATACTGTAACCCGGGCAAGCGCGGCTCCATCCGTAACACCCGCATGGAGGTCAGGGGCAGCACCTGCAAGGACCCGCTGCTCTTGTCCAGCACGCCCAACACGTAACTGCATCGCACACAGGTGCATTTTCATTAACAGCATTGGAAGAAGCCCATAGCATGAGTGTGCATGTGCATTGCTTGTGCATGTGTGCGCATATGTGTTCACCCACGCAGCGTGGGCGAGCATTTATGTCAAGAGGAGGAAGTGCTCCTCCTATAATCGTTACATTTAATGTGTACATAAGTGCAAATGTGTACGCACATCCGTGTAAAGTGCCAGTGTTGCTGCCTATCTGCAAGCAAGTGCAGGATAGAGTGCAGGTGTAATATGTGCCTTCCGCGAACACGCAGTCTTCTAATGCTTTTCACCGTCAAGGCCAAACAAATAAGAGCAAGTTATTCAACTTTGCACAAAAGGCTTGATTTTGGTGAAGTGAGAGATGGCTATCAAATCAGTACATCATGAAGTCGACTACCGCATTCCTTGAGCCGCCAAGCATGTGCACCTGTTGGTTGGCTGCATGCCATTTATCCTTCCTTAATAGTGTGTACTTCATTTACTTAATATTGTATTTTTGTGCTGCTCCTCCAGCTGCATGCATCCATTCAAACCCACTTGCAAGGGGGTGCGCCGGGTGCATATTCATCTCCTCGCGTGTCACCCACGTACTCAACGTTCTCCTGTAATTTTAAGGGGCAGGCTGTATTGCAAATGCATGCAGCGTGTGCCTTTTTGGCAAAAAGTGCCATCCTTCTGTGTTACCTGGCGCCCAATCACTGTGTAGGCAGGCGCTCGCCCTGTCTTTGTCTCATAAACGGAGTAGCTCTGTTTTTGATGTGTTTGCTGTCCTCCAGATGGAAAGTAGCATGCTAAAGAAGGAGCTGCGCCCTCATGGGGCAACTCGGCAGACACTTTTAAGCGCTTCCTTGTCATTTCAGGGTTAGATTATCGACGTTCATCTAGCGTGCTGACTACTTATTAATGTATTAATGTATTAGCCCTGACAACACAAACATCAATCAATAACATAAGTTGATTTAAAAAAGGAATAGATTTGCTTCGAACACAGCCGCTATCTTAAACTCCCTGGCTTCGCCGCATCATCGCTGTGCACACTGCCTTTGAGTGAAAGTCTTGAGATGAATCTCTCATGTGCTCAAAAGATTAACTGGGTAATTATTCTCTACAGACAACTGCTGCCCAACAAGCTGGGATATCTTTAACATCAGCTACTTTATTTCGTGCTCTGATCATATTTAAGCTCTGCGTACGCACATCTCATGAAGATCTGCTTGCAGGCAGACCCATACTTGCTGCGGCCCATTGTGCGCTCGTGCGTGGCCATATACAATTTGCACAGGACATGATACATGTAACAGGCCCTTTGCTTCTCTATAGCTTAACCAAATGAAGTTCCTGCTGGTAAATACGGCAGTCATGTCTGGAGCCTGGCACAATTCACCAAGGTGATGAATTTAGGTCATACCTTCAGATGTTGCCCTTAATTTCTTTCATAGTACACCTGGTTTCAATTGGTCTGCTCCTAATTAAGCTTGCTTTGTGAGTGTGGGCACAGATCTCTGCTTTATAAACCAACAATCATTGGTTTGGAGCCAAGTTCTACCACAGCATGCTGTCCTCGTATAGTGCCACCCTTAAGCAGGTATTTCATGGTGGCATCAAGCTTCAGCCTCAGGCTAACTTAGCCCGGGGCTAAGACATGTTGGGCTTATGATGTCTTGCGCGCCTTTGAAGGATTGCGGGGCTGTGACACATACACACAGGCCTTCTTGCAGGGGCATCCTTATCGCTACTTTAATTTTACTGTTGACCTGAGGTAGGATGAGGAAAGTGTGGTGGGACAATGCTGAAATGGACCCTCCAGAATGCAATAACAAACCTGTAACATATCATGCTTGGTTGCCTTGCCCCTCTTGGATCTTCAAGCTAATCCTCGCACTCGTGTGCGGAACGGGGTTGCTCCTCTGATGCCACCTTGAAATTTATACCTTGACCGTTCTAAGCATGTTATGGAGGAATGTGAGCAGGTTTTAATTTGCGTACTATTTTTTCCAGTGGAATCCTCCCTTTGGCGCTGTAGAAATGGGTGTTGTGACAAGTGCTCTTGTGCTACTTATAAAATGAGGTGCATGTCCTTTTTCACTGTAAAGACTTGCTTTTGCCCTCTCAGAAAGAAATGTTATTTTTTCTTTCCTCTTTTTGCCAGTCTTTTTCTGTGGAGGCCCCTTATATCTTGCATGCCTTGCCTTATCAGACTACCTGCCATTTCCTTTCTCAGTGGCTCAACAAGCTTTGCTGTTTCATTTCAGACGTTATGGATCACTTTTGCGCTGAAGATGAGCCAGCCACAAACCGATCATCCTAATGACCTGGCAGTTGACCCTTCTAGGCTAGTAAGTTGTACCCTACTCCACAACATGTCTGCTTTTCTGAGCCAGAACAACAATACGCTTTTTTTCTTTCTTCATGCACTTACACCTTATAAATGCATGAAGTCCTCATGCACTTATACCTTTTTAATGCATGAAGTCCAGGATGTAAAGCATGTCCTTTTCTATGCCCTTGCTTGGAAATGTGCTGTTTGAAAAGGAAATTTGCAGAACAGTTTGCTGATTTTACTGGGACTTATAGAACTTACATTGGAGACACAGGAGTTTTTTACTTTGACAACGTCAGTGCTGAGGATGTGAAATCATTTCTCTTGAAGCTGTCACACCTGTCACACCGACAGCTATAGCTGAACTAACAACAGGACCAAATACTTCACCAATTGACTCAAGAGCTATGTAACCTAATCCAACTGACTTAACCGACCTCCAGATCACAATGCAGCATGCATCTGGCAAAGCACTAATCTGGCGTGACAAAGCACTTACAAATTACTTTCTGGGGCTATGGATATTTTTTGTCTGGCTGGCAGTGCCCAGCAAGCCCAGCAGTCAACCCATCTGGCTGAAGGTCTAAACCCATGGTCACTTAACTTATACCTTTCTATGAGCAGGCTAGCAGTCACACTTCTCAACTGAAGGCATTTTCATGTAACCCCCCTTGAAAAGCCCTTGTAAGAGACTCCCTTGCCCCAGGCCTCGTGGAATCTCCATATCATAGCAGTCTGGAATACAGCTGCACGGCTTCACCTTGATAAACACAATCCTACAAAAATCTGCAAAAAAAAAAAGGCTGCAAAATCTTGCTTGTGACGTCCCTGAAGCAAATAGGCACCTCAACAACATTGCTAGCCACCCCATATGCAATGCTAGGCACGCTGAGACAGCGCTTGGCCTCAAGAAATTTGAGAAAGCTCACTCAGGCAAAATGCAAACTACCAGGTGCTCACACAGACCTGCTTTGGGTGAAGTGGCCCCCCTTTCCCATTAATCCAAACAGGGACTCACACTTATAATTTCAGACTGGAAATCCTGGACCTACACGGATGGTACATGCCATATCCAAAAAAGCAAAACAGTTCTTGGGGCAGGGGTCTATAACCCCAGCTCGCGCAACTCTAACTTGGTTAAACCAAATGGTGCTGGTGTAACCAACACCATAGGGAGAGCAGAACTGGCAGCTATGGCTGCTGCTATCACTCACGATCATATTCATATTGCCACAGACAGCCTTACCTCCGAAAGAAAAGAAGAGAAAGAAGAAAAGAAAAACTACGCAAGCAGCAAAAAGCTCCTCACATCAATTAAGGAAAAGGGGCCACTTGGGAAGAAAAGCCCCTTCACCAGAAAAGAAAAG
>LFCJ01002132.1_pt1 | contig 14172 bp, 15 predicted proteins | sample 643141 | NCBI WGS metagenome assembly LFCJ01 (sample SAMN03766243, study PRJNA286221) | soda lake metagenome | biome: soda lake; feature: Kulunda steppe; material: water; isolation source: sample B1-Br-g2 brine of Lake Bitter-1 | place: Russia: Kulunda steppe | collected 2010-07 | reverse complement strand
TTGAACGATGCGTGCACGTGGGCAACGCCCCACTTGTCGTCGTCTGCCATGTTATTGTCCCTCCGCGCGTTCTGGGTGGAGATCGTCCGCCAGCGGGCTGGTCTCATCGAACGCGACGAGATCTTCTTCGTCGACGTCGACGACGTACGACGGCACCCGGTGGCGCTGGTCGCCAACGACGACGTGGCCGTGTGTAATGAACTGACGCGCCTGCTGTGGTGTATTCGCCAGTCCCTTCCGGTAGGCCACCGTCTGGAGTCGCCGTTCTAAGACGTCCTCGATTTCGAGTGAGAGGACATCGCCGAGTTCGTCGGCCTCATCGAGGATTCCGACGCGTTTGAGTCGACCGAGGAACTCACTCGAGCGTCGGGCAACAGTCTCATCACCCTGTGGCTGGCCGAGTAGCTCACGGGCCTCACGTCGGTACGAACGCAGTTCCGACTGGGCACGCCAGAGTTCCTCTTTGTTTTTCAGACCGTAGCGGTCCAGAAGCGAGTGTTCGTTGGCGATGCGTTCACCCTGGTAGGGGTGGTTTGGTGTCTCGTAGAGTTTGGTTTTGGTTCCAAGCGGCATTATTCATCACCCTCGCCGCCTTCTTCGGCTTCTTCTCGGATCTCCTCGACGTTGACGCCGATGGTGCCTTCCGTTCGGCCGGTGGACTTGGTTCGCTGACCGCGAACCTTCTGGCCGCGTTTGTGACGAACGCCCCGGTAGGAGTCGATCATCTTCATGCGGTTGATGTCGTGTTGACGGGTCAACTGGAGATCGTTGCCGATCTCGTGGGTCGTTTCGCCGGTGTAGAAGTCGTTCTGGCGGTTGTTGAGCCAGTCGGGGACTTCAGCGGCGTAGTTTTCAACGAGTTCGACGACCTCGTCGATGACGTCGTCCTCGAGTGCACCGAACGTAGCCGTTCGGTCGACGCCCGCTTCCTCGGCGATGATCCGGGCGGTCCGTCGACCGACCCCGGAGAGTTCCGAGAGCGAGCGCTCGACGGACTTCGTCCCGTCCAGGTCGGTCTGGCCGATCCGGACGAAGTACCGAAGATCGTCGTCTTCTTGTTGGTCTTGCGGTGTGTCCTCGCTCATGTGTCGTGTATGTATGTCTGGTTCGTGCGCGTTGCAAATGCTGGCGAAAACGCCAGTTGGGTATACGGTTGATCGAACCAATTCACCCGCGACGTGTCGCAATCGAGGGTGTGATGACGTTCGATTAGCCGTATGGTGCCGACGTCGTGGCGGGGATTCGAACCCCGGAGGCTTGACGCCACATGGTTAGCAACCATGCGCCTTGGGCCGCTTGGCTACCACGACACCGTGTCTGTAGTCTCGCCCTCCCGGACTCGGGGACGGTGTCCCCTACACGTATTGCACTCAACTCTACCAGCCGACGGGTATTTAAGCGCAACGAAAGCCGCCGAGGAGGGTCGAGTCACCGTGGCGAAGGCGGAGCCTCGAGTTCGAGTACGGCTTCTTCCGGCGAAATGTCGTATGAATTGGCCAGTTCCTGTGCTAGCTCCCATGCCCATGCAGCGGTCTCCGGTTCGGCTGTTTCGAACTCGTGGGCAAAGAGAGTGAGTGCTGCGATCACCAGCAATTGTTTTTGTCGGCTATTATTTCTCCCACCCATTAGTTCCACGCAAACATATTAGAAGTATAAATTTTTCCATGGTTCCTGAAAAACTAAAATCTCCAGTTGCAGGGGCGTACTGGCTACAGCACGAGTCCAACGACGAACACTGTCAGAACGTACAGTGGCGTCGACACGAGCAGGGATTTACTCACTTCGAACCCGATGAGTGCTCTATCGAGGCCGTAGCGAAGCCCGACCGAAAGCGGTGTCAAGATCAGACACAGTAGTATGAGATAGATTCCGATAACGATTGCAAGCGACTCGACAGGAACGTGTGCAACTTCCTCGGCTTGTTGGATGACAATCCCTTCTGCGAGTGCAATCGTCGAACCGGCGACGAGTGGCGCAAAGTACATCGCCGTATGATGGAGCGTTCCGGTGACCTCTCCTAGTTCCCGTCGGGTTACTCGTTCGACATCCTGTAAATCCTCGAGATGTTCTGCCATCGAAACGATCGCGTCGCCTGCAGACCGTCCTTCTTTCGCCGCAATTGACAGTAACGAGACCGTTCCATACGCTCGAGGGCTTGGAACGTCGGCCAACGCGCCATACGTTCCGAGAAAGGCGTCTTCGACGGAGACGCGAAGTTCAGTCTGGAGCCGTGAGGCCGTCGCGAATACAGCACCCGTTTCGCCTGGGACTCGGTTCGCTGCGACGTCGATTGCCGATTCGACGGATTCTCCCTGTGAGATCTGTCGACCCGCGATATACAATGCATCGACGAGATGTTCCTCGACGTCCCGGACGTAGGCTCTGACGTCTGCAATCGGCTTATAGGTGAGATAGAGCGTCATTCCAAGCCCGAATCCGATCGCACTTACCGGGGCGAGTTGGCCGAGTTCGATCACCTGCACGATCAGATACACGCCAGCACCGCCGAGTACACCAACGACCACCGGACGGAAGACGCTGTCCGGAACGTCTGGGTGTGACCGACTCACCTCTGGTGGCGGGAACGCGACGGGGCGTCGAATCAACAACCAAAACCCCAGACCGCTCAGTACGATCGGGAGTAGAATATTGTAGATTATGATGAATATCTCTCTGGTCAGTGTCACCTCGGCGATTGCGGCTGCTGGTGCCAGCGCGACGAGTGCAAGCGGAATCATGACACCGAACGAATAGATGAACGTCGACGGTGCACGGATCGTTTCGGTAAACTCGGACATTTGATCGCGTGTTCCGTCGAGTACCGCCTCGAGCGATCGCTCGAGCGTTCGTTCCCGTTCTTCTATGGGGGCATCCTCTGCACTCGCCAGAAGAAAGCAGGCACGGCGGAGTGCTGGAAACTCCTCACCCCACTCGGCGGCAAACGAGAGAAGTCCAGTCTGGGGTGTCCCGACAGACTGGTCGATATGTGAGTTGAGACTTCGGCACAACGGTCCAAATCCGGTATCTGCGGCGAACTGGACCGCTGTCTCGGTCGAGGGCTGGATCTGCATCCGAAGCACCATTCGACCGATCAGATTCGGGACCTGACCCAGCGCCTCGATACGGGAAAATGCTGCAGCTAGTTTCGGACCACTGTGGATCGTGTGGACGACGACCAGTGTCAAAAGTGCTGTAACGGAGACCGCAAGTGCCGGTTGGAACAGGAGAAACAAAAACGGTGTCGCAACCGCGACGGTAATAATCCCTGCGGCGTAGCCGGCCTGAACGACCGCCTCTGGGCTGTTCGACGATTGGATAAACTGAACTGAGTCTGCGAGATCGTCACTGGCTGTTACGTCCCAGGGGTAGAATTTTGCAAGCGTCGCGATGAGTGAATCGAGGACGCTCATTGTCGACGGTGTGTTGCATAGGCGATTGCGACCTCGTCCGGACTGGTGCGTCCTTCCTGTGCCAACGTCGAGATCAACTGCTTTCGCATCCGTATTTTGGCCCTGACATCCGAGTACGTCTCGGTTGGACCCGTTATTCTGTTTACGAACCGGCTTTCACCCTGAGCAATTCGGCCCGTTGGAACGGCAGTGTGGCCCTCTAGGGTGTACAGTGGGGCGAACGTAACCTCCTCGCCGCTGGTGATTACTTCCTCGATCGCGGCGACGCGACGGATCCGACCCATCTCCGACGTTTGGTAGGATTGGCACGTAATGACGAGGTCGGTCGTCCCGAACGAAGATGGCGGGACGTTTAGATCCGAAACCACTCGCTCGTAGACGTCCGCTGCACCATCACCGTGGATCGTTCCCATCACTGCGTTTGCGTTCGCGCCGACACGCATTGCCTCATATAAGACCTGGGCCTCCTCACCACGAATTTCGCCAACCACGAGCGCACCGTCACCGAGGCGCAACGCCGTTCGGAGCGCCTCGGCCGGCGTGATTTCCGGGCCCGTTCCCGTCCCCGTCCGCATCGGCTGGACATCGCGATCGACCGACTGCAAGGCTTCTACCGGCAACTCCGGCGTATCCTCGATCACAACCGTCCGCGTCTCCTGTCCTAACTCGTATAACAACGTTCCAAGCAGCGTTGTCTTTCCTGCCCCTCGAGTGCCCGCAACGAGTGTTGCAGCGTTTTTCTCGACTGCAACCGAGAGAAATGCCGCCGCCTGTGCCGACAGCGTCTCGTTTGCAACTAACGCTGGCAGTGTAAACCGATCGTCCGACGTTCTCCGGAACGCAAACGCGGTTCCCGTCGAGACGGGATCAGTCACGCCGGCGATTCGAACCCCCACGCCACACGCAAGCGTTGTCGTCGAATCGACCGATGGCGTCGCTCGAGAAAACGCACGACCGCTTTCGTGTCGAATTCGGGATCCGATCGATTCAGCACCCGATTCCGTCAGATGAACGTTCGTTTCCATCAACTCCCCATCGACGATAACCCGCAACGGGTTCGAGGAGACGGGACCGGTCGCATACACGTCGCTGACGTGTGGATCGGAAAACAGGTCCTCGAGGATGCCATATCCCCTGGTGTGTTTGTGTAACACAGTAGTCAGTTTTGGATCGAACGGTTCGTCGGTCAACAGATTCATCGCGATCGATGCACTCCGCTCTCCGGAGGCCCGTCCATCGGCGATCGCTTCGTATCCGTCGACGACGAGCGATCGCTGCGCTTCGGTCAGTCCCAGATCGACCAGATCAACGACGTACAGTGGGATACTGCTCGGTCGGCTATAGGTCCGTATCGTCGTCCCAGAGTCGAGTGTGCGGACGGTCTCGAGCGTCGCTTCCTCCGGAACCGTCATATCGACGTAACTGCCAGCGATCGTCAATCCAAGGGTCGGTGAAAACAGTTCGCTGTACTCCGTCGCATCCAGATCGATATCGAGGAGGCCGGATTCGATACCGACGTTGACGACGTTTCCAGTGCGTGTCTCGAGTTCCGATATCGCCGAGAGCGGATCTCGCTTTGCAACCGTCATCAGTCGCCTGTTCGAGTCGGGGAGCTGATCGACGAACCGACCAGCCCTGGCCAGGAGTTCAACACCGTTGCCATCATACAGATACCGGATTCCATCCCGCTCGATTACGAGTTCTGTCGCCTTGCTTTCCTGCAGTTTCGAGACGACAAGCGCCCGACACAGGTCCGAACGCTCGAGATCCCATCGGTCGTAGGAAACGTTCAGTAGGAGTTTGTCGCCATCGAAACTGCTCGTGACGTAGTCGTTGATATCCGAAACCGACGTTGGCTCCGACCGAAATCGGTCTCCCAGCCCGACTTTGTCGGCGACTTTCTCGATGGTTTCGTTCTCCGGGATGGAGATCACAGAGCGACCCCTCCGATCATACCCGTCGTTGTTCCCACTGTAATTTAAACCGGAACAGCACGGCCGGATGCATACGAAACCGGAACGCCAACCCTGGGCGGAACCGCCGGGCTACCGGGAAGTCCCACGAAGAGGCGGGCTCGAGTCAGGATTCTTTTTCCACCCAATTCGGAGCGCTCTCTTTCGGGAACTCTGTTGATCTCTAAGCGGTCTCCTATCCAGATCGGATGTATATTTCTGGGCGACCGTGCCCGGACGTACAGCTGACAGTATATTGATTATCCCGGTCGATGTCTACATTCAAGTAATTCAACGGAAAAACCGTACCTATGCTTGCAATCGCTGGCTCGAAAGGAGGGTGTGGGAAGACGACGTTGGCACTCGGACTCGCCAACGCCTTCAGTCGGGCTGGCACTCCAACGCTCGTGGTTGATGGCGACCGACAGATGCCAAACGTCCACATCGCCGCAGGCGTCCCACGGGAGCCAACGATCGGCGATCTCGCTGCCGGAACCCACATCACCGAGGTCGCCCACGACCACCCCGAGGCCGAACGAGTGAAACTTCTCTGTGCACCACATCCCGACGAAACGGTCGATTTCCCCGCGTTGCTTTCGAACCTCCAGAGCGACCGCGTCCAGACCATCATCGACTGTCCGGCCGGTATCGGCCCGGACGCCACCGACCCACTCGAGGCTGCCGAGGAAACGATCGTCGTTACGTCTCTGACCGAACAGAGCCTCGCAGCCGCCGAAAAAACCATCGAGGTCGCCTCACGACTCGACGTCGACGTCTACGGCGTCGTCATCAACAAATGTGAGACAGACCGGGACACACTCGAGGAGTTGCCCTTCGACGTGCCGGTTCTCGAGACGATTCCCGAGTGTGCAACGCCGCTGTCTGATCCCGATGCCGTCTCCGCATACGAGACTGTCGTCAACGAATACCTCAACCGTACCGTTTCGACTGGGATTCCAACACTCGATCGTGAACTCGGCGGTGGATTCCCCACTGGAACCGTCCTCGAACTCAAAAGCGACCAAAGCTGTAACTCCGAGTTGCTCTTACACCCGCTGACTGCGGCTCGCGGCACACTGTATATTTCGACTGAAAAATCTCCACAGGTCGTCTCCGCTCGGTTTTCTTCCTCAGACGTGGCGACCGGCGTGCCCGAAATTGCCCACGTCGATGGCGAAACCGCACTGGAAGAGGCCACCTCACTCGTCGCCTCACTCCCGCCCGAATCGACCGTCATCGTCGACTCGATCGACTCCCTCGAGCGCTTTGAGCCAGCAGCGTATATCCCGTTTCTGAACACACTTGCCCAGCGAGTCCACGAAACCGATAGTATCGCCATCTTATACACTCCGGATCGATCCAGAGACGAGCAAAACAAATCGTCGACGAGGGAGTTTACCGACATCCGTGCAACGTTCGAGACAGTCGACAACGCACAGCCAGGGTCTGACACAACCGATGACTCGGGTGACGGAGCCGACGCCGGGAAAACGCCAGTAACACAGTTTACCAACAAACTCTCTGCCGGTGTATCCGCGTTTCTCCCTGACCGCTCGGACGAGGAGACTGACCGAGAGTTACCCACGGAGACGGAAGTCGAGACGGACGAGACGACCGAGGGAGACTCGACGACAGACGACACCGAAGAACGTGAAACCAATGGGATGGAGGCCCACTCCCCACAGTATCGATTTTCGATCACCAGCAGTCGGACACGCCAACTCCCAATTTCTTCAGTGACGCTTCGGTTCGACGACTTTTTCGAGGACAACTGATAGCGCTCAGCCGTCGATAATCACAATCTCCGGATTCGGTTCCTCATCGACCCAGTTCGAGTCCGTCGGCGGACGAATCGTTACCTCGAGTTCGCCGCTTTGTTGGCCGGAGAACAACTCGACGTCCATCTGATCGAAATCGATCTCGACGTCGTTGTCACTACTGCCGGTCTCGAAGGTGTATGCCTGATCGACCCGAGCCGTGTCACTCTCGATGATAACTACTGCGTCGGTCACAGTTCGTCCGTTTTCATCGATAATCGAGAGCGTAACCGTTTCCGTACTCGATTCGGTGACGATCAGGTCGTCTGCATCGTCCGTTTCGAAGGTAACCTCCGTCGGGTGTGACGGCTCCGAATCCGCCAGAATGCCCAACATCAACGACAGTGCTGCCGTGCCGACGATGACTGCGATTACCAGCCTGATCGGCAATCCCTCGATCGCACGCGTATCTCGAGTGAATCTCAGACCGCTCATGGCCACTCAACAACGACGATATCCGGGTTTGGCTCTGTGTCCTCCCAGTTCGAATCCGATGGCGGAACGATCGAAACCTCGAGTGTACCGACCTCCTGTCCCTCGAGCAACGAGATCCGATTGGGTGGGATATTCAGTGTCGTTTCGCCGTCCGAATCGGTCGCTGCTTGATAGACTGGATCGATCTCGGCGGTGTTTGACTCGACGAGCACCGTCGCATCCGGGACCGTATTGCCGTTCTCGTCGACGACGACCAGATCGATCGACGCCGGAAGACCCTCGTTGACTACCAACTCATCCTCACTCGCTTCGACCGTCACGTCTCCAGTCTCTTCCGGTTCGACATCAGCCATCACCCCAAGCAACATCGAGGACACTGCCGCTCCAACGGCAACAGCAACCACCAACCGGACCGGAAGCCCTTCGATCCCCCGATCGTCACCGCACAACGACTTTCCGCTCATTGTGTCTTTAGGCCCCTTGTCGTATTCTCCCTGACCACCTCGGCGACCGTCTCGAACGTCGAAACCACATCGGCATCCGGACTGACGTCGACGACTGCCTGCCCATCTTGCTGTGCGTGACCGACTGCAGGATCGTGCGAAACGACGACTGCATCCGTCTCGAGTTTCGATTCGACGGCGACACGATGTTCGTCGGTCGTATCGTGATAGGGAGTAACGCTGTTCAACACGACACAGGAAATCGGCGTCTCGAGTGTGACTGCAAGCCGCTTCGTTTGATTCGCGTTGGCAATGCTGAGTTGATCCGACGTCGTAACCAACACGACCGTCTCTGCAGCATCGATGTACGTTCCAACGTCTCGAGCAAGCCCGGCAGGACAATCGATGACGACGTTTCCGTATGTCCGTTCGATTCGGCTGACGACCTCGGCAAACTTCGTTAGAGTGGCCGCCTGTACGCCTTCGATCGCAGGGCCACACGAGAGGACATCCACCGAGCCAACCGTCTGAATCGCCTCGAGTGGGTCGACTGAGCCCGCAAGCACGTCATAGATCCCTGCTCCGGGCTCGTGTGGAAGGTCAGCCGTCGACAGATCCCCATCGACCGCGACTGCATCGAGTGCTGCGGCAAGATTGAGCGACACCGTGGTCTTTCCAACCCCACCCTTCCCTCCGGCAACGGCGACGATCATATTACAGACTCCGAGAGAAGACCTCACTCGACGGCTCCCACGACTCGAGTGAGCTAACCACTGCTCGAGTGTCCCCCGGTGACTCTTCGTCTGTTGCCCGCCTGGCATCCTCGATGACCACCGGAGTCGTCTCCGAACTGATCTCCTGTGAGGTCCCAAATCCAAACGCACGCGTCTCCTCTGGCTCGAGGCGGGCCTGCCAACGGTTTTTTTCCCACTCGGGGCGAACCGAGCCACGATGTTTCGGCGGCCAGGTCGGCTCGACGGTGCTCTCGACGGTAACCAGTTGTGCTGTCCCGAGCGTGTTTGTGACAGTCACGCGTATGAGCGTCATCTCACCAACCCTTTTCGTTGTCGCCTCGAGTGTAATCATCGACTACAGTAGCCACGTGATACGTTATAAATACCTACACTACCCAGCAGGATGAATCGGGAGTTTCTCGTCGTCGATTTCCTCGCCGTCTTCATCATAACAGCTGATCCCATCGTCCCCATCGTCATAACAGAACGGCCCGTTCCCGATATCGATACTCTGGGCGGAGGCAGCCCCAATATTATCCTCGACCCCATCTCTGACCATACTCTCCGTTGCGAACGCAGTCAACATTGCGTGTCGGAGTAGCCCACCTTCACCTGTTTCATCAAGGTCACCTGGCCGTAGTTTCATAGAGGCGTACGGAACGTAACTACCGAAGATATCCTCGAACGTACTCTCGTCTACGACAGTTTGCTCGTAGTAGTTGGTTATGTCACCGCTTGGATGTTCGACTCGCACTGGGTCTTTCGAGCCATATATCCGTCTCACCTTGTTTGGCTTAATCTCGGCTTCAATGGTATTTCGCCACGACCGTTCTGTAATCCTCTCTCGAGAGAACTGGCTGCGTTTGAACGCCTGGTAGAAGTGGTAGCCAGCAGAAAGGATATGCATGGCAATTGCGGGCTCATCGGGGATTTCAACACAGTTTCCGCGGTCAGTTGGATCAGCGTCAGGCCCCGTCTGTGGATAGAACTCCGAACAGTCTTCGGGGGTCGAATAGGCCGTAAGCCGGTTTCCAACGCCATAGTTTCCATTGTGAATCGGCATTAGTTTCGCTGGGACGTACCCCGGTGTCATCACCGGTGCCGCCGTCTGCACCTCGAAATCGATCGGTTCGACGTTCCCTGCCCGTTGGATCTCGCCATCAGCCAACTCGAGATAGACAGGTCTTGCCTCTCGCACGTAGGCGTGTGTCGTTCCCGATGGGCCATCACTCGAGACCGCAACTGAGTCCGTATCCTCGACGTTGTACTCCGATCGGAGTTCGAACCGGGCATACTCTCCACGGACCTCTCCGTAGAAAACGTTCGTCGAAAGGTACCAAAACGGCGGGAACGGAACGATCGGCAGCCCCGGTGCGAGAAGTGGGCTAAACGTTCGAGTGGACATCGGGACATGATAGGTGTTGTAATTATGCTCCGGCCCCATATTCGAGGGCCGAATCGAAGGCTCCATCTCACGGGTCAGCGGTTCCTGGCTCATATACACCGGTGCCGTCCGAACCTCGAAATCAGCCGAACGCTCGAACGATTCGTCCTCTAGATCGTACATATCCGAAATTACTTCTTCGAACTCCTCGGCGTCTTTTGTATCCTGAATCTCCCGATTCAGTTCCGCTGCATCCTCGAGGTCCATGTCGACACCCTGCTCGGCCATCTGTTCTTCGAACCACTCGTCGGCCTCTTCGTGCATGTCGATATACGTCTGTAACTCCGCATCGATTTCGTCGACGTAGTACTCGAATATCGCGTTCTCATCGTGCCAGAACGGAAGCCATCTCTGTCCTGGTCTCCAACACCACACGCCAACGTCACACGACACTGGCTCGTCGTAGAAGTCGTCTCTGTGTTCGTCGAGTTGTTGTTGAAGCTCTCTGTAGGGTGCCGAGGTGCCCGAGAGTGTATACTTGTCGTCCTCGATTGGCTCTATCGTCTCTTTTATCTCTTCTCGCAGCTCCTCAAGTTCCCCTCGTGTGTGTTCGTCTTCGTGTAGCCCCTCAATTGGGTCTCTAAGTTCGAGTTCAGTATCGTAGACCTCATCGGCGTTTTCCGCAGCTTCTTCTGAGACGTCCTCGAGTTCTTCATCGTGTGCTGCTGGATCGTTTGTTGGTGCTGCGATCTGATTGTACACGATGTCGGCCGACTCGTTGATCGAAATATTTTCAGTCTGGTCGACTTCAGCCGCCCACACGTCCTCTCCCGTTTCGATGTCGTCTGCGTTCTCGACACCTTCTTCGAACTCGACTGCCGCATCCGTCCGATAGCTGTCGCCGTCCATGTCTTCAGCACTCGAATCTATCGACTCCGCGAGTTCATCGGTATCATCGTCGTCGATTATGGCATCCGAATAACGGGGTTCGTCCCACGTATCCCACGTGCTGGCTCCGTGTGCAGCCTCTTCATCCCAGTGGGTCACCGGCCCAAGCTCTGCGGAGGCGTCACCGGTTGCCTCCTTGAGCTCTCCTAAGTGCATCCCACTGAGAAAATCACTGGGATAGTACGGTCCAGCATTGATGATAGCTGCCGATCCCAAGCCACCAACGTGTCCGGAGGTGCCGAGCATCCCCCCACCGAACGCAAACCCTCCCTGGACCACGATAGAACCGATATAATGGTGGACCATCGCGCTATCCAGTTCGCGCTCTACTCGCTCCCAGCGTGGCTCCTGGTCGCCGAAGATCCGTTGTTGTCGCTCGGCTAGCCGCTGGTTCGTCCACCACTCTAGTTCCTGGGCTTCGATAATATGGGGAAATGCCGTCGGTTCGGTCTTTCCACCCACGAGCCACTCGACGTTGCCTTTCAGATGACCAAACCCAACCATCAGGCCCGTCACATACGCCTCGATATCTCGCTCGAGGCCGGATTCATACGCCTGTACCTGTCGATGCATGACCGTCACGTCGGAGACGAACCCGGCTTCGCCGGTCAGTTCCTGGCTATTTCCGGGGAAGGCGTTTGCAATCGGTGATCCTCGATCGTTTTCGACAGTGACTCCCTCGAGTTCGACCGAGACCCAATCGAGTTGTGCCTCACCGGCATCGAGATCAGCTTCGTCCGGGTTCCCCTCGTCGACCTCGAGCGTGACGCTGTCGATTGCCGCTTCGATATCCGATTGGTCCTCGAGATCAGGCAGGTCATACTCGATTTGCTCTCCGTTGATGCTGTGTTCTCCGGCGCTATCGAACGTCTGTTTGACGTTGAGATAGATAAGTAACTTCACGTACTGGTGCCAGATTGCGTCGGCTTCACGCTGGTAGTCACTGCTCTCAGCACGCTCTTCTAGCGCCCGCCCGATATCGGTATCTCCCGGGTCAGTAACTGGGTTCTGTCCTGCTTCGACCATCGCATCCTTCGCGGCAGCATCGACAGTGGTATCGAGAATTCGTTGGAGTTGTTCTTCGGTCGGTTGTCGGTCGACCTGCGGTGAGTCCTGGCCCTGGAGGGCGGTAATGGTCACTAAACTCGTGACCATCAGGATGGTAGCGATAATACCAAATGGGACGCGTGCGCGATCATCGCTTGCGATCGAAACGGTTCGTTTGCGCTTCATTGCCAATCGAGGCGGTTTGACTCTACTACTGTTCGTACTGAAACTTAAACTCCCACAACCAGCCGACCGTACCCGACGAGAGACCGTCACCGGGCTGTTTGTTTTTATATATCGGGATGGGTGTAGGGTAATCGATGGAAATAGAGTCCCCAATGGACGCAATGATGACGTTCTTTGCCGTCTCGATTATCTCCATTGCACTGTTGGGGGTCGCACTCGGCATTCAAGCAACGGCGACGCCCGATGCCAACGCCGCCGTAGAGACGATCGACTCGACGGCGACGACCAGCTCCCACCAGAAAGCAACGTACGAACACAACGGCGAACAGTACTGGATGGATACCCAACAGATCGCCCTGAAAAACGATGGTGGAAAACAGCATGCCTCGATCACCTTCGGCGAAATTACGCCAGTGTATCCTGCCGACGCAGAATCCGAATCGACGAACGAAAAACTGTTTTCCGTCCTCCAGACCGGCGACTGGGAGGCCGAATTCGAAGACGAAACGGCGTTTGTAGACGCGGCCGAATCAGCACGACAGGACAGTCTCGAGACACAAGGACAGTGGCGACCAGCAAGCGGTGAACTCACCGTCCGCAGACTTACCGTCGACAATGAAGAGGTTACACTCGTCACCGCATAACTCACAGGATCGCGGGCAGAACGAACCACTGGCAGCACTGCTTGCCGTTGGCCTGTTTATCAGTGGCGTGTTGCTCTTTGTTGGCTACCATCAGGAACTCCTGCTTACACAATCCGACTCGGCGGTCGAAGAACCAACGCTCGATCGAGTCTACGCGGATCTCACCGCTGATGGACCGTACACAGTCACGGACGACGACCTCGAGTCGACGATCGAAGCCGAGTCGCTACCGAACGGCTACCTCGTCGTCGTCACCATAGAGTCGCTTTCAGCGGAGAGTGGCCAGTGGGAAACACTCGACTCGGCGTACTATTCGACCGACGGAGATGCGCTCCCTGCTGATGAGCATGCACAACTGGATCAGGCTATCGAGAACGACGAACCCGGAATTACGACCGCAGATCGACCGATCATCGTCGAAGACGAAACTGACCGTCGGGGAGCACGACTGCATGTCACAGTCGTCCCGTAGCCGCCGCCCTTTTAAATTTAAAATAATGAACTATGTTGTATTTTATATACACATAGAGAACGAATGTACTCATGTCGCAACGACACACAGATCCGACTCACCGAAAGCGTCGATCGTTTACTGACGACAATCGAGCGATAGAAGGACTCCCAGTTCGGTTAGTAATCGCACTCGTCGTGGGTGTGGCGGCACTTGCGGTGATGATGGGATTTATCGGCAATATCGGAAGCGTCGGCGACACTGAAGTAACCTATCAGGTTGACGATCCCAACACCGATACGTTGACCATGTATCTCCCCGTCAGCGGTGACGGCGATATCGATGATCTGGACGAAGAGACGATCATTATTATCGACGAAGATGGACAGCTCGTCCCCAATTCCGAAATCGTCATCTCCTCCGGTGAAAACGCCCGGCTAAGCGAACCGATCACGCTCGCAGCCGACGACGACGCCGAAATCGAACTCACGACCGATGGCACCGAACAAGAGGATACAGTCCTCGAGGACACCCGGATCTCGATGCCGCGTGAACACTCGACTGGCACACTCGAGGTCGAAATCCTGCCACCGGACGGTAGCAACTACGTCGATGACAACTCGAATCCAGAAATCGATGTCGTCCGGGGACAGGCACCCGATGACGAGTAATACTGGTTGAGAACGCAGGTATCCGATTTCGAGACGCCCCAATTTGGCTA
>LFCJ01002131.1_pt1 | contig 14175 bp, 26 predicted proteins | sample 643141 | NCBI WGS metagenome assembly LFCJ01 (sample SAMN03766243, study PRJNA286221) | soda lake metagenome | biome: soda lake; feature: Kulunda steppe; material: water; isolation source: sample B1-Br-g2 brine of Lake Bitter-1 | place: Russia: Kulunda steppe | collected 2010-07 | reverse complement strand
TGGCAGGCCTCAGCACGGCTGGCCTGTGCTGCCCCCGCCGCTGCCACTACCCACCACCACTACGTCAAATTAGCCTGCAAGGCCAAAATTGATGGCCGCCTACGCTGCTGCTGCTGCTGCTGCTGCTGCTGCTGCTGCAGCGAGGGCGGCAGCAGTTGCAGCGGTTGCGGCGGCAGTATGCCTGACAGGCAACAAAGATTTCTTGTGGCCATCACACTAGCTGTGTGCTTTAAGAGACTCGTGAGCAGGGCATGGCGCATACACACGTGCAAGCCTGCTCTTGCAGTCACAATTGCGCCTGCGGTCCGCCACACTGTGCGGTCAGATACAAAAGTCCAGAAGGACTACCAGGATTGGCATTGCGCGCACATGTGCAGCCAGGGCGACTGCGGGCACCGAGGTGCGCGTATGCAGCCCAGTTCGTTTCGCCATGCCTGAGCACGCACATGTGCAGCCAAGGCGTTTCACTTTCATAGCACCCATTCACGTTGCTGTTCATAAACAAGAACAGAGAGGAGACCTTTCATGAGGGAGGTAAGAGTGAAACGCCGTAAATTATCATTTGTAGCCCTTCCAACATTTGTGGGTATAAAAAAGTTGTCAGAAACTAGCAAATCAGCAAACAAAGCCTGTGGTACATCAATGTGGCTCACCTCATCCAAGGCAGCCACCGCGCAGCGCCCGACAGAAGCTCATACGCTGCGTGCGAGGCCACCACGCAGCCTGGGAAGCCACGCGCTCCCAGGTTCAGCAGCACCTGCGCACCACCATATGGTGGACCATTACCATAATTAGCCATGCTGTCCAGCTTTTCATGACATGCCAATGCACGCACGCACGCATGCACATAAACACGCAAAGTTCCTTTACCTACGCCGTGGGCTATGCCAGCCAGCCAAGGGTGGGGCACACCCCCTCGGTGCTGGCGGCAGTTGCTGTGCTGCGGACGGCTGCGCGTCCTCCAGTCACCTAGTCACCCAAGGAGTGGAACTGGCTTGAATGCAAGCGACGGAGAGCACCCCACACAGGGTCAAGCACTGGAAAACATGGCACCCCGCGGGGCGTGGCTCAAGCATTGACACCCAGCATTGCATTTGCCATGGCTCGAGCATCGAGACTCGGCATTTTGCGGGTCATGTGGGTCAATGGCTTGAGGCGGTGGACATGCTTGCCAGACCTCTCTCCTAAAAGAGCATCCAGGGAGTGTGGCACGCACCTCAGTTGCGGGCAGCATGGGAAACACACACTCTGCGCCAGCCGCGCCGGAGCTGCTCCTGTGCTGGTAGGTGTGCTGGTAGGGCAGGGGCATGAGCTTGGCCGCGCACCCGTGCATCACGCAGTGTGCCTCCATGGGAGTTCCATCCGGCCACTGCGCAGACGCACGCGCGCACGCAGGCACGCACACACGGGGGGGCAATGAGGTGTGCACGGCCGACTCTGCGGCAATGAGGTGTGTGCGGGGGGGCAATGAGGCGTGCACGGCTGACTCTGCGGCAATGAGGTGTGCACGGACGACCCTGCGGTGCGTGCACTGCGGCAGGACCTTCAGGCGTGCTCCTGCTCCCACCATGCAACTGGCTGCTCCAGCAGGCCAGCACAGGCCCACGTGCAGGTAGCGTCGCCGAGCACGTGAGCTGCAGGGCGCATGTGCGTGTGCTCGTGGGCACCCCGCACCCCCGACTGCCCCAGAGCCATTCCTGCCTCTTCCACGCAACAAGTGTGCCTAAGCTGTCTGCACAGCTGAATGGACAGGCTGTTTTTTATATTCACCGGTCAACGGTCAGGATAAGACGGATGGATGGATGGATGAAAGATGGATGAATGGGAGCCATGCATGTCTGACTTCAAGAGCACATATGCCTCAAACATTCGTTTGCACAGGTGCAGGCTTTGCATATCCCAGCAAGCAGGGAGGAGCCACGCGCGCTGCGGGTGCCAGGAGCTTCCTTCAAAGACAAGCCGAGCCAGCCACTGCCTGAACTGGTTGATACACCTTCAGTGTTATGGCCAGGCACATATTGACGCCCCCACAACCCCCCTACCCTCCCCCAAAGTGTCGCATTAAGCCTATCGGCACCGCTCCTTACGATCTATAAAGCCAGAGGGGTCGAGGGCACCCCAAGCCCCTGTCCCTGAGGCATGGGTCCCAGCCCGCTGCTGCTAGCTTGCCTGATGGAATTTAGGGCATCCAGAATTTGCTGTTCTTTCAAACAATGAAACCTAGCGATTGTAAAAATCTTTATGATAAATCTGCTTTGGAAGGCCATAAGACGCAGCTGTTCCGAAAAGGTTGACCTAGTTCCAATTGCTAGCTGACAGATGCTCTTGTCTCATCACCCTTTCCAAATTAAAGAGCACACAGTTTGTTCAAATAAAGCTGCATCATGGGGGCCATGCTATACAGCCTGCAGTCAGCTGACCTGCTGGACACAAGGGAGGGCCCAAACTGCAGATGCACCATACCTGCTTCACCTTGCAAGAAACTATGCACATGCATTTGAAGTGCCTTGCAAACCGGCAAAAAATCAGAGATGAAGTAAATTGATGGCCTAGGTGAGAAGTTGTGGGTAGAAGAGTAACACTGACAAATGAATCATTTTACCCCCCCCACACACACACACACCATTTCAAAATGATGTAAAGCCAATTTTAATGCAAGATTTTAGATAATCCAATCTCCCAGTTTGGTTTAATGAGGGAGCAGGATAAATGGTCATGTGACTGGAATTTCCGAATCAAATCTCCAGGCCAGAGCATGAACCACCTAAATACTTTTTTACGTTTCCTAAAAGTATGGAAAGTGAGCTTCCTGCTGCTTTGTACGGGGCAAATAATGGTGCAGGGGTTATAAGTTGCAGATATAAGTTGGGAAAACAAGTGTGCGAGCTGGGTGCGACGGTTTGGCTTGGAGGGGGGTGGGCCTTTTGTGGGGACGACCATACCTCTTACCAGCGTTCCACATGACTCCAACCTTTTTGAGGTAGCGCACACAGCGTTTTACATGAGTCCAACCTCTTACCAGCGTTTTACATGAGTCCAACCTCTTACCAGCGTTTTACATGAGTCCAACCTCTTACCAGCGTTCCACATGAGTCCAACCTCTTACCAGCGTTCCACATGAGTCCAACCTCTTACCAGCGTTCCACATGAGTCCAACCTCTTACCAGCGTTCCACATGAGTCCAAGCTTTTTGAGGTAGCGCATTACTCGCTGACGCCGCGCAGTGCACACATATCACAAGCAAGTGCCAGTGTTACGCCCTGTGCATTACAGCTGCATGAAAGCAGCCTCTGACTACACATCACTGGCCGTACCCTCTGCTCAATATCCAAGTCTCACTTGCTGTCATTAGCTTAAAAAGCAAATCCACCGTTCCAAACAAGCGCAGGAGCAGCCTGCAGGCCCACGCACACGTGCCTGGACAGGGCGGAGCGCCAACCCCCGTGCGCGCGCACACGTCCAGAGGGGGCAAGCAGCATGCCGTGCAGCACACACACCTGCGCCTGGGACACGGTTTTCAAAAGGCTAACCGCCAGGCGGAACACTGCGTGACGGATGTCAGGGGGCTGCGAGGAGTCCCCTTCATCCTGCGGGCACACGGTACAGCAGCAGCAGCGCGGCAGGAGGGTGAGGGGAGGTTGCAGAGGTTGCAGCACGGCAGGAGGGTGAGGGGAGGTTGCAGAGGTTGCAGCGCGGCAGGAGGGTGAGGGGAGGTTGCAGAGGGCCCCCCTCATATCCTTGGTACACAGCACAGCCGCTTTGCGGTGGCAGGTGAGTGTGATGCGGTCGTTACATGTCTAGCACATGGCTTTGGAGTTCTTTTCCACACAGGCTGGGCAAGCTTTGCTTGGGCGATGAAAAAAGGCCATCGCGGCTCGCAGACCAAATGGCGATGTGCCCTTAGTTAGAAGAATGCGCCGACAGCTGTACTTCAGAGCAGCATGGACCCTGCCGCGTCCGAAAGGACTGCTGAGAGGGAGTTGCATTCGGGTGGAAGTGGACGTTGGATGCGGCCACATGGCGGCCAGCCCTGCCCACAGTTCACAGAAGGGCACGACAGCTCGTGCTCAAAGGGATCACATCACATCGCGCGCGCATAAGGGGAGCACAGCATGCCAGTGCACACCTGGTATCCCACAAACATCGCGCGTGCATGAGGGAAGCACAGCATGCCAGCGCACACCTGGTCTCCCACAAACATCGCGCGTGCATGAGGGAAGCACAGCATGCCAGCGCACACATGGTCTCCCACAAACATCGCGCGCGCATGAGGGAAGCACACCATGCCAGCGCACACCTGGTCTCCCACAAACAACGCCCCCAAAGCGACTGACGGCTGGCGCTCTTCCCCCATGGGCACTACCACAGCAGCCGTGGTGGCCGACAGCTGCAAGCGCACAGTCAGACATGCCAACATGTTATGGTTGCTGAAAGCCGTATGAATAGCCAGAGCATTTTGGCAAACTTGCACAGGATTTGTCAAATTTACCCGCGTATGTGTGCACTATTTCCTGCAACCCTATGGCATGTTCCTCAGATGCAAGCACTTGGCGTGATAGAAACCAGCGGCTTTCAAAGCAAAAGAACCTGTAAGGCTCAGTGACGGGTTGCTGTCGGCTGCGATGATCTATTCTCTCACACCAAAAATTTGGAAGATCGTGCCGGCTTGAGGCACAGCTTGAGGCACATTCGCACACCAAATTTTTGAAGGTCATGCCAGCTTTAGGAGCACTCTCACACCAACTTTTGGAAGCTCATGCCAGCTTGAGGCACACTCGCACACCAAGTTTTGGAGGCTCATGCCAGCTTGAGACCCCCGCCCATCCCAGAGCTACAGAGCACCACTTCCGCTTAGATGCTTGTGTTTGCAGGAGCAGGCGCATTGGCACAGGCTGGTGACGTGCGTCTGCCTCCCACAGGACATGCACCTGCGCTGAATTGAGGTGTCTAAGCAGATCCGGCGCAATTGCTCACGCAGGCGCACCTGCATGTAGGCAGTGGCGATTGGGCTGCTGTGCATGCGGAGCAGAAGCTGCTGCATGGTGCTGCATGCGCATGCCGCTGCCTCGGCCTGGTACAGTGCGGTCGAGCTGTTCAAATGGCCTGTGCGCAAAAACAAGTGCGCATGAATGCGCGAGTAAAGATGGGTATCCGCTGGCATGTATGCGCGCGCGTGTGCGTGTGTGTGTGTGTGTGTGCTTGCATGCGCGACCTTCTGTCTAGAAACATGCCACCACCTCGAGCACGTGTATGTTGTATTCACAGACACACAGAGCATGGCTCGCAAGGCTGACAGCCTTGCAAGGAAGTCCCTCTCCTTTGGATGACTCCCTTTGGATGCCATCAAACATGGCTTGCAAGCCATCAAAAATGGCTCGCACGCCAGTTTACGCCCAGCTTCACCAGCAGAAACCGCTACTTTCGGCTGCATGACCGACAGTCACAGCGACACCGCAGTGCTTACGCCGCATGTGTGGAAGCACACCGCCGCATCACACTCGGGCGCTGCCGAGTTGGGCTGTTGAAAAGCGCGCACGCGCGCTGTTGGGGCTGTGCGCGCACGCGCACTTATGCTGGACTCCATGTGTTTTTACGCCTGAGCCCCCGTGGATGCGCGGACGCTTACCTGGGTCGGACGCCCTCATGGCCGCCCTGAATAGGGTGGTTGAGTGAGACAGTGACCTTGGCATGGCCACCCCTCTGTCTGGGTTAGCCTCAGGCACCTTGAGCTTCTCTGTGCTGAGCGTGCGCCCGGCTGACTTGCCCGCGGCTGACGCGGCATCAGGAGCATTAGCGGCCTGCGCAGCAGCGCATGCGCATGTGCAGCGAGGAGTGTCCACGGGCGCGTGCACACCACGTGTGCATGTGTTCGTGCGCGTGCCAGTCAAACGGCCATTCAGAGGACCTTGGCTAGCCTGCTCTAGCTGCAGCATCCCTACCCAAATCCATGGCTGATGCCTCCTATGTGCTTCACTTGTGCGCTGGCCGGCGTGCACGCAGGCACAGGCCTTCACACACATCCACCAGCATCAAGCCATGGGACACCAAAACCATACACACAGAGCAGAGGCGGGCGGCCATGACCATGGCAAGGCAGGAGGCCTGCTGTTCTGTGCCGACACAGACCTCGAGCAGGAGCTCATGCCAGCATAAATGGAGCATGCTAAACACCAGACCCCAATGCTTTGCTGAGCAGTGTGTCCTGACCAACAGCAGAGGACGACAGAAGGATCAAGAGAGGGCAATCCAGGTATGCCCAGGCAAATGGCTCAAAGCGAAAGCATGCATCCAGCCATGTCCATTAGAAGACATTTAGCAAGTGCTCCTGCCAGCATGCACCCACGTGGAGTAAGGGGAGACGCTGCTCCAGGCCCAGCAGGCGGATGACCACCACCATGGCATTGTTGTACATGAGTGTGCGGCCAGGGGACTGTGGCTGCACCAGCAGCTGATGCTCAGTCCTGCAAGCCCGCAGTGCAACACACACATCAAAAGCCGCATGGTATCAGACATAAGTTTGCAGTGTGGTTGGGTCTGGAGTGTAACTGCGTGAAAGCTACTTGTCTGCAAATTGTAACAACTTAGCACCCATGCATCGTCACAGCAGCACAGCATAGCATCCGCACATTGTCACAGCACAGCACAGCAAAGCAACTGCGCATTGTCACAGCACAACACAAAGCACCTGCACATTCTCAAAGCACAATACAGCGTAGCACCTTAGTATCGTCAAAGCACAGCATTTACGCATCTTCAGAGCCTAGCACAACACAGCGCTCACGCATCATCATAGCACTGCACCTGCGCACCGTCACTGCACGACACCCACGCACCATCACTGCACGACACCTGTGCATTGTCACCACACAGTCCCTGCTCAGCATTGTCACAGTCCCTGCTCAGCATTGTCACCACACAGTCCCTGCTCAGCATTGTCACCACACAGTCCCTGCTCAGCATTGTCACCACACAGTCCCTCTGCTCAGCATTGTCCTGGCACAGCGCCCGCGCATCGACACTGCACAGAATCTGCCCATTGTCACAGCACAACACCCGCGCATTGTCGTGTAGCTGCCTGCGTTCATCACAGCACCCAATGCAGCATCAAACTGAAGGATGTTCAAAGAAGCCCCAGTGCTGCCTACCAGGGCAGGCTGCGCACCCAGTGCTGCAGCGCTGCTCGCCATGCCAGCCCAGGCACCCAGAGCTGCACACACCTGCCAGTCACGCCTGCAGCCCCAGCTGCAGCTCCCGTGTCGGTGCACCTGCCCTGTGCCCCAGATGAGCTCGCCCCCCGCCTCAATGGCGCCAGCGCTGCACCCGCCAGCGTGTCTCGCACGCGCAGCTGCGCCTTGATGCGCGCAGCCAGCTCGCTGCGCTTGTAGGGCTTGGGCACGAAGTCGTCCGCGCCCATATTCAGCGCCTGCAACCGAGCGGGGCAGAGGGTCGGGCTCCAGGAGACGCACATGCATGAAGTAATGCAGCACTTGGCGCCTGAGGCCTTGGCGCCTCAAGAGGCTCGGGGAGAGTCCGACGCGAGGCATGGCCCACCAGCGACACCCCTTTGGGAAGGCACTTTCCACAGTGTGGTTAAGGAGATCAAGCAAAGTGTGCGTCTCCAGCACACCCCTTTCGGAAGGCACTTTCCACAGTGTGGTTAAGGAGATCAGGCAAAGTGTGCGTCTCCAGCACACCCCTTGCTGCCTGGAGCTCTGGGAGGCCTCCTGCAAGCATGGCCATGCTGGAGAAGCCCTTGCAGCATAGGGTGGCGCTGCTCAGCGGACCTGGCGGTGCTGCTTCCGAGCGCAGCGTGCCCACCTGCACAGCATCCCCTTCGTCAACGCGGACGGAGACGATGATGATCGCCAGCTCTGAGTGTGGATACATGGACCTCAGCTTCTGGCAAACCAAGTACCCCGTGGGCCCAGGCATCTTGTTGTCCAGCAGGATGAGGTCAGGCAGCACCTGTTGGCAGGCACAGCAGCATGGCCGAAGTCCATCTTGGGGGCTGTCTCAGGCATATGGCCTCCTCTTCAGGCAGGACCGCTGAACTCTCACATGGCGCCGCTTCAGGCAGGACCGCTGAACTCTCACATGGCGCCGCTGAACTCTCACATGGCGCCGCTGAACTCTCACATGGCGCCCTCAAAATAGCCTCAGAGCTTGCAATGTGTGAAGCGGGTGCACTGCTCCTTGCTGTAACCTCGACAGCCTGCACCTGCACCACCTTACACCGGCATTGATCTGCTCACTCTCCCATGACAGCTCCCAACACAAAGGCCTGTGCCTGTTTGCCACCCTCAGACCCGCTGGTGAGCTTGGCAACCAGGTTGTTCTGCAGGTGCTTTGCAATACCATTGATCACAGATGACCCCTTAGGCTGCGTCACACACGAAATTATTCACTACTTATTCACTTGGAAGTGAAAATTCAACACGATTTTCCCTCTCTTTCACTTCTGGAGCGGTCACACTGGAAATTATGCACTACATTCTTTTCACTCCACCTGCACCTTCTCTCCCATGACCACCCCTCTCTTCCAGCATTACTATCGGAAACCACACACCCATGTTTCCTAGTTTCCCAAGACCAACAGAAGGATCCAAAAAGCTCTTTGCAACAGGTCCTTATGCAGCAATTAGGCAGCAACACGACACAGAGTGCACTGTTCATTAGGAGCCTGCAATGCTGCAGATGCCCTCGTTTAAGCACTCAGCTTACAGCCTGCAAGGTCTTGCATGACAGTCAATCCACCCTGAGCCATCAGGGGAGAGTGCAGGACAGGATTATTGTTTGCGTGGTTTCTGCGGTCGGCGCACACTTGAAAAATTCTTTTCCCCCCTGCGCATGCGGCCATGGTGCATCAGTCCTTGCCTCCATATGAGAATTCGTCCTCATACATGCAAAGAAAGCCTTTTTTGCGCGCAAGTGCTCCTCAAATTGGCAGTCTAAGGCCTAGGAAATGTCAGTGATGACTATCCCTCTCATTTTCTATTTGCCTGACATCCTTTACCATGTTTGGCACCCCACAAGTGTAAGCCTGGTGAATTAGACATCATCTCAGTGCACTGTTGGCCTGGAGAATCATCACCAGCTAGTGCTGCTGCTGCTGCTGCTGCTGCTGCTGCTGTTGCTGCTGCATAAATCACGGGTGTTACCCATGTAAGGAAACCTTGTCTCCTCAGACATCCTCCCTAGGTAAATGCTCTTCCCGATATACAGAACCCCAAACAAGGGGTTTCTGGGGGCTGTAGTTTTCGACTTGCGACTGAAAATCATGTAGGCGCTGTAGGCGCTGTAGTTCTTGGCTTGCAACCGTAAATCCTGTAGGCGCTGTAGGCGCAACATTTTAAAATTCATGGGGGTTGGACGCCTGCAGACGCCTGTAGGCAACAGGTCTGTAGGCGCCCTTTAGGCGCCTGTAGACGGAATCACAGGATAGCGTCACTATATGGGCAGGGCTATGACGGCCGAACATTTGAAAACATCCATGGGCTTGCCCAATAATGCATTGGGGAAGCGACACCGGCCAGGCAGCACTCACCTCTGTGCTCTTGATGTAGTCCAGGCACTGCTGCCCGCTGCCTGCCTTCACTGCCGTCCACTTCTGGCTGCGTATCACCTGCTCAGCTACCACCTGGCTGATCACATCATCATCCACAACCATGACCTGCAGCATCAAGAGAAAAATATATACATCTTTGCGTGTACAATATCAAGGCCATGGAAGCAGGGGCAATAAGTGCAGCCAGCAACAGCATGGTGACTGGGCAGCCGCAAGTGGCAGAGGAGGCCCTGCAGACCTCACCTGCAGGAGTGCAGCAAATGCCCACAGCGACAAGTATTACTGACCTCCACCATCTCTGCGGTTACAAGCTGACCTGGCTGCTGCATCGAGGTGACCAAGGCTAGATTCCTTAGGCTGGATACCATAGGCTGGATACCATAGGCTGGATACCATAGGCTGGATACCATAGGCTGGATACCATATCGAGGTGACCAAGGCTAGATTCCTTAGGCTGGATACCATAGGCTGGATACCATATCGAGGTGACCAAGGCTAGATTCCTTAGGCTGGATACCATAGGCTGGATACCATAGGCTGGATACCATATCGAGGTGACCAAGGTTGGACACCATACAACGCTGCAGGAGCACTTTCGTTGTACCATTTGTCGCGGAAAAGGTGCCCCCCAAAAAGGCAATCGTGCTGTCCAACAACAAGGCATCAGTACAAAACACACGCCTCCGCCACCACCACCATGCCGCCACCACCCCTGCCGCCAACTTCATCCCTGCTGTCACCATTGAAAGGGCATAAGAGTTGCTCAGGGGCGCCGCACACCTGAAAGCACCCAAACTGGTGGCGGTGGCTCGGCTTGGGCTTGGCAAAGCCGTCCCTGCTGTCGCCCCTGGTCATGCAGGCCCGGGCGGCGGCCTGCTCCTGCTGCAGCGCCTCCGCCATCGTGGCCACGGCCTGGGCCGCGGCCTCTGCAGGCAGCTCATCTGCGGCCTGCGCGCGCGCGCGGCAGAAGCAGGCAGGTCCTGTGGTCCCTCTGCGGGCAGCTCCTCCGCGGCCTGCACACGCTTGGCTGCTAGCACGCAGCGCTTGGGGCTTGGGCCAATGCGATGGTGGGTGTAGCATTACAAGGCCATCTCCAGGATCTTCCAAACAGTGCTGCAAACCAGTTTTGTTTGGCCTTGGCCGCTGCGCCACCCACCGCTTCCTTCAGACCCTTTGCCTGGCCGCCCTCAGGCCCGCTGAGATTCATGCAGACGCTGCTGCCCTCTATCACAGTCTTAATCTCCCCATGCTTTGCGCGCACCGAAGCGCTGCCCTCCTCGGCAGCCGCTGCCCGCTCTCCCTCGTCGCATGGTGGCTTAGGGGCCGAGCCCGGGTCCGTGCCTTGCATCGCCCCTGCGGCGTGCGCGCCCGTCCGCTCCTGGGAGCCTGCGCAACAGGCACCACATCATGCAAGATTCCTTGGTTGACAACCCAAACCAAGGACACAATGCCGTGCTTGACCTGTGCTGCAAGTGCAGGCGCCAGCTGCTGGGAGCCTGCACATTGGAATCAAATCACTGTTTGAATACCAAATCACTGTTTGAATACCCAAATCAATCCACCAAGAAGCAAAGGCAAGCGGCATTGAGGATGGGTGGAAGCATACGTGCGCACACATGTGAGCCCTCATTCACACCAGGAGAGCTCTGCCCAGGCAGGTCGCCCTGGTGCAGGGTGCTTGGCACGCAACAGGTGCACGATGCATGAGCGCAGGGATGCTCTTCACGTTTCTCCGCATTGCCTGAACAGCCGCTTTTGCTTACGACTGAACAGTGCATGCTACGTTGACCGTGCCAGCAGTGCCCCGCTCGTTTGAAGAGCAGCGCCACACACAGCCTTTGTGTGGCTTGAGCCCTTTGGGTTATGGCGCATGCCCCACTTCAATTTCCCATGGTTGGACTGCATGTAGCAGGGCTGCCTTGCGCCATGTCGTGATGTCTTGAACTTATATAAAGTGGGAGGCCTTTCTGGCTTATGCTGCATGCTCGTGCTCATCGAGAGGTCATCAAAACAGGCTCACACTGCGCTTGTCTGGATGTGCTGCTGAGGAGGGTGACTTGGATTGCTGGCGTGCCGTACGACAGTGCACTTGTGGGTGTGGTGGCAGGCGCCCCATACATGAGCGCACTTTGGGGTATGGTGGCAGGCACGGCACTGCACACGGTAGGGCGCTCGGGGGTGCGGTGGCAGGCATGGCACTGCACGTGGTAGGGCGCTCGGGGGTGTGGTGGCAGCCACGGCATATGGCAGGGCGCTCGGGGGTGTGGTGGTAGGCATGCTCTCTTGAAAAGCAGACCAAGAGGACCCCAAAAATGCTTGCACCTGTGCACAGCCATTCAGCCTTTGGCTCGCTGCCTAAAGCAGGGAAACCAATCAGGTGCTCATGGGTGGCAGCTGGCAACAAGAGCAGCGGCACAGGAGCCAACTGCGGCTGGCCCGTTCCCCCTGCCAGCTCGGCCCAGCGTTTCCAAAACCAGCCACGACAAATCCACGGCAAGCTCCCCAACAGCAAGGCCCCTGCACTGCCCCCCTCACAGAATGGGGCTGATTGCATAAATCCGCGTGTTTGCTGGCGCGCGCTGCCCTGGTGCTGCTCCCCCTATGGCGCACGCGCAGGCGCGTGCTGCGTGGTGGACGGCTGCAACCCCACCTATGCAGCCCCAACTATGCAGCCCCACCTGTGTGCAGGAAGCTGGGATCAGGAGATCCAACGAGGGAGCGCTTGGAGGCTCTGAAGGAGCCGTGCCTGGAGGTATGGCGGGAGGAGAAGCGCGGGGGGAGGGGGGGCTTGGGGCTCCTTGCGATGAGCTCGTCACTGCGAGGGGGGTGTGCAAGCACGGACACGTGACGTGGAGGATGGTGCCCATGGCAGGAGTGTGCGGGCTTCAACGCAAGAAGGAATCCGTTGCTGCGAGGGTGTTTGGCACAATGGGTCGCAGGGGGGACATGAAAGTCAGGGCAGGAGGCCCAAGGCCATTGCAGCACAACTCTTCACCAGGAAATTAAGTTATTGGACAATGTAATTACCCCAGAGAGCTGGCGACATGCTTGCGGAGCTTGTTCCAGGGGCTGAGGTTATGGGTAAGCAGAAGACCACAAGCCTTCATACCTCGCCATGGGCAGGGAGAAATGGAAGGCTGACCCTTTGCCTACTTCAGACTCCTGCGCATGCCGAAGCAACCAGTCAATTGCACACCACGTCACCATTTTCATTCATTCCCGTAAGCACTTGCAAGCATGCACTTGCAAGACGCTGAACACGCCAGGCACATGCTCTTTGAGCCCAGCAAGGAAAAGGTGCTCCCGTGCATTTTATTCTGCAACAAGATCTGACAAGAGTAGTGTTTTCGTCGAGTAATTTGTTTGTAATTGAGATATTTAGTACTATGTTATAATGTTTCACCAAGTATGCGGCCATAACCTGCACCAGCAGCCTAAGATGTATGCTCAATCATCTGCGCATTCACTGGTGGCCACCAACAATAACCAGAAGTTTGCCTTACGACCAAGAGCATCACGCCCTTCCCACGCACCACATTCACGTCTGCGTTGTGCCCATCCAGCGCCAGTTTGACTAGGAACAGGCCCAATCCTGAGCCCCCATTGTTGGAGGCCATGTCTGGCGTCAACTGCAGCACCGTGAGTACAGACAGGCACACAAGCTGTGAAGGTGACCTGGGCCCACGTGGTTGAGTCGAGATTGTAGGCTGTAAACATTCTGTTCCCCCTGCAGACCCTGCTCTTCCTTTAAGCACCAGTGGAATGAACCCCAGGTACATGATCTGACTGAAGGTGTTGAACTCTAGCTTTCTTCAGACCTGAAGACAATAGATTTTTGGGGGGCTTAGTTTGGGTCTGGTGCTGGGCTGGGAGACAAATTTTGAGGCTTCCTAACTGGATGTCAAGTTCACATCCCTCAGTCCGGTTTAGAAATTTCATTTGTGTGCTGTGTGTCAAGAGGATCTCTGTTTGTTTTTATACATTTGAATAGTAACTCAGCAAAAAAATCGATAAACCTGTGAACTTAAAATGCCGGAAGGGCCCTTCCCCAGGTTGCACATCATCTTTGGATTCACCAGCTTCCCGTCATCTTTGGGGGACCACCAAGCTCGACAGCTCATAGACATAATTATACAGATTGATGCAAAATCACGCATGGATGGCGTGCGCATGTCGTGCGTGTTCACGTGCAGCGGACGCACACCCGCGCAGGCATGGAGCGCCTGGGCACACCATTGCCTAGCTAGAGCATGTTGTGCGCGCTAACAGCAGTATGTGTGGCAAGCTGCATTGCGCAGTCCATGTGAAACAACTGAGCTGATGAGGTGCTAGTATGTCTGAGCAGGGCTGCATCAAGCACGGAAGGGGAGCATCCCAGGGGCCTGACCTGATTCTCCTGAACCTTCCACAAGACCCCACTTCTCCTCTGATTTCTCCCCTTGACCCTGCTTGTGATGCTGCCATCATCTGATGGGTGACCTGAGAGGAATGTCCTATTCCGCTGACCTGCCCCGCAGAAAAATCCCCGGGCAAATTCCGATGATGTACACCATCCGCGGAGGCCTCAGGATCCTTCCGGCGAATTTTGGATTTTTTAGGGGGTTACAGAC
>LFCJ01002130.1_pt1 | contig 14183 bp, 24 predicted proteins | sample 643141 | NCBI WGS metagenome assembly LFCJ01 (sample SAMN03766243, study PRJNA286221) | soda lake metagenome | biome: soda lake; feature: Kulunda steppe; material: water; isolation source: sample B1-Br-g2 brine of Lake Bitter-1 | place: Russia: Kulunda steppe | collected 2010-07 | reverse complement strand
CACACACACACACACACACACACACACACACACACACACACACACAAACGCGCATGCACGAATGCACACGCACGCACGCGCACACACAAACACACACATGCTCAAACACACACATACCTTGAATACACACAAACATGCACGCTGCCTCTGGTCAGCAGTCCGGCCCCCCCGCAGCGCCGCCAGATAGCCTGGAGCTTGACTTCCTGCTGCAGCCCCTCAGCTTTGATGCCTCCTCTCAAGAACCTCTCCAGTCGCCCGCGGGTGCATGCCTTCATCCACGCGCACAGCACCGGGGCCAACAACCCAGCAGAAGGGGGCCCGTTAGCCGCCCCCGCACACAGGTATGCGCACATCTTTCACCTCATGGGTAAAGAGGTGTCCTTGTGGTATGCTGCAAGCGGCACAGGGCGCTGCGTCCTTGTTGTGGCTGCAGCACGGGTCTGATGCTGGCGGCAGTTGCGCACGTCGCCTGTGGCATTGAGCTACCGTTTGTGAGCGCACCCCTGGCAGGCATGTGCCGTTGCGCATGAGCACACTCAAGCGGCAGCGGTGCATTGTCGCCTGTGAGCACACTGCGGGCAGCAGTGCGCCCGTACTTGAGATCACTGTTGCATGGGCTTTCTTAAGGGCGGCACTGGAATACTCTGGTGCAGTATCATGCAACCAGCTGCAGCGACCCGTTGCCCCAGCAGTGCAGATTTGATGGCGATCAGATAACTCTTACCTTAGAATTAGAAGCGCTGTCACCCGTGCGCTGTCAGCATGCCTGCGCTGTGTCCCTTGAAATTCACCCCTTCATGACTGCATGCAAGCTGAGGTGTTGCTCTTCAGCATGAGAAACGGCAGACCTGAAGTTTGCCTCGCACCATGCCACCCATCCCAACATTCATGCGCTTCATGTGCACAGTGGATAAATGTGCGCGTGCACTTTTGCGCAGCCAGGCACGCTCGTGTGCATGTCCAGATTACCCAGTCTATCGCTGCCAGGGCGCCTGCAGATTGCCGCCACTTTGCCCTCCAGAGCCAATCCTACCGTCCAGATCTGACCCGCACCCTTCCTTGCTTGTGCTGATCTGCGGCCTGGCACCACTCTCTGCCTCCCCTACAGAAGCCCACTTCCAGCCTTAACCTTGCTCCCCGGAAACGTTTGTGCACCCACATACACGCGGATGTGCGGGCACATATGCACATGTGCGCTCGGTCAGATGCACGCATACTCATGTAAGATCTGCATTTGGGGGCACGTGCACACACATGCGTGCGTACACACACTTCACACACACGCACATGTTAACACACAAATACACGCGCGTGCAGGAGCTTCTGGGGAGCCTTGTATCCGCCGGCCCCACACTGGGCAGCCAGCTGGCATACGATAGCAGTTGGCAGGCCAGTGCCTGGCACCAGCAGCTGCGCACGCAGCAGCGGCAGAGCCACGTCGGCGGCGGCTGGGGCGCCAGACTGGGGCTGCGACGGCGCGCTAAGCTGTGCTCCCACCGGCCTGTCCATGCACTCGCCCAGCTTGTGCTAGAGGAGCAGCAGGAGCAGCAGCAGCAGCAGCAGCAGAAGCGGCGGCAGCTGCAGGGCCAGGAAGGGCAGGAGCCGCTGGCCTTGCCCCTGCCTCCAGCTACCTCGCAGGAGCAGCCCCTGCCATTGCTCCCACTGGCAGAGCACCCAAACACACTGCCCACCCCCGCGCCGCCTCCACTCCTGGTGGAGGTTGAAGCCCCCCAGCCCGTGCAGGGGCCGCCGGCGCCAGCCGCTGCGTGCGCGCTGCACGGCGGCAGTGGCCGGACGAGTGCGACCGGCCGGGGCTGGCACAGGTGCTGGCCTGCTGCAGCACACACGGGGCTGGGGCTGCTGCGGGGCCTCTCCCGCCCGCTGCTCCCTGCTGCTGGCTTTGCGGTGGCCGCTGGCGTGTGCGCGTTTGCGCCTGGCTGGCCTGCGCTCCTGCTGGTGCGTGCAATCCTGCTGGTGCATGCCATCCTGCTGGTTTGTATGGTCCTGCTGGTGCTAACGTGCAATCCTGCTGATATGCTGACGTGGCTGACGTGCGATCCTGCTGGTGCTGACGTGCACTCCTGCTGATATGCTGATGTGGCTGACGTGTGATACTGCTGACTTGCTGACGTGCAATCCTGCTGACTTGCTGACATAGCTGACACGCAATCCTGCTGGCCTGCAACCCTGCTGGTGCGTGCATGGGCCGTGCTGTAGTGCACGCACTTGCCTGTGGCTTTGCAGTGCTGGCTTAGCGACTCATCTGCGGTGATGCACAGTGATGGCTACCACCAAAAATTTGCATGGGGTTTTGCAAGGTCGTGGACATATGCGCAAGGTGTTGCAAGCACATAGATGTCCCAGGCACACGGGCTCATGCAAGGGTAGGGCAGCGGCACACCTTGCCGAGTATGCAAAACTAACAAGGTCGACTAAATCATGCTGTACCAGTGGTGTCATATTGTCATTATCATCATCAGCAGCAGCAGCAGCAGCAGCAGCAGCAGCAGCAGCGGCAGTGACCGTGGCAACTGTGCACATTGCAGACCAGGACTGCTGTAAGCAACAGGTGGTTGTGAGGCCTGCCTTGTGCATGGTTGAAGACATTTTGCATTGCAGAGTGGGCAACCCCATATACATCAAGTTGGCTGTGCTCAATGTGCCCGCGTGCACCTAAAGCTGACGTACGTGGCTCTGCACCCCAGGCACTGAGTGCCCCTACCTATCCTCCTCCTCCTGCTGCGCCGCCCCTGTACAACTGCCGTGCCCGTGCAGGGCGCCACGGCCACTGCCAGCGAAGGGCGACGTCTGCAGCGTATCTACACACCTGCAGAGGTGTTGCAGGAGTCACCCCGTGCGACTGCTGTGCCCGCGCAGGGTGCTGCGGCCATTGCCAGCAAGGGCCGTGTCCTGCGCGTCCCGCTGCTCCCTGCTTGGCGCCCTGTGCACGTGCTGCTCAGTCCCCTCAGGCCCCTGTCCGCGCCGATGCTGGTATGTGAGCCGCGTGAGGAAAAGGCTTAGGGTGCATGCTCCGCATGCATATCCGCTGCCTACTTGCACCTTGATTGGCGCGCTTTGTCTGCGTGCTGGTGAGCTGCGTGAGGGCCTGCTCTAGCATCAGCAAACGCGTAGGTGCTGTGGAGACACTCAGCTGCTGTTGCTGTGCCTGTCCCAGGAGCTTTAGGGCGAAGCAAACTCTCTGCGCGGGGATGGTGCATCCTCCATCAACGTCAGCAATTGTGCAGTGCACGCCCTCTTGCTTGCGCCATTCCCTGCTGCTGGGTTGCATGCTTGGTTCTGCTTGCGGCCCACGCAGCTGCCTCTGCTGCTGGCCCGCACAGCTGCCTCTGCTGCTGGCGGACACCCACTTGAAAAACCGTTGGTTCGTTGGGGCAGTTGAGCTGAGTGGCGCTGGCGAATACTAATAAGGAGCCCTGACTGCACAGGCCGAGCCCTGAGTAGGCTCACTTTTGAGCTGAGCGGCGCTGCTGCCCTGCTTGCAGGCCTTTGCCATGATGTGGGCACTGCTGCCAACCTGCGCGCCCGGCGTGTGGAGGGCGGTGTGCTACTGGAACAGGCTGATGCCTGTCTGTGCCCGCTACTTCCGCACGAGACACAGGTGGGGAGGCATGCGCCTGCCCCCCTTTTTTGGGGGGGGAGGGGTGACTTTGGGCTGCTCAAACCCCAAGAATTGCAGGATTGCATGTAGCAAGGAGTTCCTGCTTGACCTGCACCAAATCTTTATGGTTTCCTATTGCCCCATTTTCTGCCACTGGTTTGTCTTGTGTGCGCAGCTTGACATGCTCGTCCGCGTTTATGCAGACGCACACGTATAAATTCAGACACACACATGAGCGCACACAAAAACAAATACAGAAGCATGCGCGCACACGCACACTGCTCCCTACCTGTGTGTCTTACCTCTTGCTGCATGTGGATGCTGTTTTGTCTTACAGAGCAAAGCAGCTCCGCGCTGAGGGCAGGCATGGAGAGGCAGACGCTCTGTGGGACGCGCAGCACGCAAGAGGGGCACATGAGATGCACCTCGTGCTGCGCGACCTCAAGGTCAGCGAGCCCTATGTTCCTTGGCATCAGCAGCACCAACAGCAGCAGCATTAACCGCAGCAGCAGCGCCACCACCACCACCACCTGCACCTGTCTATCGTGCGCACACCACCACCACTACCACCATCACCATCACTACCACCAATGCATGTCACTGCTTCAGTATGAGTACCAGTGCCTGCTTCTGCCTGTTGTTAGCACACCTCCCAAGTTAGCATGTTGAAATTGTTTGAGAAGCAAGTGCCACTTTCTACCGCCCCCCGTGCGCGCTGCTTGCAGGGCTTCTACATGTGAGTGTCCGGCAGAGGGCATTGCAGCCTGTGTGAAGGAGGCACACAAGGTTGCTGCTTCTAGCTAGATTAGCTCAAGCGAAGTATTGTCTGTCAAGATGCTGCAATGTGGGAAGCAATCATGGATGCCTGCAGCAAGCAAGCGGTGTTGGATGAAGACCCCTTGCGAGTGCCACTGCACATGGGTCCTCCAGCCATTTTAGAGAATGCGCAGGTGTTGGTCTGATGGGCGCAGGCTGGTCTGGTGGGTGAAGGCTGGTCTGATGGGTGTTGGCTGGTCTGATGGGTGTTGGCTGGTCTGATGGGTGCAGGCTGGTCTGATGGGTGTAGGCTGGTCTGGGGGGCATAGGCTAATCTGATGGGTGTAGGCTGGTGTGTGGCCATGCACCAGCCTTCCAGCTTTTAGGCAAGTGTACAGTGCCAGGTCTGCAAAAGAAGCAACTGTTGTGGATCATGAATTTGCTAGCTCCTAATGTTGAGCATGTGGCGCATCAATGAGTCACATGTTTTCTGACAAAATGTTTGCAACGAGTGTGGCATTGGCCTGCCAGTCCCTTGCAATCAGCAGCCCATTGGCCTACAAGGTCATTCCAAGTCTTTGGCTTGCCAATCAGGGGACAATCACGAGCGTGATGCTGCGCTACCAAGACCTGAAAGAAGTCCCGTTACAATAAAGTGAAAATGAGGCTGCGCCTGCCTCCCATGTGTGTTTGGGGCCCAAGCAACGTGCACAAACGCGCATTTCGTTTTGTGGGCAACTTATTGCTGGCCTAGTCAGTTAGACACGAGATGGGCAGTGAGCTGGTGACGGGCAACATGCATTGTGATGAGCAACATGCAATGTGAGGGGCCACGTGCACTGCGAGGGGCCACACATACTGTGGCAGGAACGCGCATTGAGAGGGCGGCACGCACTGAGGGGGCCCACATGCGCTGAGGGGCTTGCCCTGCACACGCCCCACAGGAAGCTGGGCCAGATTTTGGCCACAAAGACGGAGATGCTGCCCCTGCCGTACACCCAGAGCCTTTCTGGTCTGCTGGACAAGCTGCCTGCTGTCCCGTTCACGGAGGTGGGGGGGTTGAAAGGAAGGGTTGCTCTGGCTGGATGGGAGGGGAAAGGGGGAGGGGCTGCTCTGGCTGGCTGGAGGTGAAGGGGAGTAGGGCCGGCTGACCTTGGTAAGGATGAGCTTGATCACGTCCTCCATGATGCTGAGGGGCAGCCCTGGTGGTCAGAGGGATGTGCCTGCCGACTAGGGCAGCTTAGCTGGAGAGGCGGGCTTTGGAGGTGGGGTTGAGGGATGTCCTGCTTAATTGCTACCTGTTCGGCCACAGGGGCCACAGCCTCTTGAAAGGCCTGAGCAGTCCAGAGGGGGCAAAGAGGATGAGAGGGGAAGCAGGTGGGTGGTGGATGGTTAATCAAATGGCTCTAAGGCTCCAACATGCCCCAGGGCTTATGTCCACCTTCAGCCCCAGCATGGTGGCACGAGGCAGGCCAGGGTCGCTTGTTCAGGGACAGTTGCTCAGCCTGGATCTGGTCAGGGTTAAGTGTGCTTGTGGGTGCTCTTTTGTGTGTGTGCGTGTGCGCGTACGCAGGTCTGCAATGTCCTCAAGCGCGAGCTGCGCTCGCCTTACCTCAAGGAGTTTGCGCAGATTGACCCCTTGCCTTTGGCCACGGCCACCATCGCACAGGTGGGGCGGGCAGGGGCCAGCATGTGCAACCTTTGTACCTGTGTGTGTGTGTGTACCTGTGTGTGTGTGTGTGTGTGTGTGTGCACGCGTGCGCTTGCATTAATCAACACGTGTACGGAAGTGTGATGGCCAGGCCACCTGGCGCATGTGATCCGACTGCAACAACCTGCAAGCACCAGATGCATGCACTCCAAGGAGTCTTACCTGAGTGAGGCGCGGCCAGATGCATGCACCAGCTCAAACGCAGGCGCAGCACATCTATCATCAATCTTTTGTGGACAGGGCAGGCTCGTTGAGTCTCTCGTCCTGCTGTTGCTCAGGCTCCTGTTGCCTGTGACCCCCTGTTGCCTATGACCTCCTGTTGTATATCACCCCCTGTTGTCTATAACCTCCTGTTGTATATTTATTTTGCCTGTAACCTCCTGTTGTGTATTTACCCCCTGTTGTCTAAATCCCCTAATGTCTATGAGATGCTGTCTAACACCCCCTGTTGCCTAAAATGTTTACTTACCATCTGCAGCCTCCTGTCGTCTCGCATGAGCATGAATCCGTTAGGCAGAGGTGCCCCACTGCTGGCGCCGCCTTGCACACTCTTGTGCTTGCAGCACTGCGGCCATGGCCTCAATAATCCAGACCTCTTCCAGCCAGAGGTTGCTGCATTCACGTTCTGCAGACAAGCGCAAAAGAGTAAACCAAATTGCTTGATGCATGGCCTGTACTTGATTGCACACAAACGAGACACAAATACGACTCATTCCATGCGCTCACACTGCCCTGAGCAGTGTCACATGCATGCATGCAGCGTTGTGATCTCCAAACGTGCAGCCAGGCCTGCAAATCGCGACATGCACGTGTGTGTGAGTGCCAGTGCACGCGCCCTAACCGCGCCATGCCCCATACGTGCCCATAAGCAGGTGCACGCTGGCGTGCTGCACGGGCCCCAGGGCCCTGAGGGCGTGGCCATTAAGGTCCAGCATAAGGGTGTGCGCCGCATGATGCGTGCGGACCTGGCCAACATGAAGCTGGCTGTGGACCTGCTGGACCTGTGAGTGGCCTCATCAGCCTCCTCACTGACCTGAACATACAGCCTCCCCACCAACATGAACATGCAGCCTCCTCACCAACATGAACATGCAGCTTCCTCACCAACATGAGCATGCAGCCTCCTCACCGACTTGAGCATGCAGCCTCCCCACCTGCATGGACCTACCACCTCCTCACCAACATGGACCTGCCACCTCCTCACCAACATGAACATGCAGCCTCCTCACCAACATGAACCTGCAACCTCCCCACCGACATGAGCAGGTAGCCTCCTCACCAACATGAGCACCTACGACCTCTTACCAACATGAGCCAGCAACCTGCCGTTCTGGCCTTGCCCTGTTGCCATCCACCTACCCCTGCTGCCTCCCAGGTTCCGCATCGACCTAGGATTTGACCTGGGCAGCATTGTGCGGGAGTACCATGTGTATGTGCCCCTGGAGTGCAGCTTTCGGCGCGAAGCGGAAGGCATGCAGGTGATCTCGCCCACCCGGCAGGGCTGCCCAGCCCACAGGGCGTGCGCACCTCTGCATGCCTGGCTGTGTCACCAGCATGTGTGCCGTGTTGTCCCTAGCATGTGTGCGTGCGTGTGTGTGTATGTCTTGTGCACCCTCTCTGCGCGCGTGCCCCAGCGCTTGCATGTGCACCAGCCTGCTGTTCCCTGTGCTGGCCCACCTGCCCTTTTGTGCCTCCGGGTCAAAACGGCCACACATCTAGTGACAGCTGCCGCATGTGCCACATGTCAGACTCCCCCTCCCTGCTCATTTCCCCAACTATGCCTTAGCTGAAGGCCATCCACCTAGTACACATCATATGCCCTTGCCACCTGCATGCACGCATGCCCACCACGTGCGTGGGCTGCACCCGCTGCCTCAACACTGCTCTGGCGGCTCGCATTTCGGATTCTATGGTAAAGGGTTAGCCAAAGAACGTAAGGAACGCCGCAACCATAACCTCAAAAGCCTTCACCCCCCTTGCGCCTGCCCACCACATGCGCCTGCACGCAGGTGGTGAAAGCAGCGCTGGAGGCCCGCACCTGTGACATTCCCATCTTGAGGAAGGTGGGTGGCGCGGCTCCCTGTGTGTGTTGTCACTGCCAGGCTGCTGCTGTCAGGTCGTATGTGTGTATATGTGTGTGTACTTGCGTGTTTACTTGCATGAGTACTTGTGTTTTCCCTTTGTGTTTGTGCTTGTGTGTGTGTGCATGCGTGCTTGTGTGTGTGTGCTTGCGTGTGTCGAACAGGTGACAGTGCTGACCCGCATGCGGGAGCAGGTGCAATTCGGCTCTGACACATGGCTTAAACCGGCCACAGTACAAAGCAGGTGCTCCTGGGATCCCTGACATGGAGGGACAGGAAGCAAGGCAGTCCCGCCGCTTGATTCTGTAATTGGTTCTCTATGATTCTGTTGATGGTTGTATGATTGATCCTGCTCAAGGTTCTGTGACTGACAATCATGTATTGTGCCTGCCCATGCTGCATACGGAAAAGGGCTGTCCCTTGCGCACCTCTTGTCCTTTGGGTGGTGGTATGAGTCGAGCACAGGTGCGCATGCGAGCATACCCAGATAGTGCTTAAAGCATCAGTACAAAATACATGCATGCAAGGCGGTCGCATGTGAGGCGGTACGCCAGCGCCAGGGCAAAGCACACACTGCTTTGAGCATGCACTTGCACGTGCTTGCGCGCACAGGTGGTCATCCCGCACGTGTTCTCCAACCTCAGCACCGACCGCGTGCTGGTCATGGCGCGCATCGAGGGCGTGCCCCTTCTGGACGCTGCGGGCATGGAGCCTGCTGTGCGCAGAGAGGGCATGGCTGCGCTGGTGATGGCGTACGGCGTGCAGGTGCGTGCTGCGCCAGCGATGGATTGCTAAAGCAGCAGGCGTGTGGCGCGCTGGTGTGGGGAGCGCGGTGTGGGCTGTGCTGGGTTGGTGATGGGTTTGCGTGCATGTGCTGGAGAGGGGATGGGGTCCTGGGTGTGTGCGTGCTGGCATGGACAGCCACATGACCTCTGGTGCAGGTGCTATGCCTGGTGTAGATGGGGCGCTTGCCGCGGACATTTGAGTGTGAGTGCGTGTGTTTGTGTGTGTGTGTGTGTGTGTGTGTGCGTGCACGTGTACAGCCCCAGCTTGCTTTTGCATTTGCTTTGGCTTTGGCTTTGGCTTTGGCTCCTGCAGTGTACATGCATGGGTGTGACTGTGGTCCCCGCGTATTTGCTTTGGCACCTGCCATGTGTGTTTTGCACGCTTTGTCGGCTTGACTGCTGCTCTTGACTCCGTGTGCGATGCCTGCTCAATGCTGCTGCTGCTGCTGCTGCTGCTGCTGCAGATTCTTCTGGAGGGCATCTTCCACACAGGTGAGGGCGGCCCCAGCTGATTGCCCCGCTCTGCTGCTAGCTGTCTCTGTTGCCACCCGGTGGTCATGCTCTGCTCCTTCCTGGTGGTTGCGTTCTGCTGCTGGCTGGTGACTGTGCTGTGCTGCTACCTGGTGGCTGCACTCTGCTGCCAACCGGTGGTCATGCTCTGCTGCTACCTGGTGGCTCCACTCTCCTGCCAACCGGTAGTCATGCTCTGCTACTACCTGGTGGCTGCACTCTGCTGCCAACCAGTAGTCATGCTCTGCTGCTACCTGGTGGCTCCACTCTACTGCCAACCGGTAGTCATGCTGTGCTGCTACCTGGTGGCTCCACTCTCCTGCCGACCGGTAGTCATGCTCTGCTACTACCTGGTGGCTGCACTCTCTTGCCAACCAGTAGTCATGCTGTGCTGCTTCCTGGTGGCTGCGCTGGGCTGCTATTGATGTGTTGCCACGCCACGGGCCTGACCATGCATGCATGTCCGCATTGGTGGTGCCGCACAAAAACTCGCGCATGCGCACACACACACACACACACACACACATGCACACATACACACAAGCTGACAGTGCTGACAGAGCAAGGGGTGCCATTGCTCCCAATCTCTGGCCTGTCGTATTTTGCACTCACCATTTCTGGCTCTGAAACAGTTAGATTCAGGCCTGTGGTCTGCACACTGAAGTGGATGGCTGTGCCCTATAAGGGTGGAAGCTGGAGTGGATCAGGGCACGCCTGATTGCCACGCCCAACGCAACCATGTGCGGGGCTCTGGTTCGAGGAAGCTCGCACGCCTGACTGCCGTGCACGCCTGAAAGGGGCCCTGATTTGAGGGTGCTGGCGTGTATGCCCCGTTGCAGACCCTCACCCAGGCAACCTCCTTGCGGCGTCTGATCCTGAGGAGGGTGGCATGCGGGTGGCGATCTTGGATTGGGGACAGGTGCGGCTTTGCGTTGGTGACGAGCTGCATTCAGTGGCCAGGTGCAGGCTTGGAAAGGTGCTCGGGTTGGTTTTGCTGTGGGTTTGGGTCCGAATGGGTGAATGGGTGCTCTTAGGGGCCACAGGGTCCGAACACGGCAGCAGCATGGAGGCAGGCGGTGTGGTTGCATGGTTGTGGGTGGTGTTGCTGCATGGAGGCAGGCGTTGTGTGCACACAGGATTGTGGGGCGGGCCAGGAGGGTGTGAGTGGCAGAGTTGCCGCGGGCAGCGAGGCTGGGCGGATGTCTAGATGCGTCTTCTTTCTGGGTGCGCTCTGGGCAACACTGTCAGAGGCAGCAGAGGTAGCATGCGCATGCTGGATTTGGCGCCAAGTGCGCCTTGGGCTTAAGCCCAGTTTTATGAGGGGGCATGTGAGTAGTGGCCAAGCACAGACTCATTAAAGGGACTCATTAAGGAAGGGAGCAAGAGTAGGGGCCAAAAAAGGGAGAATGCCAGCAAGGGCCAAGCACAGACTCAGCGCCCATGTCAGGCCGCCTCATGCTGTCTCTCATTGCTTGCTTATGATTGATTTGGCATTTGAGTGTCATGAGACAGCTGTCATGACATTTGAGTGTCACAAGACAGCTGTCATCACATTGTGTGTGCATGTGTACGCGTTCATGCCTGCTCTCAGCTCACTTAGCCCCAAATTTGTGCATCTATGCTGCTTACCATGATTGGCAGCATGGGGCTTAAGGATTTTTTGTGTGCCCTGAACTTTGGGATGGCATGCGCCTAGCATGTGCTGTCTCTGCAGACAAACAGGGGTTCGCTGGTTTGCACCACCTGCTGCGCGTGCCCGGCCCCTCACATTGCTGCAGAGGGGACAGCCAAACTCACGTGCACACTCGAGATGCACACATTTTCCCACCTCACGTACACGTACATACACATATGTTCAGCCTCCTTGCATGCAAACACACACACACTTGTGCAAAATGCTTATCTGTCCTTTTCTGATGCGACATGGAAGCATCCTTCTTGTGTCCTTCCAGATAAGAACTAGCCAGCACTTAGCATTTAAGATGTGTGTACCAAGGCATTTGTGTGTGCATGCTTGTGCGGTGTCCGGGAGACACTGCTCAGCACAGCACAACACACAGCGCGCAGCACACCGGCATGTCCTCACAGATGAAGCAGCTGACGCACAACGAGCGTGTGCGGTACGCGCTGCTAGTGGTGGCCATGGCCTCGAGGGACGGGCCGCTGCTGCGTGCCACACTCGCAGAGCTGGGCGTGCGCATCGAAAACTGCAACGACAGCTTTGCAGAGGTGCGGCGCGCTGGACCGCCTCATGCCCTGGGGTCATAACGTGTGTATTTGTGCCTGAGTGTGTGCATGCATGCAAGGGTGCATGCTTGCAGAAGAGGAGCTGCAGCTGTGTTTTTTGTAGATGTCCTTGCTTGGCCTGTGGCATGTGGTGTGCGCGTACGGCTAGTGAGCCCTTCCTAGGCTAGTTAGAAAGCAGGCAGGACGTGAGCGCCATACGGGGCCGCAAACCTGCTTCAAGCCCAATGGACGTACAGGTCATAACCTTGGGGCTTCTTCATTCCTAAACAATTTGCTCTCACCATCCCCGCACATGGGCTACATCCTTGCACACATGGGCGCAAATAGGCATATGCTGCACTGCACACAGGCTTCCATCTGCCTCCAACTTTGACACACCAGCGGATTCACATGCGCTGTGCGGGTTTGCTGGCCACATTTCACGTTGACGCACAGCTGCTTCACACACAAAGGTTGCTGCACGTTGGCTGCAGGCATGCCTACAAACAATCCCAACAAATAAGCAAGAGGTCACATGCGTGGCTTGCTGCACGCAGACCGCTGCCAGCTGCCTCATCTGTCAACAAATGAGTAGCTCCCCCTGTGCAGGGTGCTGCACGCTGATTGCTGGCTACATCATGTTTGACACGCAGATTGCTGGCTACATCATGTTTGACACGCAGATTGCAGGCTACATCTGGACACACGCATCGCTCGCTACATCTGGACACGCAGATTACTGGCCCCTTTGCTGATTGCGTCCTGCCTGCTGACGCGCAGATCGCTGGTTACATCCTGTTTGACACGCGCATGGACATGATTGAGGCACTGGAGAGTCCGATGAGCAGCGATGCAAACGAGGGCTGGAGGTGGGCTGCGCCGCGCGGTGCTTGCATGCGCCTGCATGGCGCGTGCATTGTAGTGTGCGCCAAACAGATAGATGTGTGGGATCAGGGGCTGCAGGCAGTGTTGCACACGGCGTGTGGCTCTTGTGCTTGTGGGCGTGCTCCGTGCTTTTATTTGGGCTGCCAGGCAGGCAGAGCCTTGACGGGGGTGCAGCTGATGAGACGGGGCTGAGTTGGAGTGGTTTTGGATGGCAGGTCTGGGCAGCCGATTGGGTTGGCGGGGTCAGACAGTTTAGCTGACAGGAATGGGCTCAACTGGGCTGGGCTGAGGAGCAGCCAGCCCGCAGGCCCAAGTAAGCGTTGCTGTACCTTGAACTCACCTCGTCGTAACCTTCATTTCACCTCAACCTGACCTTAACCTAGTTCACCTCGTCCTGACCTTAACCTTATTCACCTCGCCCTAAGTTTCAGCTCACCTCAACATTTAAGCCCAAGCCCACCTCACCCTGACCCGCCCCAGACCCACCCAGGTGGCGATGTGACATTGCCCTCTGATACAATCCTTTGTATATCCTTTGTCTATCCTTTGTATGGCACACCCATGGGTGCACTTCAGGAGGTATGCAGGGACACTCATCGACAGGATGTCGTGATGTGTTGCATGACATGGATTGACCAGCGCACAGACGCAGCGCGTGCCGCTGGTGCATGGGAGGGATGGGAGGGATGGTGAATGGGAGGGATGGTGCATGGGAGCAGCGCGTGCTGCTGGTGCATGGGAGCAGCGCGTGCTGCTGGTGCATGGGAGCAGCGCGTGCCGCTGGTGCATGGGAGGGATGGGAGGGATTGTGCATGGGAGCAGCGCGTGCCGCTGGTGCATGGGAGCAGCGCGTGCTGCTGGTGCATGGGAGGGATGGGGAAGGGGGGTGCAAGCCACCAGAGTGATGCATGCAGGCGGGCCTAAGACCTGCGTGTCGCGAAGTGCTGACTGCCTCTCGTGCCAGAAGTACATGCGCTGCCATACACACACTGCCATGCACACACTGCCATACACACACACACGCCACCACACACGACCCACGCCTAAGGCATGCCAAGCAAGGTCTTGCATCCCACAGCGCAACCACCGCGCACCGGCGTGCCCCTCCTTGCACCACACTTCCCTGTTCCTGCGCGACTCCGCGCTCCCCGCAGCACTTGCTGCACATCATTGCATCATTGCGCCCTCCGCGTGTGCAGGACCACGCACGCGCCCAAATTTCCCCAAAACCCACCGCACTCGCTGCACGCCACTGCATCATTGCGTCATTGCATCATTGCACCATTGCCCCCTCCGTGTGTGCAGGACCACACGCGTGCCCACGCTTCCCCGGGACCTCTTCATGATTATGCGCATCATCACGCTGCTGCGTGGCGTCCTCGTGTCCATGCGCGTGTTCGATGTGTCCTCCGCCCTGCTGTGGCGCCCACTGGCGCTGCAGGTGTGCCGCGCCACACCTCTGCGTGCGTGCAGGGTGTGGTATGTGTGTTTGTGCGCCTGGGTGAGGAGGGGTTGGGGCCGCAGCGCCGCTTTGAAGAGAAAAAGGTGGCCCTAGAAGGAGGGGGGGGGCAGTGAAGAGCCGGCCTGCTTGCTGACACAGGGGGCTGCTT
>LFCJ01002129.1_pt1 | contig 14187 bp, 11 predicted proteins | sample 643141 | NCBI WGS metagenome assembly LFCJ01 (sample SAMN03766243, study PRJNA286221) | soda lake metagenome | biome: soda lake; feature: Kulunda steppe; material: water; isolation source: sample B1-Br-g2 brine of Lake Bitter-1 | place: Russia: Kulunda steppe | collected 2010-07 | reverse complement strand
GACCGTCGGCGGTGAGCAGCGCCAACTCCGCGACGAACGTCTTTCCCGATGCCGTCGGCATCGCCGCGACGACGTTCTCACCGCGACAGATCCCCGCCTCGACCGTCGCCGCCTGCGGCGGGTAGAGCTCCGTGATCCCCTCCGTCTCGAAGTGATCGATGAGCGGCGTCGCGAGCGGGAGGTCCGAGACCTGCATTCAACCACCCCTCCGGCGTGAACGTATATAAGCGGTCGCCGAGGGCGGTGAAAGTGGTCGGTGGACATGGTCGGTCTCTCCCACTCTCCGAGGACGTCGCGGAACGCTCTTTTCCCCCGGAGCCGGTAGGGCGAGTATGAAGGTATCCGTCGTCGGAAGCGGCTACGTCGGGACGACGCTCGCGGCGTGTCTCGCGGACGCGGGCCACACGGTGACCGCGATCGACATCGATCCGGAGGTGGTGTCGGCGCTAAACGAGGGACACGCGCCGATCCACGAGCCGGGGCTCGAGGAACTCCTCGACCGACACGCCGGCGATCGACTTCGTGCGACGACGTCGATGGAGTCCGTCGTCGACGCCGACATGACTTTCCTCGCGGTGGGGACGCCCTCGGGAGCCGAAGGGGACATCGATCTCGGCGCGCTGTCCGCGGCCGCCAGGGACGTCGGCGAGGCGCTCGGCGGGCTCGGGGAGGACGGACGCGGGCTCGTGGTGATCAAAAGCACGGTCACCCCCCCATCGATCGCCCCGATCCGTGACGCGCTGGTTGAAGGCCTCTCGGAGGGCACCGAAGAGGTGGGTGGCGTAAACGATGGTGCAGATAGCGATGGCGGATTACCGAGTCACGTTTCGCTCGCGACGAACCCGGAGTTCCTGCGGGAGGGCTCGGCGGTGTCCGACTTCCAGACCCCCGATAAGATCGTCTTCGGGACCGACGACGGGTGGGCGCTCGACCGCCTCGAACGCCTCTATGACCCGATCGTCGCCGGGCGGGAGATCCCGATCGTGCGGACCGACCCCGAGACCGCGATGATGATCAAGTACGCGAACAACGCGGCGCTCGCAACGAAGATCTCGCTCGTGAACGACCTCGGGAACCTCTGTAAGGAGTTCGGTCTCGATGCCTACGAAGTGCTCTCGGCCGTCGGCCTCGACGACCGGATCAGCGAGCGGTTCCTCCGGTCGGGGGTCGGCTACGGCGGTAGCTGTTTTCCAAAGGACGTCGACGCGTTACGTGCGGCCGGGCGGGCCGTCGGCTACGACCCGGCCGTGTTGAACGCGACGGTAGCGGTGAACGACCGGCAGCCGGAGCGCCTGCTCGACCTGCTCGATTCCCACGTCGACGTCGCGGGCGAGCGGGTGGCCGTGTTGGGGCTCGCTTTTAAACCGGGGACCGACGACATTCGTCACTCACGGGCGATCCCCGTCATCAAGGGGTTGCTCGCCCGTGACGCCGACGTCGTCGGGTACGATCCGGTCGCGGCGGGGGCGATGAAGGAGCGCTTCCCGGAGATCGAGTACGCGGCGTCCGCGGCGGATGCGCTCGACGGGGCCGTCGGCGCGCTCGTCGTCACCGACTGGGACGAGTTCGCCGCCCTCGATGCGGAGTTCGATGCGATGGCGACGCCGGTCGTGGTCGACGGGCGGCGGGTGATCGAGCGTCGGGACGGGATCGTCTATGAGGGGTTGACTTGGTGAACAGGCGCGTCATCCGGTCCCTCGGATCGGCTCATGATCGGGTTCGACGATAGCGATCGACGCGAGCGGCGAGTGCGGATCGGACCGTCGCCTCGGAGGGTGCGGCGGGGCCGGACAGCACGACCGTCTCGCGGGCGAGCCGTTCGAGTGCGCGCTCGGTGAGCGTCTCGACGGTCGGTGGGTCAGCCCCCGTTTCACAGGCGTTTCGGACACGGTCAAGCCACGCGTCGGTCACGTGTTCATCGATGACGCGATCGATGGAAACCTCGGAAGGGCGGTTGGCGTTCCCGATACCGCCTCCGGCGCTCGCGTCGTCGGGACGTCGCTTCCGGATCGCCCGTCCGCCGCGTTTGTTGTGAAAGATCACCCCCGCGGCGGGGCCGTCATACCACGCGGAGTCGGGGATCGGGAACGACGCCGGATCGACATCGGCGGCGCGCAGTTCCTTCGCTATCGGGTCGACGGCGCGGAGGCCGACTCGCTCGAACACTGAGCCTACCGCGTCGCGCGGCAGGTATCGACCCCGGTTCGCGTCGTGTACATCGGCGCCGAGCACGGAGGGCGTCCGCGTCCAGTCGTATGCGGGTGCCGGCGCGTCCCCGCGGTCGACACGATGGACCGCGACGCAGCCGAACGTAACCGACTCGGGGTCATAGACGGCGTCCCGAAACGCCTCGCGGGCGAACGAGTCGCGAACCGCGCGGACGGCGTGACGGTAGCGCAGCGGGATCGATCCATGCTCGAAGACCCGTTCGGCGTCGCCGAACACGAGGAGGCCGGCGTCGGTCATCCGGAACCGAAGGGGCTCGCCGACGACGAGTTCCTCGACCCACAGGTGGCCGGACGCGAACACGTCGGGGGCGTCGGCGACCGGCGGGTACGGCGGAAGGTCCTGCATGGGGGTCGCTTCGGGGGTTGCGCCCGGGAGTAGAAAAGGTGTCGCCGAGGCGAGTCCGTGGTCGATCAGTTCTCGACGGCGACGTCTTCGTCCGCCGGTCCTTCCTCGCGTCCTTCGGTCTCCGCCGCCAGTTCGTCGAGCCGCTCCGCGGCGCGGTCGCGGTCCTCGGGGTAGCCCACGTCGATGCGCCACCCGTCGAGCCGGATGGCGTCAATGGTGCGGCCGGACTGGATGAGCAGATCGATCGCGTCGGGGAGCTCGTACTCCCCGCGGTCGGAGGGCTGGACGAGGTGACACGCGTGGAAGATCGCGGGCGTGAACGTGTAGAAGCCGGTCATCACGAGGTTGCTCGGGGGGTCGTCGGGCTTCTCGACGACTTCGACCACCTCGCCGTACTCGTTGGTGTCGAGCACGCCGTACCGGGAGGCCTCCTCGTAGGGCACCTCCTCGACGAGGAACGCGGCGTCGGCGCGGTCTTCCCGTTGGCGGTTTGTCACGTCGCCGAGATTGCCGCGGAACACGTTGTCGCCGAGCATGAGCATGAACGGCCCGTCGATGTGGGGTTCCGCCTGGAGGATGGCGTGAGCCAAACCGAGCTGCTCGCGCTGGTGCGTATACGTGATCGGGACGCCCTCGTACTCGTCGCCGAACCGATCGATGATCTGTTCGGCCTTGTAGCCGACGACGACCACCAGATCGGTGGCCCCCGCGTCGATGAGGTTGTCGAAGACGTCCTGGATGAGCGGCGTGCCGTTGACCTCGACGAGCACTTTCGGTTTGTCGTCCGTGAGCGGTCGGAGGCGCGTGCCTTTGCCCGCGGCGAGTACGACTGCTTGCATAGACGTATCGTCTCGACTCGGGTGGAAATACTTTGTCCTCAGTCGTCGACTGCGGCGAGTTCCGGGACACCGCCGGGGGTATCGTCGGACGAACCCCTCACGTACTCGCGGTAGTAGCCGAGTCCACGCATCCCGGTGAGAAACGTCGAGAGCGCGCCGAACGCGACTCGGTCGCTCGCCGGGAGATCGCGGTCGGGGCGTTTGATCCCCGAGGGTCGCGGCGGAAGGCCGGGCGTCCCGTAGCGGTCGGGGTGAAAGCGCTGGAGCTGACAGAGCCCGCGGCCGACGCGGCGGTCCTTCTTAACGTGTGCGCGAAGGCTGTTCCTGGTTGGGTGGTACATCGTCACATCCGCGGCGAAGTTGAGGTCGTACCCGGCCTCGTGAACCCGATTGCCGAACTCCTTGTCGCCGCCGGACTCGAGACGGTGGTCGAACAGACCCACATCCTCGAAGACAGTTCGTCGGGTGAAGAGACAGCAGGTCGGGGCGAAGTGGTGGGACTCGAGGTACCCTTCGACGGGAAAGCCCGTGTGGTGATCGTAGCGAGCCGGAAGAGGTGGGTTCTCTGGGAGGGTGAGCTCGACGTTACAGCCCATGTAGTCGGCGTCTGTTGATTGGAGGGTGTTGAGGGCGGACTCGAGCCAGTCCTCGGGGACAGTCATATCGGCGTCGACGAACGCGAGGAGGTCGCCGTCGGTGTTTCGGATGCCGGTGTTGCGGGCCGCATAGGAGGACTGGATCTCGCGTTCGTGAACGAGGGTGAGGTGGTCGTGGTCGTCTTCGTATGAGCGGACGATCTCCGGGGTGCGATCGGTGGAGTCGTTGTCGACGACGACTAGTTCGTGGTCGGTGGTTTGAGTGAGGAGGGACTCGAGGGTGGTCTTGATGCCGTCGGGATCGTTGTAGACAGGAATGATGACTGATATCACGGTTTGTGCGGGCCAGAATCGTTAGCGAAAGTGGTGTTGCGAGTGCGTTCCTGATAGGCTGTAATCGAAAAGTTGTTTCGAAGCAGTTTACATTTACTGTATATGAACGACGGCCGTTCGTCGGTGGCGCTGTTTCTACCCTCACTCGTCGTGGGCGGTGCAGAGCGAATGATGTTGAATATCGCGACTGGACTCTCCCAGCGAGGACACGATGTTGACCTCGTTCTCGTCAATGCAGAGGGGAACTTCCTCAAAGACGTCCCTGAGGACGTACGTTTAGTCGACCTGAAGGCTTCGCGGGTGCTTACGAGTCTCCCGAAGTTAATCCGGTATCTTCGCCGTTCTGAACCAGATGTCTTACTATCGACTATTACCCCAACGAACGTCGTTTCAGTTTGGGCAACGTTAGTTCCTGGCATTGACGTCAAACACGTCGTTCGTGTTGCCCGCCCCGAGTCTGAAGCTGCAGAAGTTCAAGATAACACGAAAAAAGAGCAGGCAACAGCTGCCCTCGCACGCCGATTTTATCCGTATGCTGACGAAGTTGTCGCTATATCTGAAGGTGTAGCAGACGATTTGCAGAGCAATACGTCACTTGATCGTATACGCGTTATATACAATCCTGTAGTAACAGAAAGTTTGAAACAACAAGCTGAAGAACCAGTAAATCACCCCTGGTTTACAAAAGACGTGCCAGTTATCTTGAGTGTAGGGCGGTTGGTTGATCAGAAAGACTTCGCGACGCTCATTCGAGCATTTGCTCGGCTTCGCGAAAACCGTGAGGCGAAACTCGTAATTTACGGTGATGGGGATAGACGCCCAGAACTGGAACGACTCGTTCGTCAACTCGAACTCGAAGCTGACGTCGACTTGCCAGGGTTTACCAACAACCCGTACAAGTACATGAAAAACGCCGACGTTTTTGTGAATTCTGCGAAGCATGAAGGTTTCGGGAACGTGATTATTGAAACGATGGCTTGTGGGACTCCGATTGTGGCGACTGATTGCCCGGGTGCACCAGCTGAACTTCTCGGTTATGGGAAGTTTGGAGAGTTGGTACCTGTGGGTGATTCGGAAACGATGGCAGAAACGATCGGGACCATGGTAGATAATCCAACTAGTTCTGAACAATTACGTGAACGAGCAGCAGAGTTCTCATTAGAAGGTGCAATCGAGAAGTACGAGACAGTACTCTTCAGTGAATAGTCGTACCCTCAGCGGACGACCGGCGAAGTTATGCGCTAAACTCTAGTGTAATCTCCGGCAGAACGGTTGCATTATAAATGGCTGCAGCCTGGAAGTTTACGTCATCAGCATTCTTAACCAATAGATTTTTGTCGAAATTAAATAGTCGTTCAATATCTTCTGTAATCCAATCGTGAATTTCGGTTCGCTTGCAATCGTCGAGCACCCAAAGCGCGTAAGCCGTATGCATTCCAGGAGTCATACTCCCATACGAAGTGGCTTGAACGCCGTCAGGGCCGTAATATGTTTTCGAGTCCACAACGCCGATCGCGCTGTGGACTAACGGGCTTTCCCAAATAGAATGATCGGGAAACGCCTCCTTGAGACGCGCGAGTCCCCTGAGATTCACTGGGTGGTATCCGAGTTCTTTCCTCCGTCGTTTGGAGGACAGCGAATAATAGTGGAATACAATCTCGTTCACCAACAGATTCCAGTAGCTTGGTGACCGGATAACCGTCCACAGCATGTCCGGAATTGGGGGGCGAATATAGTGCTTGATGACGCCATCTTGGTGAAATCTAGTAATTTTTTCAAGACGGTCGAGAAAATTCTCGATGGGTTTGATCCCGATTCCATGGTCGACAAGGGTCGTACTCGCGGCTGCGAACGTGAGTTGGTGGTTCAGTGTTCGATCAAACGATAGACGGGTCCCGTCAATCTCAACACGTTCCCACAAGCCCATATCAGCGTCAAATGGATGGCATTTGAACACTTCTTTGCCAGCCTCGACTAATGCGGGTCGACCGAGCGCTTCTCCACCGCGCACGAGTCCACGAATCGGTGCGGCCTGACCGACGAGCCCATCACATTTGTCTTTTCCATTTACATTCCTCGAGTGATACGTATACCCGTGTGGCCGTGCCTCGTCGCTGAGCAAATAGTCGGCCGCGTCGTTGGCCGCGTCGGCAAACACCTCGTCGCCGGTAATCTCGTACACCTTCGACAGAGTCGTCAGCCAGTGTGACGTCGTTCGCACGGGCGTCTCCGGCTCGTCGTAGACCCCGTTTCGCCCCGGTGGAAACGACCCGTCCTCGCGCTGGAGTTCGAGCGCCGCTCGCGCACTCCGTTCCAGCAGCTCGTAGAGCGTGATCGTCTCCCCCTCGGCATCAGATTCGGGGCCTGACATTCGTCGTGGTGCTACACTCGAGGCGACGCCGATATAAGTTCCTCGGGACCGATCTCGGGGCCGTCCCGGAACCCCAGACCACGCAGCCTCGAGTCACCTGTCGTCGACGTGCTCCCGGTGACGAACGACGACCAGCACTGGGATCTCCTCGACGCCGCACCTTAGCGATGAATAGCCGGTGTCACCCGTCGACCAGCAGCAGTTCGCCGCCACGCCCTCGATCGATCATCACCTCGTCGAGCGCTTCGCAACATATAGGCGAGTTCCACTTCGATTCCACGTTAACTAATGCAAAAGCTCCTCCACCGAGCACGACACGTCTACCGAAACGAGGGGCTCGTTCCGACCCTCGAAAAGTCGGCACGTTTCGTTCCCCGATACGTTAGACACGTACTCGGCACCAAGGGGCTCTACGGAAGCCTACGCTACCGGAAACTACTTTGCTGGTGGAACTCCCGCCCACACTCCGCCGTCGCTGACCCTTTCAAAGTCGTCCGCGTCGATCCGGCCGAGATTACCCATGTCACCGGTCGGGGACCGAACCCGGGACGGTTCCAGTGGCAGGACCTCGGGACAATCCAGGGTGGTGACTGGGACCAAAGCGACGAGCGCGTCGAGGACCTCCCTGTCGTCCAGGCACTTCGGCAGCGCTTCGAGGACGGCAAAGAGTGGGGGGACATTGAGTTCATCCAGCACGTCCTCGAGCAAGCAGACCGCGGAAACGTCATCTGGCGAGGCTGTGCAAACGAGGAAGACGTGTGGGAGGCCTGTGCTCGAGTCGACCGCCTCTACGAGCGCATCCGGGACCAGGGGTACCGAAGCAAGCAGGAACTCGTCCAGCAAGAGGGACTGTCCCCGGACAAGTACGCCGATGGTGACCGATTCAACTGTTACGACGAGGTCGTCGTCGACATCGGTCGCGACGGTCAGTTTCTCTTCGTCGATGGACGGCACCGGCTCGCGATCGCGAAGATACTCGAGTTCGAGGAAATACCAGTCCGGATCTCGGCCCGACACGAACGGTGGCAACGGGTTCGGGAACGGGTTGCAGATGCGGACGATCCCGAAGAACTCCCCGAGAATCTACCGTCGCGTCTGGAACACCCCGACCTCACTGAACTCGTCGATGACAACTGAAACGAAAGGGGGTATATTCGACGACGACAACTATCTGACGACATCATGTCCGATCGCCTGACCCGGTCCCTGCTCGGCGACGCGTACACACACCTACGACGGGAAGGGCCTCTGGCGACATTGAAAGCTGGACTGCGGCGACTGAACGTCAGTTACGAGGGATATTATTACTATGCGAACTACCGATACAAACGACTTCGAGGTCGTAACTGTGTCGACGAGCCGGATCTCTTTCGAACGCTGACTGTCGATCCCGATTCGATCGTGTACCTGCCAACGCGGCGGTTCGACAAGTGGAAGGACATGGGAGAAATTCGAGGCGGCGACTGGGACCGACCGGACGGGAAGTTCGAGGATAAGGAACTGGTTCAGGCGTTACAGGCACGCTTCGAGGACGGTAAAGAGTGGGATGATCTCGAGTACGTAAACCGAGCCCTCGAAGCGGTCCGTGCCGGCGAATCAACCTGGAATGGCTGCCGGAGTCCCGAGGATGTTCGTGATCGATGTGAGCACCTCGATCGGCTGTACGAGACGATCCGTAACCATGGATTTCGGCCACAGGCGACGTTACACGACACCGACCCGAAATCGCTACTCCTTAGCGGTTCATTCGATCGATCTCGTACCGATATCGCTGTACATATCGCTAGAAGCGGTGAATTTCGCTTTGTGGACGGAAACCATCGGCTGGCAATCAGCAAGATACTGAATCTCGACGAGGTCCCTGTTCGTATCGTCGTCCGTCACGAGCAATGGCAGGCACATCGAGAGGCGATCAAGCGGACGAGCGAACGAGCGCAGCTCCCAGATTGTGTGGACCAGCACCACTCTCATCCTGATCTCAAACACCTCTGGTAAACTGGTCAACTACGGATCGGAAAATACTCCCTGTCAGGGTCTGTAGTCGGGCGATATATAACCGTCTATGCGCCTTGGACAAACATCTGTTATCTATTTCATATCAAAAATAGTCGGCTCGGTTCTGGGATTCTTCGCGACCGTCTATTTCGCAAGAGAACTCGGCGAGACTGTTCTCGGTCAGTACGCGTTGGTTCTCGCGCTTGTCACGTGGCTCGGAATCGGCGGGAAGCTCGGCTTCTCATCGGCGATCACAAAACGGATTAGCGAGGGGGAAGAGCCACGGAAATTCCTCGGCGCCGGGATGGTCGTAATGAGCGTAATGATCTCCGTTACGGCTGTGCTGGTGGCTATCTTCCGCGATCAGGTGAACGCATACGTCGGTGTTCCGGTTGCGGAGTTCGTCGTCTTCCTACTTTTTGTATCCTTATATAAATCGCTAATCAACGCCTCACTGAAAGGGAACCATCTCGTTCACGTCTATGCGGTCCTCTCAAGCGGAAAGCAGGCGCTCAGAGCCGTGTCACAGATCGCGCTCGTGGTGGTCGGGTTCGGCCTCGCTGGTATGCTCTGGGGATATGCGATCGGATACGCGGTCACCGCAACGATCGGACTGCTGATCCTCGGGCTCCGGCCGGCGATCCCCAAAAAGCGCCACGTCGTCAGTCTGTTCGACTACGCCAAGTTCGCTTGGCTCGGTAGTATGCGAAGCAAAACGTTCGACAGCGTTGATATCGCGGTGCTAGGCGTGTTCGTCACGCAGGGCCTCGTTGGCATCTACTCCGTCGCGTGGTCGCTGAGCAAGTTCCTCGACATCTTCGGGAGCGCCATCAGCAGCACACTGTTTCCGGAGATGAGCAAGGTTTCTGCCGAGGACGGGGTTGACGCCGTTAGTGGACTCACCGAAGATGCCCTTGCCTACGCCGGGCTGATTCTCACGCCGGGACTGGTTGGGGGACTCGTTCTTGGCGACCGTCTCATGGCGATCTACGGCGATTCCTTCGTTCCGGGTACGGAGGTTCTGCCGATACTCATCCTTTCGCTACTCGTGTACACGTACAACAAACAGCTCCTCAATACTCTCAACGCGATCGACAGGCCTGATCTCGCGTTCCGGTCTAACGCGGTCTTCGTTATTGCTAACGTGATGTTAAATGCTATCCTAATCTGGCAACTCGGATGGGTGGGTGCGGCGATCGCGACCGCAGTGTCTGCGGCGGTTGGGCTTCTCTTTGCCTTTCATTACGCGAGCACACACGTTCCGTTCTCAGCCCCCTTCGGCGAGATCGCCCGCCAGTGGAGCGCCGCGATCGTGATGGGGCTCGTCGTCTATGTTGCCCGAGAGGTCGGCGAAGCGAACCTCGCGTGGGTCGACGATCTCAACGCCGTCTTCGTCGTCGCGCTTGTCGGTCTCGGCGCCACGGTCTACTTCGCGATCCTGTTCGGCATCTCTGCGGAGTTCCGCACGACCGTCGCGAACAACCTCCCGTTCGACGTGCCACTCATAAATCCGTAGTTACTCCGGCGCCGGCTCCGCGTCCGGCTCGTCGTCGATCTCCTCGCGCAACACGTCACGCTTCGTGAGCCCGTAGAGATAGCCGAGTCCAACCGCGCCGGTAAAGACGACGATCGCAACGGCCTCCTTGGCCGGCTCCGTCGATCGCTCGGTCACCGTTCGCTTCACTCGCGAGGGCAACGCACGAACGAACAGGTACTTCAAAAAAGCGCTCTCGTTGCCCTGGGCGCCGGGGTACAGTAGCTCCATCACGCGCTTCGAGAAGCCCTGCCAGAACGACCGAAAGAGGAGCCACCGGAACTCGCCACGATACTCAAAGAGCGTGTGCTGGACGACGGCGTCGTCGACGTACACCACGCCCTGCCCGTACGCCTCCCGGATCCGGATCCCGACCGGAGCCTCGTGCGCCTGAATGTGCCGGTCGCCCTTCCGGCCGGTGTTCACGTCGTAGCCGCCGACATCGAGGAAGACGTCGCGCCTGTAGGAGACGTTCGAGCCGTAGCCGTTGCGGACCTCCTCGCCGTCCTCCGCGAACCCCGTTTCAGTACACCCGACGAGCCAGTAGAACTCCGCCGGGAAAAAGTCGGGTTTCTCGCTTTTCCAGTTCGGCGCGACGTATCCCCCGACAGCGACCGCGTCGGTCTCCTCGTACGTCTCGACGTGTTTTTCGATCCAATCTGCTTCCGCGACCCCGTCGTCGTCGATGAACGCGACGATCTCGCCGGAGGCCAGCTCCGCGCCCTTCGTCCGGCTGTAGGAAATCCCGCGGTTCTCCTCGTTGTCGTGGACCACCACGTTCTCGCGGGCGCCGAACTCCTCGACGGCCCGGTCGTACACCTCGGGATTGCCGTCGATGACGAGCACGACCTCGATCGGCTCGTACGTCTGTGCGAGCGCGCTGTCGACGGCCTCCGTGAACACGTCCCATCGATCCATCGTGTACGTACAGACGACGACGGAGACCTGCATGACCGAGCGTTGACCCAAACGGCGAATAAGAATTGTGATTTAAACACGGACGGTATCAGGAGAGTGACCCACCCCACTAGTTCCGCTGTTAGCGAGGGGTTTGTGCCGAGCCGTCGAGGAGATCCGTCAGCCCCCGGCGAACGCTTTCCGGCGATTGGGCGAGGGAGTGGAGTTTGTACTTGCCGCCGCCTTTCCCTTTGTTCCGCTCCGTCGACGAAACGATTCCCAGTGTCTCCAGCTCCGAGAGGTACTCTCGAACCGCGCGATTCGAGATCGGGTCGGTTCCTTCCTGCGAACAAACCTCCTCGTATGCTGGCCGGACATCTCGCGTCCGAGCGGGTGTTTGCTCCTGCTCGGCGAGGATCGTGAGTGCGAGCAACACGAGTTTTCCGTGACGTGGATAGTTCGCGATCCCCTGAACGACCTGGTCGGTCTGAAGCCGCTTGCGTGCCTCCTGAACGTGGTCCTCGGTAACCGTCTCGGCGTTTCGTTCCCGCGCGATATCGCCACTCTCGAGAAGGAGATCGAGCGCCTGTCTCGCGTCACCTGAGTCTTTCGCACCGTATGCGGCACAGGCGTGAATAACCCCCTCGTCAACGACCCCGTCGTGGAACGCAACCGCCTCGCGCTGTCGAAGCACCTCTCGTAACTCGTCGGCGTCGTACGCCGCGAACGACACCTCTTTCTCACAGAGGCTTGACCGAACTTTCGAGTTGAGTTGGTTCCGGAACCGCAGGTCGTTCGAGATGCCGATCACGCCGAGGCGAGCGTTCTCCACGTCACCGTTCGATCGGGCCCGAGGAAGTTTATAAAGAAGGCTGTCGTCGTCGATGTGGTCGACCTCGTCGAGAACGATGAGGACCGTTCCGCCCAGCTGGTCCAACTCCTGAAAGAGGAACTGATACACCGATGACTGCGGATACCCGGTGTTCGATATTTGCGATTCCGGGCTCCGTAGTTCGTTCACGAGGCGGACGGCCGTCTGATAGCTCGTGTTGAGCCCGTCGCAGTTGATCTCGATCGTGTGTAAGTCGACGCCATCGACCTCGTTCGCGTCACGAGCGAGTTGCCCGAGTAGAAACCGTGTTGCGGCCGTCTTCCCGACCCCGCTTTTGCCGTAGAGAAAGATGTTCGACGGTGTTTCGCCCTCGATCACGGGTTGGAGCGCAGCATGGTACGCCCTGAGTTCCGTGTCCCGACCAACGAGGCGGTCAGGAGTCCATTCTTCCAAGAGGGCCTCACGCTCGGTGAATATCCGCCCGGTCGGCCGAAATCCGAACTCACTCATTGAACGCAACGTCTCACTGGAGGAAGTTAACCATTACTTCTTTTGATTCCGATGTTAGGTGTCTTTTATATTCTAGAGACCCCAGTACTTCCGGTGAAAACGAGATGGAATCCCGCTCCGCATAACAGCGGAACCGGTGGGGTGTGAGGGTTGGAGCCAACACTATCGCCCCGGGCAGTACACTACTAACAGCGGAACTAGTGGGGTGTGGGAGACCTCTCCAACCCCGACCTCACCCACGGATTCGTGGCCCCCCACCCCGTGTATATAACAAGGCTTATGGAGGTTTTGCCACTCGAATCGTGTAATGAGTCAGCAAAGCCGATCCAGCGATGGATCGGGCGACGATCCGCTCGATCTCCTCGAACGCTGGTATCACGTTCCCGCCCTCCTCGGCGTCGTGGTGTTCATGTTCTGGACGCGGGTCCAGTCGTACGACAACTTCATCGTCGACGGCGAGGTCCTCTTCCGCGGCAACGACCCGTGGTATCACTACCGCGAAACGATGTTCCTCCTCGAGAACTACCCGAACACGATGCCGTTCGAGGCGTGGACCGGGTTCCCGTTCGGCCGGCACGTCGGCCAGTTCGGGACGCTGTGGGATCACATGACCGCCCTGTTGATCTTCGCCGCAACTCCCATCACCGGCGGCGGCGAGGAGGGCGCGATGCGCGTGATGCTGCTTATGTCCGCGATCTTCGGCACCCTCGTCGCGATCCCGACGTACCTGATCGCTCGCCGGTTCGTCGACCGCTTCGCCGCGGTCGCCGCAGTCGTCGTCCTCGCACTCCTCCCGGGAACCTTCTTCAGCTACACCCTCGTCGGATTCAACGACCACCACGCGGGTGAGATCTTCTTCCAGACGCTCGCTGTCCTCACGTTCCTCGCCGCGTTCGCCGTGGCAGAACGGGAGACGCCCGTCTGGGAGCTGTTCCTCGACAGGGACTGGGAGGCAATGAAACGGCCGGCTGCCTACGCCGTGGCGGCTGGTGGCTCGCTCGGCCTCTACATGTGGACCTGGCAGCCCGGCGTGCTGATGGTCGGGTTCACCGGCATCTTCATCGCCGTCAAGATCACGAGCGACGTGTCCCACGGACGGACGCCGGAACCCATCGCCTTCGTCGCTGCGGTGTCGATGACGGTCGCCGCGCTGATGCAACTGATCCCGCTTGACGACTTCTCGTTCGGCGTCACCGACTACTCGCTCACGCAGGTCGTGCTGCCGCTTGGAGTCGGCCTCGGCGCGGTGTTTCTCGCGTGGCTCGCTCGCCAGTGGGAGGGCCGTGACCTCGACGTCGACACCTATCCACCGGCAGTCGGCGGGCTGATCCTCGGGTCGATGGGCGTCGTCTGGCTCGCGATTCCGTCGCTGTGGTCGACGGTTACGGGTAACCTGCTGAACACGGCCGGCTTCTCAGCTGGTGCTGGCACCCGGACTATCGGCGAGGCCGCTCCGCCGTTGATGCGTCAAGGCTTCGCCGACTTCGTCATCGGCGAATACGGCCTCGCCTTTTTCGTCGCGCTCGCGGCCGTCCTCTGGATCGTTATCCGCCCGCTCTACCGCTCCGAGGAGACCAACCACACCATCTTCGTGGTCGCGGGATTCGCCATCATCGGCACCGTCCTCGCCGCGCCGAACCTCTATGACTTCATCGGCGGCATCGTCGGCGTGTCGTGGCAGGTTGTCGGCCTGTTGATCGCCACGG
>LFCJ01002128.1_pt1 | contig 14187 bp, 14 predicted proteins | sample 643141 | NCBI WGS metagenome assembly LFCJ01 (sample SAMN03766243, study PRJNA286221) | soda lake metagenome | biome: soda lake; feature: Kulunda steppe; material: water; isolation source: sample B1-Br-g2 brine of Lake Bitter-1 | place: Russia: Kulunda steppe | collected 2010-07 | reverse complement strand
GGAGAAAACGAGAGTTTCGCCGGTATGCTGCCGGTTCCCTTTGAGTGCGGGTTGGAACCTCGAACGCCACGCTCGGCGGAAATCCGATGGCCGGATTCCACGTCCTTCAGGGCGTGGAGGAGGTCAATTCACCAAACTGTTTTGTCGATAGAAATTGACGCCCTATACGTGGGTGTCTACGCGGACGACGTTGACGAATTCGCCACCGCTACTGACGAAGATGGAGACAGCGAGAGGCCACCGCTTGGTGAACGGCTCCGAGGGCTGGCTGAGGATCTCGATGTGGATTCAGTTTCCGAAGTCCGTGAGTTGCGCGAACGAAGATGAGGCTCTTTCTTGACACGAACATATTCATCGCGACGGTAACTGATGAGCCGAATACCGGTCCGGTAGCCGGTCGGATACCAAACGTTAGATCGTCGATCGTGTGCTCGATTTCCGCGCCGGTGTCGATCGAGATCCGAAGGTAGCCGTCTTCGGTCTCGAGATACGCCTCGTCCGTCAATTCTTCGATTGCCTCCCGAAGTTTTGCTCGATCGACCGATAGCTCGCGCTCTATGTCCTCAACACTGACGGCACCGTTTCGCTCGACGTACTCGTAGATCGACTCGTGGATCTCCGTTTCAAACCGGGGTTGCTCGAGGGCCTCCATATGGGATCCGTCACCGTCGATCCATTTAGCTGATTACAGGTGCTAAGCCCCCTTCCTCAAGGAGTCGTTCGAGAATCGTAGATTCTCGTGATCCCGAAAATCTCCGATTTTCGGACGACACCGCAGTCCGCGCCAGCGGACAAGAAGCGCAGTAGGGAGGGGATACAGCGTCCCCAGAAATCGGAGATTTCTGGTGTGCGAACGAATCGCGTAGCGATTCGTCCACGCCGTATTCGTTTCACTTTCACTCTCTGCCGGGTATTTACAACACTGCCAGTCGAAGACTGGGGGTGTGATGGCAGCTACTCATCGTCTCGACTTAGAGCCCGACAAGAAAGGCGGTCGAGATGAATCACGCCATCACCACCGAGTAGGAGTGGGACACTCCGAATCTACGCCTCTGGAGACTGCGCTCCCTGCGCGGACTGTCGGCGCAAGCCGACCGTCCGTGAAAAAGTGTGTCGCGGAACGAGGAAGCCCCACCCTCAGCGAGCGCGTCAGCGCGAGCAGGGTGGGGTAGTTCACAGGTAGCCAGACGTTAGCAAAGCACACAATCTCGGTAGCCGGACTCCCGACCCGTCTGGCAGGCTACTCGAGGCGGCCGACCGTTACGTAAAACGGCACTGCCTCTTTGCGTCTGTACGCTCGCTCTTTCATTTGTTCGATGACGTCCCGGCCCATCTTTCGCCAGGAACGACGGAGGTCGTCGTACTCACCTTCGGTCATCGAACCGGCGAGCATCGTCTCGTGGTCGTCTGCCAGGCCCGACCCGGTTGCCTTCCGGCGGGCTGCAAGCAGCGCAGCCTCGCTGTAGGGCGGTTCGACGGTTCGGATGTGGTCGTACCGTCGTGTCTCTATCACCTCGAGTCCGGCCTCCTCGAACGTCTTGTGAGCCCCAGCGCCGAGAGAGACGTTCGTTTCCACGCCGTCGATGTAGGCCTGTCGCGCTCGGCGTTCGAGGCCGGCCTCGCACTCGACACTCGAGTCGACAGCCACCGCGGCGTTGTCCGGTTCGATTGCGGCGACGAGTTCCGAGGAGACACGGCCAAACTCGCGAACCGCGGCTACGGGGTCGGGAAGGTTGATGAGCAGGGCCTGACAGACAACGCAGTCAGCGGTATCGTCGGCAAACGGTAGTTGGGTCGCGTCGCCGGTAACGACGGGGACGTACTCGCTTGCAACGGCAAGCAACTCGCGGTCTACGTCACAGCCGATCACCTCGCCCGGACACTCCGTGGCAAGCACGCGGCTCAACTCCCCCGTCCCACAGCCGACGTCGAGCACCTGCTCTCTGGACTCGAGTGCCAGCGGGCTGAGTGCCGCTCGGGAGTCCTCCCACATTCCGTCACGAGTACGCTCGAGGTAGTCTTCGGAGAACGTCCGCACGGCGGGCAGTTCGAGCGAGTCGAGTAAAAACGGGTCGATTTCTCCCGCTGTGGCCGAGGACGCTCCCAGCCTCCGGAGTCCGGTCAGTCCCCACGAAGCTCGCGGACTTTCTCGATGTTCCAGGCGAAGCCACGCCCATCCTCAGTCGGGGTCTCGAGGGCAAAAGGCAGATCCTGCAGGTCGGGATGGTTGATTAGTGCGGCAATCCCGTCTTCGCCGATGTAGCCTTCTCCGATGTGGGCGTGTTCGTCTTTGTGGGTGCCGACGTCGTGTTTCGAGTCGTTCAGATGGATGTATTTTAAGTACTCGAGGCCGACTTCCTCGTCGAAACGCTGGATGGTCTCGTCGACGGCCTCGGGGGTGGTGAGGTCGTTGCCCGCCACGAGCGTGTGGGCGGTGTCGATGCAGATGCCAATTTCGGTGTCGGTGCGTTCGATGATCCCTGCGAGATGTGCAAACTCGCCGCCGAGTTTGGTACCGCTGCCGGCATCGGATTCGATGAGGATTTCGACGCCGTCGGGAACCTCGAGTTCATCGATGAGACTGGCGGCGTTTTCGAGTCCGCCCTCGACGCCCGCACCCGTGTGAGCGCCGAGATGGACGTTGACGTAGGGGACGCCGAGTTTCGCCGCGGCGTCGAGTTCGGCCTGCATACTCGATTTGGATTTCTTCCGGAGGCCGTCTTTGGGCGTACAGAGGTTGACGAGATACGCCGAGTGGATCACCCACGGACCCTCGAGTAACTCCGCAGTTTCCGCCTGAAATCCCTCGGCGGCCTCGTCGCTGATCTCGGGTTCGGCCCAGACCTGTGGTGAGGTAGTAAAGATCTGTCCGCAGTTGCCGCCGAAAGCGAGCTGGCGATGAACTGCGTTGCGAACGTCGTCGTACGGTGGGGTCTCCGTATCCGAGGAGACACGCGAGCCGGAAATCGAAACGTGTGCGCCGACTTTCATGGACGGTCGTCAGTACCGGTCCGTGATAGGTATACCGAAGCCTGCTTACTCGTCGGCCAGCGATCGGAGTTTCTCGAGACGCGTCGAAAGTGGTGGATGGGTTGCCAACAGTCCGCGGTCGGTCGTGGACTCTATCGCTGGAACGACATTGATCGCGCTTGTCGATTGGCGCTTTGCTCGCAGGTCAGTATCCGGACGCATACGATGGTTCTCGAGGCGAATCAGGGCGCTTGCGAGTGCGCCAGGGTTACCGGTCGCTGCGACGGCCCCACGGTCGGCGGCGAGTTCCCGCCCACGGGCGAAGATGCCGACACCGACGAGCGCGACCGAGCGTATTGTCCGCCCGATCGGGTCGATACCGCGATCTCTCCCGCCGTCTACTCTATAGCAGAACTCGACGGCATGGAGTGGAACGAGCAACCAGGAGGTAAGTCGGAGATCGTCGTTCGAAACGTGGGCGAACTCGTGGGCGAGGACAGCCTCGAGTTCGTCGTCGGCAAGCGTCTCGATCAGCCCGGCCGAGACGACGACGATCGGCGATTCGGTCCGATGGATCGAGGCGACCGGTGCGTTGGGGCCGTCGGTCGTATACGCCACCGGCGTCTCCGATGGGTGAACGCGAAGCTGTGGTGGCGTCATGTCGAACTGTGCGGCCAGTCGCGTCGCGACAACTCCGATCTCCGAGCGGTGGTCAGTTTCCGACACCGGTGTGGCGTTCTCGAGCAACGAGAGCCGTTCGAGCCGGATCGTGTGGGTAATCGCGACCAGCACGATCGGAAAGACGACCACTGCAACGACGCCAAAGCGCCATGCCATCGGGAGGTCGCTCCCGGCGACTGATAACACAGATCCAAGCCCCATCGCTCCGAACGCGGCAACCACCGTTACGCTCGCGAGAAACGCGACGGTCGCTACTCCGCCGCTGAGAACGACACGAACCGCCAGCCCGGCCGGTGTGGTCAGTCGCATACCCGCCGTACGGACCGAGAGGGCAAAATGATACTGGACGGGGAACCTACGTAGCGTAGCTGCTGAAACGGTTTTCATACCAGCGCAACTGCCCCCTATCAGGCGTGTACTACCTTTCATAACGATGGTCGTAGTCTCTTACCGGTGATTGCCCTACCCGGTGCGGCGATCACCGGTAAACAAGTACAACCATCATTATCAGTGGCTACTCCCTGCCTCGAGTTCAGTACGGTCACGAACCCAGGCCTCGGTGCCGTACTTTCTGTCCGCCAGTTCACTCGCAGCCTCGAGTTCTTCCGATCGCCACTCACCGACGTTGGCATCACACCACTCTCCGAGTGCATCCGCGAGCGTGTCAACAGCCTCGGCTCGTCCGATTCCAGCCTGTTCGCGAACGCTCGTCACTCGCTCAGTAAACGTGGTCGGATCAATATCATCGGTGAAGACACCGACGTGGCGGTCGGGTTTGAGATCATAACTGATCGAACCGTGCTGGATGACGACCTTACGCTGGCGATACTGGGCGTTTCCACTTATTTTCCCGGCTTCAGCACCCGCAGTTGTCGGTGCGACGATATCGTGGGCGGGATTGATATCCCGAAGATAACAGGCGGGCTGATAGATAGCGGGTTGTGGGGTATCGGCAAAGTCCGCTTCGACCCCCATTCGCCGGAATCCCTCGAGAATCGGCTCACAGAAGCGTTCATAACACTCCATCAGGTCTCCCGGAACCTCGTCTGCTGGCGCGACGATCGTATACGAGATGTCGGCGTCTCGGTCGTGATAGATGCCACCGCCGCCGGTCTGTCGCCGAGTTACGTCGATTCCCTCGCGTTCACAGTAGCCCCAGTCGACGCTGTCGGCTGACTGGCCGTACCCAAGCGAAAGTGTACTCGGCTCCCAGGAGTAGACACGAACTGTTCGGACGTCGGCCTGGAGCGCTGTCTCGGCGGCAACCTCCTCGAGTGCCATCTGTGTTGGACCATCACGCGGTTCGTCGACGATAAGCCGCCACCGCTGGTCCGCAAGCGTCGTCATAGCCGGTGTGATGGCCGCCGGAGAGAAAGCGATTTGGAATCAGAGAGCGATTTCATATAGCAACATAAGATATAATCGGTCCTCCAACTCGAAATTGGGGAGCAAAAACGGAATCTGCACGGTCAACACACCCGTTCGAACCGATTTGGGGACAGCCGTCTTCTACACACGACGCTTTTACGTTCCCATCGGCTACACCTCCTATGGTGCGGAACGTTGCCGGGGAACTCCCGGAACTCGAGGACGAGGATTTCTATCTCCTCTCTGGGGTCGAACAGGGAATGCGCTTTTCGGAGTGGGTCCAACGCAAGCGACTGCCGAAGTTCACTGGACTCACCGAAGAAGAAATCGACTACCGCATAGCGCGATGTCTGAAACGAGGCTTCATCGAAAAAAAGACCATTCAGTATGAGGGGTATACGCTGCAGTTTGAGGGCTATGACCTGCTTGCGTTGCGGGCGCTTGTCGAGCGCGAGACAATTTCGGAGTTCGGCTCGCCACTGGGTGTCGGCAAAGAAAGTGACGTCTACGAGGTCCGTTCGTACAAGCCGCTTGCGCTCAAGTATCACCGCGAGGGGTATACGAATTTCCGTGAGGTCCACAAAGAACGTGACTACACTGCGGACAACGAACACGTCTCCTGGATGTACACGGCCCGGAAGGCAGCAGAGCGTGAATACGAAATCTTGGAGGCACTCTATCCCGACGTCTCGGTCCCCCGGCCAATCGATCAGAACCGCCACGTAATCGTGATGGAAAAGATGGACGGCGTCGAACTCTCACGGACGAAACTCACAGACGACCAGGTACTTGGCGTCCTCGAGTTATTGCTCGACGAACTCGCCGGGGCCTACGACGCCGGCTACGTCCATGCTGATATGAGCGAGTACAACGTGTTCATCAGCGAAGACGGGGTTCGAATCTTCGACTGGCCGCAGGCGGTTCCAACCGACCACCAGAACGCACGTGAGTTTCTCCGGCGTGATTTACGTAACATCCTCGGATACTTCCGGCGGAAGTATCCACAGCACGTCCCCGATGATATCGCCCTCGAGGAACTGGCCTCAGCAATCGAGGCGTCGTCGTTCGATCGTCTAGAAGCGTTTGTCTCCTGATCATGCGTTCGGTTTGTGGCTGACTCGAGGTTGTCCGGTTGTTTTTGGCCAGTCGGTTGAGTTGGTTGTGTTGTGGATTGTCAGTTCCTACGACGCGCACGTCGGGCCTTCGAGGCTTTTACCGGCTGGATTCGGCGTGTGAAACGACTCGACTCTTTCCGACCAGTATATGGTATAGTGCTATATAGAATTATTTCGTGCGCCTCCAACGAACGTGGTATGTGCTGGGGTAACATCTCGAAAAATCGCCTGTTGAGTGTCGGCCGTGACGGCCTATCGATCGCTCGGCACGACGATGTACTGGTCTGTCCCGAGTTGTTTCAGCGGATACGTCTCCATCGGATGGGGGTAGACGTCGTGGTTGTCGATGACGCTTCTGGCCTGCCTGTAGGCATTTTCGTATCGGGTGCCACGGTAGAGTTCCCCTGTTTTGCTTGTAGCGTAGACGAACGCATCGCCGTCATGTCGAAGATACCAGTGTGTCACATCCTCGCCGTCGCTTTTCGCCCGCAAGTAGAGGTCCTCGCCAGCCGTCTCGAGAACTGTAAGCCACTCGTCGGTCGACAGTGCAGGTGACTCGAGTGAGTCGGAGTCCGTGAGTGTGTCTACGACGGCCTGGACTGTCTTGTCGTCATAAGAGCAAAGTGTCTCGACGAACGACTCGAGGCGTTCGGTCGTATCTGGTGGTGATTCGATGTCAGTATTACTAGTGCGAAGCCCCGCCATACACCGTCTTCAATGAACCGACACAAATTCCTTTCGGCGAGTGGTCGATTTTGAGAGTGTCAACAAACCTTGAGGGTCCGCTCTCATGGTGGTTTACGCTCTGCCCTCGCGTTTTTGCCCCTCGAGCCCGTACCCGTTTCAGTGCCTCTCGAACCCGTATTCGTTCCACTGGGACGCTGTGGTGAGTGCCGGTGAGCAGCGACGACGGCTCCCTGTTTGGGGAGGGTGTCCCGGTCGATCCGTCGTCGACTGCTGGCCGTTCCGTAAGTGACGGTTTCGGACGCGATGGACACACGGAGACAGCCCTGGGACCGGACACAAACGTGGCAGTCGCCGTTGATGGACTCTGCAAGCGGTTTGGCGACGGCCCCGATTCGATCACCGCCGTAGACGACGTCACGTTCGAAATCGAGACGGGTTCGATCGTCGGTTTACTGGGCCCAAACGGTGCTGGAAAGACGACGCTCATCAAGTCGATCCTCGGAATGATCGTCCCGGACGAAGGAAAGGTTAAGCTACACGGTATCGATCTGTTCGACCGGCCACGGGAGGCCTACGCTCACGTCGACGCGATGCTCGAGGGGGCACGAAACGACTACTGGCGGCTGACCGTCCGCGAGAACCTGCGGTATTTCACCACGGTAAGCGGGGTCGATCCCGATTCCGTAAGCGAGCGCCACGATCGGCTGCTCGAGAAACTCGGGTTGACCGAAAAGGCCGACGTTCCGGTTCGGGAACTCTCCCGGGGAATGAAACAGAAGGTATCGCTGGCGAGCGTTCTCGCAGGGGGTGTGTCGGTCGTCTTCCTCGACGAGCCGACGCTCGGGCTCGACGTTGAAAGTTCGCGTACCCTCGAGCGGGAACTCCGCCGACTCGCCGAAGAGGAGTCACTAACTGTCGTGTTGAGCAGTCACGATATGGATGTCGTCGAGACCGTCTGTGATCGGGTCCTCATTATGTCCGACGGCCAGATCATCGCGGACGACACCGTTGAGGAGCTCCTCCGCCGGACTGGCCGCCACCGCCTTCGAGTCACCAGTCGTGATCTTACGCCCGCGATCACCGCCACGCTCGATGGTCGGTTCGACTCCCTGTCGGTCGACCCACTCGGGACAGGCGGTCGACTCGAGGTGACGACCGACAGTGATGGAGTGTACGACCTGCTAGCTCATCTCGAGGAACACGACATCCGGATCGACCGATTGCAGACGATCGAGCCGGATCTCGAGGACGTCTTCGTCGATCTCACCTCGAGTGACGGAGGGAGCCGATGAGGGCTCCATCGCGGTCGGATGAGCCATCACGAGCCGGCGAGTCACATCCCGGTGAACTCCAGCCTACACCATCTCGGCCGGCCAGTTATCTCCACCTCACCCGAGCCGTCCTCTACCGTGAGTATCTGGTCTTCGTTCGGTATCCTGCAAACGCCGTCGGCGGGATCGTCATCTCACTGTTTTTCTTTGGCGTCCTCTTTTTCGGCGGACAGATGGTTGCCGGGCAGGCGCTGACCGACTCGATCGAGGGAATCATCGTCGGCTACTTCCTGTGGACGCTTTCGGTCGGGGCCTACTCCTCGATTTCGAACGACATCGGGAGCGACGTTCAGTGGGGCACGCTCGAGCGCCATGTGATGACGCCGTTTGGTTTTGCACCTGTTGCACTCCTCAAAGGCGTCGCAAAGATCGTCCGGACGTTTCTCATTTCCTCGGTGATTCTCGCCGTGATGATTCTCGTCACCGGGACAACGCTTGCCTTACACCTGCCGACGATCGTCGTCGTTGCGACCCTGAGTATCGTTTCGGTGCTCGGGTTGGGGCTTGCGGCTGGGGGAATTACGGTTCTGTATAAGCAGATTGGCAACTGGCTGAACCTGCTGCAGTTTGGGTTCGTCGTCCTCGTCTCGGCACCTGCGTTCGACCTCGGCTGGATGCGAGCCCTGCCGCTTGCACATGGCAGCACACTCCTCCAGCAGGCGATGGTTGAGGGAATCCGACTCTGGGAGTTTTCGCTTGTCGACCTCTCGATCCTGCTTGCGGTTGCGGTCGTCTACCTCGTCGGCGGCTACCTCGTCTTCGAGTACGCGACTGCCCGCGCAAGACGGCTGGGCGTTCTCGGGGATTACTGATTCCTTCGTCTCGCGAAGACGAACTCGGTCTGGCTCCCGAGTGGATCCGTCGCAGTCTTCGTCTGAAGATCGGTAAACCCAGCTTCTCGAAGCTGTGTGAGCGTCCGACTGCGACCGGGTGCCGAAAAGAACATCCGACCCCCCATCCAGCCCCGTCGAACCGTTTCGAACCGTCCGCCAGGTAGCGTCATCAGCAGCCAACCGTCCGATCTGAGGACGCGTGCGAACTCCTCGTAGACCGCTGGATGGCGTCTGCGTGGGACGTGAAACACCGCGTGATAGGCCGTAATCGCACTGAACCGATCGGCCGAAAGCGGCAACTCGGCGAGATCCGCCTGCACCAGTCGACTCTCCGGGACAGTGTCAGCCGCGAGCTCGAGGCCGCGCCGAGAGATATCGAGCCCGACGCTTTCGGGCGGGAGATTCACAAGCGTCCGTGCGCCGTCGCCACAGCCGACATCGAGGACGTCCGGATCTGCAGGCAGCGCCTCGAGCAGTTCGTCGATCAGCGTGGCGTCGGAGCCATCCGGATCTCGCCGCTGTGCGTAGGTTTCCGAGACGTCGTCCCAGGCCTGTCGTATCTCGTTCCGATCCATACTCGATAGTACACATCGCACGTGCTTTGTTTCGGTGGTCGTCTTCGAACCGAATCTCGGCTCTACCGGCGGGCATATACCGATTTTCCGTCCTCAACTCGAGTTCGCTATCGTATCAGGCACGTTCGAAATCGTCGAGAAACGCCACGTCTACCTCGTGACCGGCGACGTGGGCGTTGAGTTTCGCCGCGGCTGGCGACTCGCGTCTGTCGGCATCGTCGTAGCCCGCTTTCTCGAAGACGTCGGTGATCCATCGCTTTCCCCGAAGGTTGAATTTCTGGTGATAGGGCTCTGCGAGCGTAAACTCGAGGTCTCGCTCGAGTCTCGTCGTCAGCCGCTCTCGATCGAGGTTCGCCTCGAGATACGACTCGAGTTGCTCGTGTTGGGCCGTCGTCTCGGTGAAGACGATATGCTGATACTGGCGTTTGTTCGGCTGGTGGTAGGGGTCGTGTGCGTCGAAGGCGTACTCGAGCAACTCGGTGAACGATAGCTGGTCGGGGTCGTACTCGAGTTGGACGACTTCAGTATGGTCACCGATGACTTCGTAGGTTGGGTCCGGCTTCGTCCCGCCAGCGTACCCGACCCGCGTTCGGACGACGCCGGAACGTGCGCCGAAGGACGCATCCGGCCCCCAGAAACAGCCGAGACCGAACGTCGCTGTCTTGGTCTCTTCGGGTGTCTGTCTGTCGTATTCCCGTATCGTCGTTGGTGTGCACATTAGGAATCTCAGTATACGTCTCAATAGCCTCGAGGGAAACTAACCGTTCCAATTTTCAGCAGCAAACAGCAGCACCTCTCACGAAGAGAGAATAACTGTGTGTCGCTGGACTAGACACGGAAGATTTGCTGCCATTGTTTTTCGTCCCAGAAGGAGTGACAGCGGGCGCGATAAACGCCGACCCACCACCAGCAGTCACTCTCAACTGTCCAACATACGCGATAAGCGATGTGCCGAACACGGGACGCGAGCCAGCGGAACGGCCAGCTAGCTCGATTTCAAAGTCTCCCATATAGGAAGACGTGAAATCCGAGTCTAGCGAGTCCGACTCCGCAAAAAACACTCGCGCCACGTTGACAGCGCCAACATAGTCACGGTCTCCTTGGAATCCACACCGAGAGTTGTCACAGCGGAAGTGACCGCCGTGCCAGACCTCGTGGTAATGGTCGGGCGACTTCGTTGTATGTCCTGTAGAGCCACATCGAGGACATGACCGACTCGTGTTCCCTGCATACACTCGCTCAACACGAATACCAGCAATATCCGCTCTGTATTCGGTGTTTTCGATAATCTCTCGGCGTGCCCAAGAGGACAACTCCCACGACAACTGTCCTTCACCGCGTGGTGGGGAGAGTGACCGCAGGTCTTCGTGGACGATAGCGTCCACGTCGTACACTAAGGCGAGTGCGAGGATTTGGTTGGCTACGTCGTGTACGAGTTGTTCGCGTTTGTGTCGAATCTTGTTGTTCACTCGCTCGTACTCTGACTGGATATGTTTGAAGTAGTCTGTATGGTCGCGTCCCTGTCGTCGGAGGTGTGCGAGTTTCGAGTTGAGCTGATTTCGTTCCTGATTCAAATTTCTCATCCTCTCTCGTTCCGCGTTCTGAATGAAATACGGTGTAGAGAGTTGTTCTCCCTCTTCGTCTACGACGACAGCAGTAGCGTCTTTCCGAAGTCCACCATCAATTGACAATACAGACGCAACGCCGTCTGACTTGTCTGCGTGTTCGACCTCGACGGGGAATGACAACTCGTAGTATTCTGTGCCCTGTTTCGACGTGTTGGGTTGGAATGATGGGGCAGAGAGACTGCCGTGGTCTACGAGTTCGTGAAATGACTCGTAACCGTCGAGCGTGTACTCTGTCCATGTCCAATCTCCATACGTCTCGGGTTCGAGTGTGTCTGGGGTTTTGAGTTCGACAGTAAGTTGCTCAGTGGATTTATTGTACTGGTATTTGACGGCCTGTCCACTGGTAGGGCCGTCATCCGCCGAATACGGTAGCACACCAGACGAGTATTCAGGACAATCTTGGAAATCAAAGTACGTGGCAGGATACGTTCCGTGAACGTCGTAGTAAGCGTTCAACTGGTCAATAAGCAGGTCAACGTATCCTGATGAGAGGTATCCATCGGAGTCCCAGAGTCGGTCTTTGATTCGTCGGGTGTGGATGCTGCGTATCTTGTGGTCTGGAAGGAGTGGTTTGATAGTCTGGAAAGCGTCTCGCTTGTCAGCGTGACTGCGAAGTGTTTCTCCAACTTTCTGTAACAGACAACGTTTGTATCGACTCGGGAGGTATATATCGAACTCTGCGAAGGCTTCTTGTTCATCAAAGTATTTCCACGCTTGATACGAGGATTCGTCAATCTCAGTGAGGTGGTCTGGTGTCCAGTATTGCTGTATGAGTGTGTTCGCTGTCTGCGTGGTGAGCGTGGCGAGTCGGTTGTATCGCTCTCGCTCCTCGTCTGGTAAGCACAGTGGGAGTGAGAGGTGTGTAGAGGACATATCTAGTTATTCCTCAGTGGGTTCGTCTTCGTCTCGTTCTTGTTCAAGGCGGACGACGGCAACGGTTTCTCCAATCCAATCCTTGGGGACTAATACGTGTGCGCCACCGCCAATGGGTTTTGCTTCTTTTTCAAGTGTTTCCCTGCCCTCAAACGTGAACTCAGCCACACCTATGTTTAAATTCTATTTAAACTTAAAGGTTTGGATTGGTATCTCGATTTGCTGCTGACTGCTGCTGTTTGCTGCCAAATTTTGTAACTGTTACGTAACCCTGTCCCCTCGTGGGTGACTACCTCTGTCCCATCCAGGCTCGGAGGCTCGAGATTAGTGCCAGTGATTCATCTCATCGCATCGGTCGTCATCTCTTTAAGTGGTTCTGGTCACAAGGTGTTGCTATGACGGGAGATTTGTCCTCCGATTTTCACGCCGTAGAGCGTTGTGGCTGTCTCGAGTGTCCGTAATCGATTCGGTCAGTACTTTGGATCTGCGCCGGTCGTCTCGTAGACCGCCTCCATCAGTTCGTCGCGACGGTCTTGCCACGCCGTAAAGTCGTTCGGACTCGAGGGATAGGCCTCGTAGTGGGCGAGTATCTCTTCGGCGCGTTGTTTCGTCTGATAGAGCGTCCAGAGGGTATCCCAGTGGCCACGGCTTTTCAACAGCGTCTCGAGTTTGAGCTTCCAGCCTATGTTTGCCTTCCCAGAGTACAGGGCCTCAGAGAGTTTATCCCCGGGCATTGCCGCAATTAGTGCTGTCAGTTCGTCTAGATCGGCCGCGGTGACGAGAATGTTGTAGACGTCCAGTGCAGCAAACCGACCACCGTAGTGGTCCATCACGCGTTCGTTGTATCTCCAGAGGGCGTCCTCGCTGACGTCGTCGGCTTCGATGGCCTCGATAATCTGCTCGCCGGCGTAGGCTCCAGCGTAGGCGGCACCGGCCATCCCACCGCCCGTCGTGGGATTGACGTGTCCCGCGGCGTCGCCGACTGCGACGAACCCAGGGTGGACCGCCGAGTCGTGGGGCCGTTTCGTCGGGAGGGCAGCCCCGAGTTTGTCCGCAACTTCGGCACCTTCGAACTCCGGCCGGTTTTCGAGATCCCGTCGCAAATCTTCGATGAGTTTCATCGGCTCTTCGCACATCTGAAAGCCAAGTCCGACGTTGATCTCAGTCGACGTCCGCGGGAAATACCAGAGATAGCCTGCCGATCGCTCGGTCGGTTTGAACACGAGTGCATCGTCCCACTCGACGGGTTCGTCGACGTGGACGACCTCCCGATACGCCGAGGAAAACTGCGAGTAGGTGACGTTCGTATCGAACGTCGACTCCTCGAAATCGACCATATCCTGCAACACTGACAGCGACCCCGCGCCGTCGACGACCACCGTCGCGTCGTAGCGTTTGGGGTCGCCTTTGCGAATCGCGTCGACACCTGTCACCCGTCCGTCATTATCCTGGACTACGTCAGTGACGACCGTATCGTAGTGGATCTCGGTGCCCGCCTCGAGCGTGCCTTCGATTAGCAGTTTGCCGTACTCCAGCCGGTCGATGACGGCGAGTTCGCCCGGAATCGGAATCTCGAGGACGGCGTCTTCCTGAGGAATCTCGAAACGGCCGTGGTCGACGTCGGTGTTCGTAAACGCCGGCTGGATTTTCGACCGCGGGATCGCCTCGGGAAAGCCATCCGCGCCTTTCAAGGCATCACCGCAGGCAATGTGGCCCGCTTTTTGTTCGGATTTTCGCTCGAGGACGACGACGTCATACCCTGCGTTCGCGATCGTTGCAGAGGCATAACAGCCAGCGGTTCCTGCACCGACCACGACGACATCCCACGTTGTTCTGGTCGTCGGGGCTTCGGTGGATTGGTCCGTTGTACTCATAGTCAGTTTCATCGTCAATCAAAGAAAAAGCTTGCTGGCTGACTATGCCCAGATAGGAGCCACTGACCGTCAGTGTGGTCTCGATGTTCCGACGGAGCGTCAACCCCACGCTCGCTGCACTCGCGTTTTTAACTCAAATTCCGCAGCCTCCGCTGATCAGTTGTTCACAATAAAATGCTCCGACGGGGATTTGAACCCCGGTCATTGCCTCGAGAGGGCAATATGATTGGCCGGACTACACTATCGGAGCGT
>LFCJ01002127.1_pt1 | contig 14198 bp, 13 predicted proteins | sample 643141 | NCBI WGS metagenome assembly LFCJ01 (sample SAMN03766243, study PRJNA286221) | soda lake metagenome | biome: soda lake; feature: Kulunda steppe; material: water; isolation source: sample B1-Br-g2 brine of Lake Bitter-1 | place: Russia: Kulunda steppe | collected 2010-07 | reverse complement strand
GGGCATATGATGCTGCTGCCACCCATCCATATCCCACAGGCGCCTCTGCCTCTCTGCTCTCATCCTTACTCAGACCCAACCAGGCTCGTGTTGCGTGGGGACGCCAGGCCCCTGGCCGGGCGGCCAGCGCCTCTGAGGAGTGCTCCAGGCTCCAGGGAGGAAGGTTACAATTAATCGAAGAGCGCGATCCAGTCACAACAACAAATATCAAGCAACCAACTAACCGCAAATGGATAGTGACACTGATTTGGCAATGACACTAATCTGGCATGACAAAGTCTGCCTGCGATATTGTAGCGTTTAGTCACCATGTTTCTTATGATGGGATGCTGGCACCCTGAGAGGATGTGAAGTGCACTGTCTTGGCAGGAGCAGATGGGGCAATTAAGGCTGTTGGACTGCTTGAAACGGACAGCATGTTTTTGGTTGTAGATTGTGCCAGACCGGTATTTGATCACTGTATCCATTTCCTCGTGAGAGATGCCAGGTACAGACCAGAAAGCATTACTAATTTTGCTGTGGGCACTCTTATTCTTGATTAAATTCTGGTAATAGGTGTAGTAGTTGGTACCAGTTTGTGCGTTGCCTAGTTTGTGGACCTTATGCATCATGATGTGTGCTTGTAGCGCGTCGCGTTTGTTGGGGAGGTAGCGCATATGGGGTTGGTAAGGTTGGAATTGATTACCGTTGTCAATAATAGGACAGTGCAACAAATCATGAAAGATACGGGCCATTCCTGCAAGGTTAAACTCCAAATCTGATTTATCAGGACAATTGACCTTATCATTGAGGCAAACAGTGAAAGCATGGAAGTATAGCGTAGCATACTCCCAAAGATGCGTGGCTCTCCAAGCTTGCTGATTCAATATGCTGCCTGTGTTGTCATGCCCTCCAGCTTCTCTAGGAGCTGCTGACTGTAGGTGGGGCTGTAGTACTTCACAATCTGCATGTATGCAACAGGTATTTCAGTCAGTTTGCAGCTTTGCTGGCTGGCCTGGCAAGCACGGCGAGCAAAGGTGGTTTCTTAACACAAATTAGCCTCCACAAACCAAAGCTGGGTTCTTACCTCCTCTGGGTACGCACTGTTGATGATCTCGACAGCCTCCTTTAACTTTGAGCCTGGTGCCTCTGCCATTTGCTGAACAGCCGCGAGGCCTCCGCTGTGCACAAAAGCAGCGCGTCCGCTTGGATCATTGCCTAGGACCTTGCCAACCTGCAAGGAGCGGCCATGGAAGGAGTGATCCTTGCGGCGGCGGCTGTCTATCCAACAAATTGGGCATGTCTGCAGGTTGGACTCGTGCATGCACCTCAAGACATAGGCTTGCAAATTCTAAGATGCAAACAGGTCCCCTCCCAGCTAGCATTGTTTTCCTTGTGAGCTACAGTCACTGTGTCGCACACCCATGGATTAGTTCAAGATTATCATGTGAAGTGAGCACAAGAGGTTTTGTGTGCATGCAGCATTTTGTGCGCACACGCTCTTTTCTGCACTGGATCACCTTCATCAATCCTAGGTGCTTGCCAGCGTCTTCATAAACCCATCATCATTCTCAATGCACCTAGCACTTACCTGCTCCAGCACCATCTTCATCACACCCTCTGGCAGGTTTCTCTGCACCAAGGCATCCAAGGCTGGCAGGTGCGTGAGCTTGCCGATGATCGACTTCAAAGCACGGCGGCACTTGGTGCGCAGGTCTTCACTGCTGCAACTGTCCGCCTCCAATGATACCAATGTGGACAGCACACTTGTGTCACTTACAGCCTGCACAGGAGAACAGTAGCAATAGGGAGAAAGATCTTACACAGTGGCACAGGACTGGCACGACAAGGATGATGGTGCGCATCCTTCCATGCTTCCTTTAGGAGGCATGTTCAAGATGCTTGTGCAATTGTTGTTGTCTCCCGTGGGAGAATTTGGAATTCTGAATTAAGGCTTTTTGTCATCAACTGCTCACATGAACTGGCAAGCCCCTGTCACATATGCCTGAGCCAACATCTTAGACCATGATCTCATGTCCTGGTCACGGAAATGGAAATCAATGCAAGGGTCTCTGGTCACTAACCCAATAGCAACAAGAAAGCTGCAATGCATCTGTGCTGTTAAGCTGAGCGCACCCAGGTGTGTGGGTCGTTCTGAACTGTTTGTCAGGCAGATCTCCAGAGGGAGAAAGACCATACGTCAACGCAAGCTGGACTAAATCCCATTGCCACCACCCTCGCTCCCGCGCCCTTCCAGGCACAAGCTGATGGAGTGCATTGGGCACCATCCAGGCACATGCTAATGGCAGCAGCTGATGGCATGTACTGCACACCTTTGCGTGGTCTGAAGTGTGCCGCCCTATCTGCCCAAGCACCCAGGCAGTGGCACTCTTCAGATGGTCTTCTGTCTCTTCTGCCAAGGCAGCCACAAGGGGTGGTAGAGCCTTCTCCGCAATCACGCTCAGGGCCAACGTTTCGCTGCAGGATGCACAGCACAGGCAGCATGTCAAAGCACCATCATACGCGGACATGCTGCACAGCCGAAAACGCACTCTGCTACCAGACAGCGCTAAATCTAAGGCAACGCCTGTCAAGATTACCTTACCCAAGTCAGCAACATGCATGCTTTATACAAAAAACGTATTGTGTCATATCATCATATGAGTGTTAGCGCATGCTCGTTACGCAGCTGCTCTTCCAGACATAGCATCTCTGCTCATGGGCCCATCCAATGCACCCACAGCTGAACTACCAGACAAATGGGCAACAACAAGCCTTCTTGTCAACCCTGCGCTAAAAAAATGCAGATGTAGGCAAAAGCACATGCTTTGTACTAATGCCTTGTTGGGGGGAGGGAGAAGGGAAAGGAGCGCGCACCCCTAGCCTGAGATGCAAGCACAGCGCAATGCCGGACCCTAATTCCTAGAGGCATCAGTACAAAACACATGTTTGGTCACCTTCCTCTCACTCTGCTGCGCACCTGAATGCAGCTATGTAGCCCAGTGCCATGATACCTGGCAACCGGTTGTTGCCTGTGCTCTCGCTGACATAGTCCACCAAAGCGCCCACGCCCCCATTGCCCACGACCAGCTGAGCCAGCTCAGGGGTGTGCTTTGCAATCTCCCGAACCACTGTGGCCGCGTGCTTTTTGACAAACTCGTCAGGGAATTTGAGGCAGGTCAGGATCTTGGGGAAGATCTCTGCACCGACCACCACTTCAGCAAGGTCCACGCTGTGCTTGGCAATCTGGCTCAGGGCGCAGCACACCTGGGAGCGACACACGCAGCATGACAGCAGCTCAGCACTTCATGCCCGAGGAGCCCCCCAAGCGCTGTTCCTTGTCAAGATTTGAGTTATTCTATTCCTGCTGTTGCTCCTGCTGCTGCTGCGCCTGCGGCTGCTGCTGCGCTGCCTGTCACAGCTGCTGCTGACATTTGTGGGTGCACGCAAGCCAGAGCCACAGCTTCCTGCCTGAGCTGTGAGCCAGATCAGCAAGTAAACGACAAACACCCCACACCGGCAGGAGGAAACATGCACTGCGCTCACATGATGCAATCCATAGGCGCAAGACCACTCTACAGAGCACCTGGGGTACGACCGAGCCCACACACCTGTCTCTTAAGTTTCGCATCTTGGTTGATAACTAATGGTGCAAGATAGGCGACAGCTCCAGCATCCACTATGGCCTGCAGATGTGTGAACCCGAGCGAGACAGTCGTGCTGCATGGATTCCTGCTGTTCACAGTTGCACGTTGCACACCTGGCAAGGTTGCGCAAGGCTGCTGAAGTTGAGTTCGCTTTGTGGACACTGAGTGGATGGCACTGAGTGGATGGCACTGAGTGGATGGCACTGAGTGGATGGCACTGAGTGGATGGCACTGAGTGGATGGCACTGAGTGGATGGCAAGCATACCCATGTTCCCCCAAATCAAGCTGTAAATGACCTGTTGCCAAAATTGCATTACCTGTGCTAGCTCGGGCGTATGTTTGGCGATATCTGAAAGGGAAGAGGCTGCGATGCGTTTCAAGCTGAGTTCCGGCTCTTGGACGCAGAGGACTAACAAGGGCACGGCACCGGCATCAACTACCTGTGTGCACGGTATGGTGATAGGCCTGTCCTTGACATGCACACCAACCCACCATGTGTAGGCAGGCGTGACAGGCAAGTATTTTACTTTCGGCTCCTTGAGTGTAAGTGCTTGCTTGCCTTTGATGTGTACTTAACGTGCACACGTGTGCATGTGAAAAACCAGGCCTCTCTCTGCACAGCAATGCAGATGTGTGCGGCTCCAAGCACGCAGGTAGGAGCATGCACAAGGCATCTTGTTCCAGACCATGAGCTCCCTGGGCCATAAACAATGTGCAGCGCTTGATTGATAGCACAGTTCTTGGCTGCAATAGAAAGCCAATGGCGCACGTGCATGACCATCCAAGCCCGAGAACCTTGCCTGTTGAGATAACTCTGCATTGTGTCCTGCAATGTAACCCATGGTCCACGCGGCTGCCTCCTTGACGCCTGGGTCGAACTCCTCCAGGCACGTCACCAAAGAATCAAGGCTCCCTGAATCAATGACTGCTTGTGCTAGCTCTGGGGAGTGCTTTGCAACCGCTCGCAAGCAGAAGGCTGCAGCCTGCTTGTAAAACCTGTTCTGCTCGCTCAAGGAATACACTAACTGGGGGAGGATTTCATTCTGCACGACTGCTTCGGCCAGGTCATCGCTGTAATTGGCAAGCCTCCCAAGAGCTAGTGCCGCCGATTGTTGTATACTGCGGATGATGTTTATGGATGGAAGGTGAGGGGCATGGTGATGGGAGGCAAGGAAGATGGAAGGCACCCCAATGGGAGGTGCTGCTCATCACAAACCTGGGCACATTGTCCAGCAAAAGAGGACGTAACAAAGCCATGGCTCCAGCTTGCTGCAGGGCTTCTATGTCTGCGGGACAGAGGAGAGGCCAAATGGTCTTAGTGCCCTGCAAGTTCTTCGAACGCATTTCAATGCTCATTCCCCGGCACTCTTCAGATTCACGCCTTACTCTGCGGATTTTTTGCCATCTCTGCCACAGCTGTGACGAATGCCACCCTCTCCTTTTGGTACTTCTCGAAGGTCTGGAGAACTGCCCGTGTCGCCATTTTGATTATATCTATAGAGTAGTAAAATTATATATGTACTTCGTGGCTCTGCAACCTCCCCAACACCGGACCTTGGTCAAACAAGTACACAAATTTTAATGCAGTTTATATTTAACAAATCATCTCTTATATTTTTCATATGAGGCAGTGCCTTGCCAGCATCCCACGAAGACAGTAGGGAGAATGGCGTTGCCTTGAAGCCTTGAGCTCTCCATCATGGCTGATGCATCTCAGTATCAGCTTGAGCCGGACTATAAGCACAAGTGAGATGGCAACAATTCTGGCAAATGCCCATGAGCTAAAACAAGTCTTGGATCAAAGGCTTACCCTGCATGCTGCCCTCTTTACCCTGCGGGCCTATACACTGATTAAGCACAGCTGTGAACGTGCAGATTTAAAGCTTCAAGAGCAAAGGAGATAATCGGCAATGTGCTCAAGGCTCGGCTGACAGGTGCAGTTTATCATGCTGACAACACGTCCTCCTGGGCACGTGAGATTTCAGACGACATAAAGCATCACTTGAAAGGTAACCTGTGTGGCTTGTGTTGTAAGAGCCGATTGCCAGCGTGGCCTTTGGTCATGCTCAAGGATGAAGAGTGTGTGTGTGTGTATGTGTGTGTGTGTGTGTGCGCATGTATGTGTGTATGTATTTTTGTATGTGTGTGTATGTGTTTGCGTGTATGTATTTGTGTGTGTATCCCTGCGTGTATGTGTATGTGTGTTCGCACGCCGTGTGCTAGTCTGTGAGAGTATCTTTGTGCATGTGCTCTTAAATCAGTGATTGGTAGGGTGCAGGCTTGCATGCGCCAGTGTTTAAGTGAGAAGAACATACACTTTGAAAACTGCTGGCTTACGAATGAGGAACTATACTGTCATTGGGACCTTCATCATCGTGCACATACATTCCTATCATTCTAAAGCATGTGGGCACATGGGGCAAGCTGAATTTCTTTTTCATCACTGGCTTTGCAGAGGAAGGCTGGACCAGGTACAAATTTGCTGTACAAGTGTTTGTGGGTGAACAGCGAGGAGAAGGCGTCAGGTAAGCCATGAGTGTTGCTGCTTCAATGTCCATCATTTAATCACTTCTTTGCTGCATTGTTTCATCAGCCATGGACGCTAAGCCGTGGTTTGCTGAATGATATTGAGCACTGGTGCTACTGAACTTTACCATTTCATTACACTGTCATACCTCATACCTCACAGCACACGCCTGCACAAAAACAACTCTGCAGGCTTGCTTGCCGAGCCTTCTGGGACCCTCAAACTGACAGCTATGCGCATGACATCTTCCAAAATGTGAGTATTTCAATCTTCGTTAGCATAATGATTGTGCTTTGTGCTCCATCGCCAGCACCATAGCATGCTACTTGGTGCAATCAATACCTCTGTGCACGTTAAATGTTCATACAAAGACTCGTGCTCTCACATGCAGGAAAGCCTTTTTTGTGTAGCTTGCGCGTTTGGTGCCTACTTATACTGAACATTTAATCTCTGAGCACGGTAATTCTGTGCGAAAAGGTCTTAAACATGAGCAGGCATGGAAAAAAGATGTTTCAGCTTGTTTTGGAGCTGCTGTATGCTAGGAATGGCTGTTTAGTCACAAGTTGGTGATGGAAAGCAGTGCTCCTAACAAGTTAAACAGAACAGGCTAGAAACTTTTTGGGTACTTGTCCATGTAGTCTCAGCAGTCATGTTGCTCTGTTTTGGGCACCATGAGGTGACTGCATGCATTCGTGCTGGTCCTGCTCTGATTCTTTGTTGCATGCCTAAATCCTCCTTATATTTTGCCTCACTTCTGTTTGACATGCCTATTAGAATACCTATGTCAAGAGGTTAAAATGTGGGAAAATGTCAACTTCTGTGCCATGTGGAACAGGAATGCATTGATACCTGAGGCAGGGAAGCACCCTTTGAATGGCAGTGAATAACAATCCCTACTAGGGATTGTTAGATTAGTAAATCAATAAAGGGAGAGTAAATCAATAAAGGAAGAGGGCATTGCCCTGCTCCTGACCTTGGTGATGAGAGATAAGGTTAGGTTAGGTTACATAGCTGTATCCGCCGAACGAGGGCAGCTTAGCTGAAGCCTGAAAGGCCTGCAACCCCAAACCAAAACTAAAAACGCTCAAATCTTAAGAAAGGTAGTGTCTGGAAGCCAGATGTTTTGGAGAATAGCAAAACTGAAAACCGGAAGACGTATGAAGGCAATTCATGAGCACGCAAGGGCATGATCACAGCAGAGGATGACAACTGGAGAGATCAAAAAGAGCGTGGCTCGCTGACTAGCTAGCTACTTCAACCAACCAGCCGCCAGAGCGCTCGCACGTGTACAAGCCAGTCCACAGGCACGCTCTTGGAGGTTCTCTGGTCTTGATGGATCTCCATGGTCCTGTGTTGGGGGAGTCCTGGTCGCCTTCCTCTTTGTCGACGTCAATGATGAGAGATAACAAAAGTTTCCTCGAGAACTTCTTGTTGAACACGTTTGGTTCTGACAAATTTACATACTGGCTCTAATGCGTGTGAAGCTTCAGAGCAAGCTTGGTAGCTTCCTGAGGTTCTGTTTGATTAAGTCTTTGGCCTACGCCACATAATGGGTGAACACTCATGCATATGCACGCTAGCCCCCAGAATTGTCCCTTTCTGAATTTCCTCTCTGACTCCTCATCCCTAAATTTATCTTTAAAGGTTATAACAGCATTTGCCTTTGATGGCTAAAGGATAGAGGTCTGGCATATACCTAGTAGATAACTAACCATTAATGTCACACGCACGGTGCATTGTGGCAAACAGTCCATGGGGGGTTTTCTTTTCTTTTCTTCACTGTGGCTTAGGACGAGGAGATCATGGAGACACATTGCTGGTATGGACCCTCAGGATTACAACAACAAAATTTGCGTCTTATAAGTCTTGGTTTGCCTCTCCCCTTTTGGACCTGGAGGCTCCAGGCTGATTCGTGTGCTTGTGTGTGGAATGGAAGCGCTCCTGTGCTGCAACATCTCTACATGTACTTTAATCTCTCTAAGCATGTTATGAGGAACTGTGAGCAGGTTTTGTTTGTGTGCACACACTCTCGCGGTGGAATCCTCCACCTGGCGCAGCCTGCGACTTGAGAGTACATGGACACAGTGCCTTTGTGCTGCTTTGCAAAATGAGGTGCATATTTTTTTTCACTGTCAAGACTTTGTGCTCTCTCAGAAAGAAGTTTTCCTTCCTTCTTCCCCTTCTACCTGCCCTTTTCTTTGGAAGCCCCTTCGATTATCCACCCTCGCAACCTGTGGGTTCGGGGTTCGAACCTCGCTGGAGGCCACCAACCGGCTAAGCTGCCCTCGTTCGGCGGATACAGCCTTGAAACCTTACCTTACCTATGGAAGCCCCTTCTATTTTGCATGCCTTGCCTAGTCAGACTATCTTTGATTTCCTTTCTCAATGGCACAACAAACTCTGCCATTCATCTCAGACTTTATGGACTATTATTTTCTGGCCTAACGACCAGACTGGCAATTAGCCCTACCTTGTAATGAAGACCTGTTGTTTGTGTGTCTCTCAAAAAAGAACTTCTTTTTCTATACTTACATTCCTATTTCTTCCTTTTTGCCAGGCTTTTTCTGTGGAGACCACTTATCTTTAACTTTTGCATGCCGGGCTCTGGTAGAGCAGAGAGCTCGATGGTATCCTTTCTTCCTGAATACTCCAGGCATCTGTGTCCTGATTAAAGGCACGGGGACTGAACGGGGAGGGCTTGCCCATGCAGCTTCTGGGATGCCCTGCCTATTAGCAGCCAGCCAGTCTGTAATGTTTTTGGTCAGCTTAGCGAAGGCCCATCCCTTTCTCGAAACTACTGAGGAAAATTCAGAGGGATGTTGATAGAGACGCCCTTATTAAGGGCCTTAATTGCAAAAATCTATGCCTTCTATTAGGAAGGCATGAAAGTAGTCAAACTAACAAAATACTTCCTTGCTCAGAAAAGACCTATTAGTCCTCATGTTCACGAATGTCATCCAGTCTATTACCTCCGAAAAGTTTACGGAAGATGATCTGCACAAAAGTGGGAGCAACAACCAACAAAATGAGAGCATGTCGGTTTTAATGCTCATTTGCGAGGTAGTATTGTTGACATGTAGAGGTATCACGGTTGCCTTGTAACTTTGTAAGAGATTTGCTTAAGGATGTGCGCTAAGGTAGGTTGTCAGTTTAACCAGTAGACCTTTCCTAAACACATGAAACCAGTTTTCAGATTGGTGCTGACCACCAATTTTGGAAGGAGAATCCACATGAGATCAAGCCAGGATTACGGCAACCAAGCTGGCAGTTCAAATGATGTGTTAATTGCAGTTAGACTAAAGATAAGGCAGGACTCAAGAGTCGTGGGCGCTTATATCCCATACGCGCAAAGCAACGATCTTAATTAATCGCACAATCTTTCCTCGTGCCCTGCATTCCAGGCCCCACTCTTAGTGCTCAACCTTGCTCATTTTCCCTCTGTCGGCAGTTTTGTGCTTTCATAAAGATGTGCTCGGATTGTTGTTTTCTACTTAACAGGTGACATGATCCCACCCCTTATCCTTTGGCACACAGTGATCAGGATAGACATCCTAGAAAGCGCAAGCATTGATAGGGGTAGCTAGGAGAGGGTTGTCAGGGGCGCGCAGGCCTCCTTCCAACCGACCCTCCTCTTTGACATCAGTTGAGGTCGCATTATAAAACGGCACCACACCAAAACTACAATTGGAGATGCACCAATCTTGCACCAAGAGACGGCTCATACGGAATCTGAAGCCTGTGTCAGGGGGCTGAGCACCTACAGGCTGTCCAATTTTGACTCTGTTGTGAGCCTCAATGCTGAGTAGCACATTGTTATCTGAAAATATATGTGCTGACGTGCAACACTCAGTGACATTGCTTTTAAACCACAAGGCATGCCTAACTGTGAAGGAACTCCAGGGAACTTACCTTCAGGATGAGATATGTCCAATATATGTGTAGGACTAAGAGAACCAGCAGCAGGCTGTTGAAGATTGTGTAATGGGGCTCAACACCGATGCCATGGATTGCGGCATATTTCAAAGGTTCTGTCAGTGTACTGCGGTATTGAGGAGGGCAAGCATACACTTAAAGCCTGCTCTTTTGATGATGGCAACCAATGGCCTCAATACCTACTGATGGCCTTGTCAGCATGCTTGCCTGATGATGTGGTGGTGGCAAGATCAGGCTCTCAGAGGATCAAGACATAACCTGGACCTCAGAAATATTTTCTTGTCACTTCTATCCTTGGCATGAGGTGAGATGCCCATCCATGGTATCCATTGACTGTTGCAAATTTTTGCAGCAACGACCGATCTTGCGTACATACGTTCAAACACATGCACATGACATTCTGGGAGCATACGCAACATCCTACAACCACCCTTGTAATTTAGAAGCACAGCAATAAGTGGCGAGCAAGATCAAACATGCATTTGGTTTGGGCTGTAACACAACTGCACGTTTGAGATCATAATTTCATTAGGAGCTCGTGGGGTAAAATGAGCCTCACACCATATCAGGTGAAGCAAATAAGAGGACAGTTCTTACCTCCTTATAATTACCAAAGGGAAGTACACGTTACGTGTAATGATCCAGGTCACCACAAATAGCAGGAACATACAGATGCCTATGCTCTCCCGGTGTGCATACCTGCAATGGATCATTAGAAGAAAAATTTTGCCAGAGGATATGCAACCCGTGGTAGAACATCTTCACCTCATGATCCCCTTCAAAATGCAACCCAATTAAGAGAAAAAATCTCCTGGTATTAGTCCAGCATAATTGCACTCTTTATTTAATTTGAATCCTAGATTGCAGGCAAGGCTTAATACAATGGGATAGTATGCCAAAGATGAGCTACTAGCCCTGAATGGATATGCTCCTGGACTTTGGAGATGTGGCCATCTGGGGGACACTTTGCAACATGCTGCAGAGCAAATCCTCATTTCCAGTACCATTTGCCTTTTCCAGACCACCCGAAGCAGCAGATCACAAGGTATTAGGACAAGTGGTGTTCCTTTGAGATTGTAAATGTTAATGTTAAATGCAGAAGGAATTGATTGAAAAGCCAGGGTCGTATGGGATACATTTCCAGGTCCCCCTAATTAAGCCAAGCAATCTGACAAGGGTTGCCAGATGGATTCCAAAAAAATTAGAAAGGACACACATCAAGACTTGAATATCCATGACTATTCTTAGGCATAAGATGAGAACACGGTGGTATTTGGTGGCTCTGAATGGAACATGGTGAAGCATGCTTGCTCGCTACTTTGCACCAATTTAGGTCAAAATGCCAGCCTGCAAATCTGCCAAAACAAAGAGTCATTCATCTGACCCTCAACTCAATCTTGCATCTGGCGATGTGCTCCAACCGCGATTTGAGCAGGAAAAAGGCATGTCCTGACACGTGTACATATGCCCACTCTGACAGTTGTCCGTCTTTGCAACGTATACGAAGCCTGGCACGTATCCCAAATTGCTACAGATAAATAATGGTAAGGAAAGAAAGGTTGCACGAGCATTGGTATGCTGGGTCTTCATGGAGTTTTTCCACGTGCTGCCTTGACTTTGGACGTACCCAAAGCAAAAGCCGGATCCAGGCCTCAAGGCGACATGCGGCAACCCTAAAAGTATGACATGTATTTCCTCATATTGCTGCTCTTTGGGGCACCACCTCTCAGCCTCAACAATCTCACGCTATCTCTAACACCAGGTGGCAGACCGCTCTGGCACCTCACCTGCACAGCTTGGCTGCCTCTAGGAAGATGTCTGATATGTCGTGCACGAGCAGCACCATCACCCCCACGCGAGTAAAGTTGACGTAGTAGGAGTAGACTAGAAGCATGGTCGTCGCAACATGATGGATCATGCTTTCCAGCCAGTCCTTGCGACGCACCTGCGGCCGTCATGACAGAGCTCTGGCACATTTATAATCTGATATCATCGAGAGGGAGCCCACTCGCGCAGTGAGAACGCTGCACCAATTTGCACCAAAATGCATAGGAAGCCATGAGCAGGCAGTTTGTAACCTGGACTCGGACTGAGCTTAGGACCAGCCAAGCTTACGGATACTTCTTGCCTTCAGAAACACTTAATACCATCAGAAGCATGAATGGAATGAGAAGAGGTCTCTCCCTACTTGAGTCATTCCGGGCATCATCAGCTGTCTTGCACCACAGAAATGTGTTGATGCAAGCCTATAATTTTTAATGTCTGATCTGTCACGCCCCTCATGGCATTTGGGCCATCAATTGCCAAACCTACTTGCAAGGCAGGGCCTTACCTCATGCACTATCAAAAAGTGGATGGCTTGGATATAGAAGCCTGTTTCAAGGGCATAGAAGAAGAGCACGCCCTTGGAAACTGTGAGGTTGCAAGGCGGAAAGTGGTTGCAGCCCAGCCAGTAGAACCTGAGAGATGACGGCACAGAAGAAGCTTGTTGCAGGCAGCCAGAAGAACCGGAGGTATTGTGGTACAGAGACGGCGTGCCGCAGAATTCCCTGTTCCCATCAAGGCTTGCGATTGGCACAAAATAACTTGGAGGGAGCAAAAGTACAACTCGGAGAAGTGGTTTTTTGATTGTTTTCTAGCAAGGTCTCAGCAAAGAATCAGGATATTTACTGGTTATGATACAGGAAGCCTGCTTCCACACCTGCAGAATGGCATCCTGATCAATGTTTGCCCAATCTCACCGCGTATCTGTGAACCACTTCTCCCCATAGCTGACAAGAAAAGCTGTGATGGTAAACGTCGAAAAAATAGTCAGCTTCCATGAGGATTCGATGTACTTGCGCAGCCACTCCGCCTTCTCCTTCTCCTCCTCTTTCTCCGTCTTTGCCCCCTTCCCTGTCATCCCCAGCCTCTGGAGCCTCTTGTATGCCCTGCTGGCTACAGGCTGAGAAGGTGATGGGAGCAGACAATGGAAGGCAGGCACAATGAAGTCACTGGGACAGCAATAGGCGCATGCGAGAGCGAAATTGAGAACGCAAAGACTTCCCAAACTTTGAAAGGCTAGAGCCAGGCTACTTTGAAACTTATAATTGCCTAACTTGCACATTCAGGTACCATTCAGTAAAGCCAACTTGCTTCGTAATTGAGAGTGAGTGTGGTGCACGCCCAGCAGCTGCCAGCAGTAGCATGCAATTGCAAGCAAGCATACTGGGCTACTCCCAGCAAAATTAGGAGCAACCTATAATTTATCATGCTATTTGCGTACCTCATATATTGTGAACTTCAGAAAACGGCGCAAGAAGGGCAAGGCCAGAGCGAAAAAGAAAGCAAGCCCATAGTCATTCCAACGGTTGCCGAGCAGGAACACCTGCTCAGGCTCTGGATTATCAAGCACATCTATCTCCACCTCATGACGAGGAAGCAAGGCCATTACATAGTGCCTGTGTAACAACAAGAAGGGCAAGAAAGGTTTCAAGTCAAACGACTGCTTGGCAGGATTCTGACTTGCTCGCTGTTCTTTTGTCCATTGCATGCTACACATATCTTGCGCTGCACGGCACCATAAAAGTGGGTTCAAGAAGGTGGACCTGAGCAAATTGAGACATGGGTTGCAATGATCCCAGTTCGCACCTGATTTGATCTCCAAACCTCGTGTCTAAAGCCATGATGCAAAATATCAGACAAGAAGAGCAATTTCAGGGAGCAGCCAACCCTCTGGTCACCTCCAGGGTTGGCTCTCGCACAGGCGCTTTGTTCTCACTACCGTTCTACCACTTTAAATAGCAAATATTTACAAAATAAAATGGTTGCACGCACTAGCCCGGCTGAGTAACTTGCCAAGTCTTGAGAAAGCCTTGTTGAGGTGAGGTGAGGAAACCTGCTGAGGTGCATCCATCATTTGTGCTGCCCATAATCGTGTGCTAGTTGGAATGTTATACCTGCTCATACATGCAATTTATGCACTCGCACACACACATAAGCGCACGAAAGCGCGCACACACACATAAACGCAAACACGTGCGCTCGCGCACACACAAATACTCACACACATGCACAAAGTACACAAATGCGCACACAATCTCAAACTTGCGCACGCTTTTACAGACGCGAG
>LFCJ01002126.1_pt1 | contig 14205 bp, 19 predicted proteins | sample 643141 | NCBI WGS metagenome assembly LFCJ01 (sample SAMN03766243, study PRJNA286221) | soda lake metagenome | biome: soda lake; feature: Kulunda steppe; material: water; isolation source: sample B1-Br-g2 brine of Lake Bitter-1 | place: Russia: Kulunda steppe | collected 2010-07 | reverse complement strand
TGTGTGTGTGTGTGAGGTCGTGCACACCTACCAACCATCTGCAATCAGGCCTGTGTACTATCCCACAAGGAATCAAGTCAGTGTGCGCTGGCGTGGTGCTGCCTTGCAGGGGATTGGACAGATGGTGCGCATCGCCTGCTGCACTGCGACCTCCCATCCTCGCAGCCTCCTTTACGCACAACTGCCGCTGCTGCCGCCGCCGCAGTAGCAGCAGCGGCAGGGCCAAGGCAGCCAATCAACGGAGCACCTCAGCCACCCCTCCCCCTTTACAGCCCTTATGCAACTGTGCGCAGCAGCGCCTGCGGCAGCAGCAGCACTACCCCAGCCGCAGCTCCTCCCCCACAACCACTGCTCCCACTGAGCAACCAGGGCGTTGCGCAGCTGCGCAACCAGGCGCGCCGCGCCCGCCACCTGCTTCCTCCCCACACCAACCCGTTGATGCAGCCGCCGCCGTCGCAGCAGCAGCAGCAGCAGCAGCAGCTAGCAGATTCCTGCGCGCTCAGCTGCCCCGTGCTCCTGGTGCGCCGGCAGTACGGCACAGCCATGCGCGGCTGGTCCTTGGTGCTCCCGTCAGGCTGGGTGGCGCCCTTTTGGGCTGCGCTGTCATTCACGGGTGCGTTCCACCCTCGCGCGCACGCGCGCTGGTGTGCGTGCAACTGCGTGAGCTCCCAAGGTGTGCGTGAAACTGCATGAGTGAGCACCCAAGGTGTGCGTGAAACTGCATGAGTGAGCACCCAAGGTGTGCGTGAAACTGTGTGAGCACCCTAAAGGTGTGCGTGCAACTGCGTGAGCACCCAAGGTGTGCATGCCCCCGTTGGCACGCTGGCGAGCAGGAGGAGGAGGCAGGCTGGGGGGAGATGCCTGTATGTTCCCGGAGCAAAAAACCCTTTTGCGGCCTGAGCTTTGAGAGGGGCACATGGGACTGCGGGCTGCTGCTCTGTATTCCCTGGTTCATGCCTTGGTCAAGAGCTGCGCAGGCCTTGTTCAGGGTTCGTGCTGGCAGGCAGTCAGGCAGGCAGCACACTGCAGCTGAGCCACTCATGCTGCAGCGCATGTGCACACGCATTTCGCAGCTTTGGGCCTATTTCTGCGATGGGTTTGGCTGTGGGATGAGGGGTGTGCACATCGAGCGGCTGCCCCACCCCTGTGTGCGGCTGGCCTGCACAGGCTGTGTGCCCATGCATGTGTGCCCATTGCAGTGCCCCTAGTCTAGGCGCCAGTGCCGCAGCGCCGCTGGGGTGGGCGCGTCATCGCGCATGTTTGTGGGCTGATCACAATTGTCTGTGGTGGCTCGGAGGCGGCCATTGCATGCCTTGGCTGTCCAGGCCGCAGGTCCAAGGACACAGGCCACAGGTCCAAGGACACAGGCCTCTGCTCCACGCATGCACGTAGCGTTCATCAGCACATGGCAAGCGATGCGCGTGCAATGCTGCAAAGCATAGGAATGCGCGGCAAGCTCCACCCTGCCTGCAGACATCATGGGCTTGCCAGCTGCCCGTGTGTGTGTAATGTGTGCAACGCAGCTGCTCGTGTGTGTGCAATGTGCGCAATGTGTGCAACGCAGGTGCCCGGCCTGCCGGCCAGACAGAATGGCGCTGGGTTGCAGCCGAGTGCGGCTGCACATGCTTCCCTTGGGACTGGCCCCACACGCCCGCTGGCGTGCGCCTAGCGGGGCACATTGCTGACGCACATGCGCACGCTGTGGCGCTGCGGCCGCTGGGGCGGGAGCCGCTGCCGCCAGGCCTGCCGTACTGCCCGTGGGGCCGGCTGGGCACCACCACTGTGGCACCCCCTGCGTCTGTGGCGGCCACTGCTGCCGTCACGCCTGCGCGCGCTTCGCGCCGGGGGAGACGGGTGCCAAGCTGCAGCAAGTCAGGGCCTGGAGGCGGAGAGAGGGGGTTGGGAGGATTACGGGAGCAGATGGGGCGTGCAGGTTGCTGTGACGATTATGGCAACGATAGCAGCGGCAGGAGTGTGGACGAGGCAGATGAGGCTCTCAGCAGCAGCTGGGAAACAGGGGAGGACGCGGGCGCGCTGGCGCTGCCCTGGCCCCGGGGCAAAGGGAAGAGGAGAGAGGGGGAAGCGGTTGGTCCCAGGGGCCTGGCCAAAAGCGGGCCAGATGCAGCCACAGCAGCATCTCCAGCAGCAGCAGGAGCAGCCAGATCAGATGCAGGGCTGCGAGATCAGGGTGACCTGCAACGGATGGGGGTTGAGGCAGGAGGGGAAGTGCAGGCTGCGTGGCTGAGTGCACCACGCATAGCAGCAGCAGCAGGCACAAGTGTCGGAGCAGCAGGAGGGGGCACGGCGGCTGCTGCTGCTGCTGCTGCTGCTGCTGCTGCTGCTGCTGCTACTGTTGCTTGCCCTGCCGGGGGATGGCGCGTGGCGCACACTCTGCAGCAGGTGCGTGTCAGCCTAGAGTGCCGGGCATTGACCCTGTGGGAGCAGCAGGGGCAGCAGCCGTGCACACTCTCGCATGTTCCCGGGGCCTCCCATGGGCATGCAAGCTGCGTGCTTCAGGCCCCTGCCTGTGCCGCAGCAGCCGAAGGGGGGTTGGCGCCTCTCCTCCTGCCCCCAGGCGCAGCGCGTCAATCCCCATCGCGTCCAGGCGCAGTGGGCAGGATTCTCGTGCCTAAGCCTGCGCGCATCTATCCCCCCGGGAATAGCGCGCAGCTGTGCACTGGGCCACGTGCGCTCAGCAAGGCGCTCAGCCGGGGCGTCGTGCAGTGGGAAGCAGCAGCGGCCGCGCCGCACGCCGTGCCTGCGCTGCCACACGTGCTGCCGCTGGGTACAGGGCGCTGCGCAGGCATGGATGGGAATGCTGGCCAGGTGTGGGCCTGGGTGCGTGTGGTGGGGCAGGGCCGATGCGAGGAGGGGGCGCAGCTGTCGCTGCCACTTGGAGGCGGCTGTGCTGCTGCTGGTGGGCTGGTGCCGACGGTTGAGGAGGCAATGGTGGCGCAGCCTGCTACATGCTCACGCCAGGTTGTGGGTTACATAGTCTCTGCATCGCCGAAGGGTCTGAGCCCACCTTCCTTGGTTAGGGGCGCGGATGGGCTGCGCACCCACGCCGGCTACCCTGGAGGACTTGCGCTATGCGACCTGGCGGCCTTGTGGGATGCGCGTGCGGATCTGTTTGGAAACCAAGGCCCTTCATGCAGGGGCAGCAGCAGCAGGACATGTGTCAGGGTGGACGAGCGTGTGGTGCCTGTGGCCCTGCGCAACCCTAGATCTCCTGTCTATAGACGAGCTGAGTTCTGGCTCGTCCTGGAGCAAAGTGTAGCCCCTAACCACATTTGAACGTGATGGACGACGCCCTGGCTTTGAGCTGGCTATTGCACTATTTTTATTTCAACAAATTATCTATTTGTTTGTCGGTGATTTAAATCAATGAGGAAGTCTTGTTAAGGAGGGCAGGAGATGCTCCGCGCAAGTCCTGGTTGCCTGCCATCTCCGCGACAACATGTTCCCCTGAACATAAACCATCGCCATAATCGTGTCAGATTAAGTCACCAGGGCCTCAAGTATGGGAAACGGGGCAAGCAGTGGCAAGCGCTGGAGAAGGATGCGGGGCAGCCAACCATAAGCTGTGAGAGCTCTCTCGACACCCTTGACAAGCTATTGGGAGAATCTTCCGTGAATGAGGAGGAAATTGGGTGAGTGCATTTGTGCGTGGAACAGCAACCTGTTCCACAAACAGGTTCCAAGTGCGCATCTGCACAACTCCCACTATTGCACACAAGCTGCTTAATAAGACAAGCTGATTCCATCAAATGTGTGGCGAAGGGTCCTCTGCTGTGGTTGTGCTGACTCAACGTCTGTGCAAATCCACAGGATTACATTCACCAAGTGCTCGCACACCTGTCCCATCTTGAATGGCCAACCCCTTACCCATGGGATATGCTCAGATTTTTAAGGAAGAAAAACCACAAACACTGCGACCCATCCTGCTTCTCAGTCTAAGCAAGTGCGCAGGCACACAGCGGGAGCACATGTACGCACTCGCGCGAGCGTGCACGCTCACAGATGCATTTGTAGGCTGCGCCGTGTGAGGGAAAGAACCTGGTAGGGCCTCCACTTTGTTGGCTTGCTCTTCATCTGCGGAGTTGCTCTTGGGTGTCCCTGGATTCTTGTGCAAAGCATGTTTGCCAGTGGGTTATCCCATGTGCGCTGCTGTGTGCAGACTTGCTCCTGGATACAAAAGTTGCTGTTGTTTGCCAGCGGGTTATCCCATGTGCACCAATCCCACTGCCCACTCACGCACGCATCAGGGAGCGCCCAGTGGAACTGTCAGCGCCTGAGACGCCCATCAGCTCTCCCAGCGGCACAGGCACCAGCAGCACAGGCGTGAGTGGAACCGGCAGCACCAGGGACGCCAAGGGTAGTGGGACCAGCATGAGCGAGACAGGCAGCGTGGGCAGTGGCGACAGCGGGGTGGGCAGTACTGGCAGTGGTGGCGTGTTGGAGGCGCTGGAGGGGTTCCTCCAATGGACAAACGCTGCGTTTGCTGCCGCCTGGGGGGGGCCTCTGGCCATTCCGTCCCTGCAGGCCAAAGCCAATGCAACCTTGGAGATGCCAAAGGTACGAGTGGCAGGGCTAAGGTCCCTTGTGCATCATGAGCAAACACGCACACACATGCACAAGACAATGCAGACATGCACGCAATGCATGCACGTGCACACACACGCACACAAACACAAGCACACATGCGCGCGTCTGCGCTTGCACGCACGCAAATACAGACACAGGACACATGCACAGACTCACACAACACATGATGGCATTGGCAAGTACCCTAACCCCTCTGGCAAGCGGCTTAAGCTCTGGCGAGTTCGGGCGGTGCAAGCCAAGACTCTTTGCCGAGTGAATATGGTTGAGTGTGTCAGGCACTAAAAGAAGCGGCAGTGCGTATGCTCTGGCATCACTGCATGCCATGCCGTTGTGTGTACATTTGCCTACTTATCAATCAAACATACTCCGAGATGTAGGCCTTTGCTGTTTCATGTGGAATGGTTCCGCATGCAGTACTGACGGCTTGTATTGTAATGGCTCTTCCAGAAAGGCAGGGGTTTCAGCAAGATATGGGCTTCCTGGTGTCATTGAGTGGGCATCCTTGTAGCTGTCACCCACAAGCTGACCCCGATGTGCTCTTGGGCTTTGCACGCATGCTTGCAGCTCAAGCCGTACATGGCCTTCCTGCTGTACTATGCTCATGTCATGATATACGGCGGCATCCTGTTTTCTGGTGAGTGGAGCTGGTTGTGCGCGTAGGTGTATGTGCCTGTGCCAGCGCAAGAGCACGTGAGTGCATGCGCGTGCATGTGTGCATACACATGTGTGTGGTGTGTCTATTTGGGAGCATGTGTGCATGGTAGATGAGCAGAGCTTTTGGCAATCACATGCTGGGCCCATGCATGTATGTGCGGGTATGCGTGCATGTGTGTGTGTGTGTGTCTTTGCGTGCGAATGTGTGCGTTGGGTGGATGTGCAGAGCGTTTGGCAATTATACGCTGGGCCTGAAGCTTGGGCCCTGCAGTCTGAGTATGGCTGTGCATATGCATAAGTCTGAGTGTGTGGCTATGCATACGCGCAATTCTGGGTGCATGGCTGTGCATGCGCATGAGTCTGAGTGTATGGCTACGCATATGCGCAATTCCGTGTGCATGGCTGTGCATGTGCGATAATCCGGGTGTGTGGCTGTGCATGTGCGTTAGTCTGAGAGTGTGGCTGTGCACTGGCGCTCTGTCTTTGGACAGAGGTCCCATCATGCCATCATGCCAGGTCTGTGTGCTTTCCAGTGTGCCTGAGCGCCATGCGCGAGTGTGCGGTTAGCCCACGCTGCGGACTTCAGGGGCCCCTGCATACGCAGCTCTGCGCCACCCGCTCCCCGCCCAGTCCCCGCTCTTTTGGCGTGCATCAGGCGGCCACACAGTGTGCCACTCAGCGCACGCGCGCTCACCGTGCCGTGGCTCGCTACGTGGGGATGCGTGCAGACTTCTGTTGCGTTCTATTGCGCTCTATTGCGCTCTATTGCGTTCTATTGCGTTCTATTGCGTCGCAACGTGGGGATGCGTGCAGACTTCTATTGCGTTCTATTGCGCTCTATTGCGTTCTATTGCGTCGCAACGTGGGGATGCGTGCAGACTTCTATTGCGTTCTATTGCGTTCTATTGCGTCGCAACGTGGGGATGCGTGCAGACTTCTATTGGGGCCCATATTGCGCGCAGACTTCTATTGGGGCCCAGGTGCCGCTGGTGACCTGACCTTGGCCCTGTCCAACGACCATCTGGCAGTAGAAAGCGGGGGCGAGCTGTGGAGGCTTGCCACGTGCACGTGAGTCAGGAGCCAGTTGGCCCACAGAGCCATCTTCCTCTGTTCTTTGCTTTCTCCTTTGCCCTGGGCCCCCGCAGGGAAGGGTCCATGTCGGGCATAGGGTGGCTTGCCGCCTGCACGTGAGTCGCACGCCCCCCCCTGCAGACCTCGCGCCGCCTCAACCACTGGGCGCAGCCTGATGTGCCCCTGTGCGCCCCACTGCTAGCAGCACATGCGCCGCTGCCCCTGGTGCGCGTGTCTTGCAGACGCCAACCCCCATGCCCGTGCTTGCATGAGTGTGCGCCGCGCTCATGTAGTGAGCCACGACGCATGCGCGCGCGCTCACATACACACGCTCAAACACACACACACTCGCAAGCATACACACGTGCACGCACACATGCATGCTCACACGCACATGCATGCTCACACATACACACGCGCAATGAACACATACACGCAAGCGCACACACATGCAAGCACACACGCACACACACACATACACATACACACACACACACACACACGCTCGCAGGTTTGTGCACAGCACACCCATCAACTTGTTCATCACGCTTGCGGCGCTGCTGCTTCTGGCTGCCGACCTGGAAAGGGCGGTGGGCCTGTGGATTTTTGCTCTCATTGTCAGCTTAGGTGTGTTGGGGATCTTGAACCTCTATGTCAGCTGCTGTGCGCAGTGCACCCAGGCGCTTGTTATCAGCTACCCTTTGGTGCTTACGAGCATCCGTTGCTCAGTGCGCGTATGCTGTTGGTGGGCACCTGCGTGCTTGATTTCTGTTGGTATGAGCGTGGTGGGCAGTCTGTAGTCAGTGTGCTCACGAGTAAAGGAACAGCATGTGGGCCATGTGAGCACTTGAATGGCCCGAGGGCGGATTGGATTGTGCTTGCATGCTCATGCTTTGCAGATAGAACCAGGGGCAGCATTGTCAGTGGCACAGGACGTACGTGACCTATTGGTTTGCAGCTACTGCATGGCGGCAGTGTGCACAGGAATACGTTCATGCAGCCTAACCCATGTCCACACAACCGCCATCCTTAGTCTAAGATAGCTTTATGTCCAACCAGGCATGCCTGACGCATAACCTGTTTTATCTTGTCTGCCACTGCAGCCACGACATCTGGCACTGTGTGCGACCTCATCTGGGATGACCTGCCAGTCACTCAAGGTGTGTGTGCGCGCGCTCACACACACACACATATACTGCAAGTGAACCTTTTCTGGGATAACCTGCCAGTCACTCAAGGTGTGCATGCACACAGTGCACGGAATGTACACAGATGGACGTGCATGCATGTTGCAAGGATTACAAGGATAAGGCCTTGGGTCAATAAGTGTGACTGCTTGCCGTCAAGCCATGCATGTTACAGAAGGGTAGGGGGTAAGGATGTGGGTCAAGCATGGGTGGTGGATGTGTTATCCGGATGCATGCTCAGATTTGTGTGTGCTTTTTGCGTTCCTTGTGCTGGGTGCTACTTGATGTGCGTGTGCACCAGTGATGGAGGGTCCTGCAAGAGAATCTTGTTAGACCAATCTAAGCAGTCAAACATTTTTGAGGCCTCCCCGAAATGGACTTTTTGATGCATTTATTTTGCTCTGCTTAGCACCCTCTCATGAGTGGCCCCACGACAGTCGTGCAGACTTGCACAGAGTGATATCATGTATGTATGTGGAATCTGGGGGTGAGGGGGCAGAGGGGAGGGTTGGTTGCATCAGTTACCTTCTGCCCCTCCCCCCCCCCTTCTGGGCAGGTCACACATCTCAGTAAATTTGAATGGTTTGATGCATTTCAAACTTGAACCGAATTGTTTGCGCTTGGTAAATTTGATAAAGGCAAATCCTCCATCGCTGGTGCACACTGTGCAAAATGTGCCTGTATGTACAGCTGTTGTGTGTATTGATGTGAGTCGTTGTGGCGGTGGCCTGATGTGTGTGTGGTATTTTGGCACCGCTGGTCTCTTATACCGCTGTGGAATGCTGCTAGAAGCAGGCATGCCCGCTTGCGTGGCACTGCTGCTTTTGGGCCCTCAATGCTGCAAGGGGCTGCCCTCTGTGTGTGTGTATGTGTGTGTGTGTGTGTGCGTGCGCGCGTGTGTGTGCGTCCAGCGGAGCGAGCATGCGTACTCGGGCTTAGAGCCTGAGCTAGGTTGAGCATGGATGTGCCTGCAGGTGCCATCCCTGCCATCGCTGGTACTGTTGGGGCCTTGGTGGTAGAGAAGCGCAAGAATTTCTTGTTCTATGAAAAGGTGCGGGACAGGGAGTGACAGTGTTGGAGGTGTGCAAACACTGAAGGTGCAAACACTGAAGGTGCGGGACAGGGAGTGACAGTGTTGGAGGTGTGCAAACACTGAATGGTTCATGCTGTGAGGTCTTGGGCAGTATGAGGGCTGTGGGTGCACAATCCACACAAGCGTGCACGCACACAGACACACATGTACGCACGCAATAATTGCTGAGCCAGTGCAAAGGCGCAACAAGCTGTGAGAAGGGTGGGGCATTGGGGATTGGCTAAGAAGGTGCACACAAGGGTGTGCAAGGGTCAGTCCACTGGCTACCTGCACCCATGCAGGTCATGTTTGCGCGCGACCAGCAGCGGAAGCAGCACCAGTGGCGGTTGGAAAGTGCGGCCGCATTGCGGCAGGCGCGCAAGGCGCCGGAGGCCTGGGATGGGTACGAGTCTGGCTACAGCAGCGACAGCAGTTCGTCCGGAACAAGCAGCGCGAGCAGCAGCCTGGATAGCCTGGATGATGCCTTACCTGCGCCCCTGGCAGCCTCAGAGATCAGCAGCAGCAGCAGCAGCAGCAGCAGCAGCAGCAGCAGCAGTGCAAATGGCAGTGGAGGTGGTGCAGGCCCAAGCCACGAGGCAGACAGCGGCCACATCAGCACTAGCAGCGGCGGCAAGAACTCGCATGGAGGGGGACCTGGGAGTGTGGGGCTGAGCATGACCACGTCGCTGCCAGTGCGCAGGAACAAGTTGGTGCTGGTGGGAAGTGGAGACCGAGCGGAGGGGCCGGAGGTGATGGACGTGTGGGGGAGCTTGGATGCGAAGCACAGCATGCGAGGGAGCGCTGCAGAGGCAGCCAGTAGCAGCACCAGCAGCAACGCAACAACTGCCGCTGCCACTGCTACCACCGCTGCCACCAGCGGCGCGACCAGCGCCGTCATGACCCGCAGCACCGGTACTAGCACCATTCCCCAGGCTGCCGGCGCTATTGTGAGCAGCAGCGCGACCGCCGTCGGCCCTGCCCCCGACAGCAGCAGCAGCAGCAGCAGCAGCAGCAGTAGCCGCCCCAGTCCCAGCACCAGCTCTGGCAGCAGCCCCAGTCCCAGGGCCGTCCAAGCGGATGCCGGCCTAATGCAGAGCAGCTCTGTGGACGCCAGCCATGCCGGCACCAGCCATGCTGTGCGTGAGGTGGGTGTGACGGGGGGCTCTACTGCTTCAATGCAGCCCGCCCGGCTGCATGCATACACCCTGGCCACATTGGTACGATTCTGGCGCATCCGCCATGCACACCTCCGCACATGAGGCCTTCACTGTCCAGCAACCTACACAATCCACACACGCAAAGGGCTACGAGTGGGCCTGCCGTCACAAACAGCCTCGCGGGGTCCTGCCAAACATGTCCGTGTGTCCTGAGGCGCGTGTGGAACCTGCACATGCGCATGCCTTGGCTGCAGGCATGGGAGGGCTACGAGCAAGGCTACAGCTCAAGTACCGGCAACATCCAGCCTACATCCTCCTCAGGAGGTACCAAGCAGCAAAACAGGCGCAGGCGGAGGAAGTTCTTTGGTGGGTGTAGTTCATGAGGTCACGTCTGCACCCGTGTGTGGTGCAGAGCATGTGCGAGCTAAGGAAGGATAAAGTTAAGGAAGGTCTGCCCTTGTGCACCGAGCGGGCATGGCAGCGAGTGTCAACTGCTGCGCGCGCACACTTGCGCGTTTATGGCAGCTGCGTTTCAAGAGGACACGCTGCACCAGTTAAGTCATGCATACTTTATCACATTTAAAGCAATGCTAAAATTCGCGCATTGAAAACCCCAATGCATCCAATGTCACCCCCCCCACCCCGCATTTTCCCATGTCCCCGATTATGTCTGTAATTTACTAATTCACTTGAGCATATGCAATTGGAAAGGAACAAGGGAGTTTGAAATCACTAGCCCTCAACTGCTGCTGTTGCTGCTGCTATCTCTTGCACCACTGCCCTGGCTCTCCTCGACGCTGGAGACCTCCTATCCTTGTGCCTGATTCCTGTTCCAGGGCCTGGGTGCGCTCAGCCAAGCACAGGTTGCTGTACAGTCTCGCACCTGCTTGCACACGAGGTGCATCACTTGTGGCCAAGCGTTTCTGGCTGTTGCTGTTCCCAAAGGAGAGCGCTCCAGCTCTTCTTCTAGAGCCTTGGCAGTTTGAATTTCTATACATCTTTGGGGTGGTTATGGTCAGGGACAATGGGTGGTAAGGGATAGCTGGGGAGGCAGATGAGGGTCTAAGGGCTCCCTCCCTACCCCCCACAACCTCAGCCTGAAACTTTTGATTCTTGATGTGGATGAAATTAGGTAGAAAATTGTCCGGATTGAACGCGCATTGGTACAAGCAACGGAGGCATGACCCCCAAGCTGACTTATTGTGCACGCAATATTCATATTGTGTTTTGTAACTTTTAAACAGCACAAGATGTCTGAAGGCAATGCTGATTCACAGCCTATTCCGCCCAAAACAGCAACGTGCCACGTGTTAGATCGTAAGATTAACAGGCAATTTAGTGGATATTCCCCTATGCTAGTGAGTGAGGGCATTAAAATAGCGCACAGTGCATCCAAGCAGAGAAGGAGCTCCTTTTCTCCGCCTCGAGGCGGGGAAAGCAGTGGCTCTTGCAGAAAAGGCTGCGTACAAGGAGACATCAGCAGCCATTGTAACGAAACCAAGCTTTCCTTGATCACCAGATCACCCCCAACTACCTAACCAACCACCAGGCTCAGGCTTCGGGCTGGACTGGGGTCAGGCCAGTTCATCAACTGGGATTGTTCACCGGCCAGCCCATGAAAGACCTTTCTTATAGCGTTCCTTACAGCCATGGTTGCAGCGGTTGCAGCCAATGGCAAGGTATAAGGTCATGGCTGATCACCGAACACATCCACACTGCTCACTGCAAGCTGCTCAAATGCCAGCTGCCATGTCCTAGCCTGCTGCTCCCAGTGCTGTGCCTGCTGCTGCGTTTCTGTGTGCTCCTGCTGCTCTGCCTCCAGCTGTTGCTGTGCTTGCACGCACGAGGCTCGATAGTCCGGCTTGGGGGCAGGCTGCTGCTTGCTGCCTTGTTTTAAACAAGGGGGGCTTGCCATTCTCTGCTTGCCATTCTCTGCTTGCTGGGCTATGCGGTGCTTGGATGCTGCTGAGCAGTTGAGGAATGCCTTGCTCCTCCCGGGCATCTGTTCAAAGGAGCTTCCGCTGCTGCTCCAACCTCCAACCGGTCCACCAACGCATTTGATAATCTTTTTCCTTTAAAAGAAGAATCAAAGTTTGGCAGTGTCGCCTCACCTGGCTGGCGGGGGAGGCAGAACGGCCCAGCTGTCACGCCAGTTTGACACTTCCTGCCATTTTCAAACTTCGTCACTGTCAATATTTAAAGATTTACTTTCGATTAGTACCGTGCATATTTCGACTCCCCAAATGATAGTCAGGGCGAAAAGCCTTGGTTTTCGCCAAAATCGCTCCGCCCCGGTGCTCCCCGTGCACCCCTGCCCCCTGGACCACCCCAGCATGGTCCTGGGGGTCCAGTCGACAGGTACTGTGGGTCGGACAGGCTGGGGAGCAGGGTCTTTGGGGTGACCTGCGTACCCAGCACCTACCTGGCCCCCCTCCCCCGCCCTCCCAGGCCCCCCCCTGCACAAACTTTACATGCGGAAGTGCTTGATTATGTCCAACTTACATTCCTGCATGCTCAGAACGCAGGAATTGCACTGGGGGGATATCTCAACATACGTTGCCCAAGCTGACTGTAAGTTTAACATTAATCCTGAGCCTTCAAACCTATAGCCCCTCCTTTCAACGATGGACATGTTTTTGGGGTGCCAAGGATCGTAATCTTTGAAATTGGCAGCCACAGACATTTGCTGTGGGATATGCGGCTAAAAAGGACATCACACCTAAAATTCTCTTCATATGGAAAAAAAGAAATAAATAAATAAATGTGCATGCATGAGCCACAGGGGCTTGTGTGTCACGCTGGCTTGTCGTCTTGTGTGCATGCGTGTGCACGCAGAGCCGCCGCCGCCCAAAGAGAAGCGGCAGGAACTAGCAACGGTGGAGATCTTTGAAGGGCTGTTTAAGTTCAGCGGCATCGTGACCTCTGAACAAAGAGCCTGGCTGTCCGTAGCAACCACCCTCTTGTGAGTGCCGCTGGGCTGCCTGCGTCTTGAGCATTGCCTTGGGGCTTGCACCTGTTTTGTTGCAAGTGCCGCCTTGCTGACCATACAGTGGTGGCATCTGCAGGCTCCTGCCATACAGTGGTGGCATCTGCAGGCTCCTGCCATACAGTGGTGGCATCTGCAGGCTCCTGCCATGAAGTGGTGGTATCTGCAGGCTCCTGCCTCGCTGCGGATGTGCAAGCAAGGAGCCCACAACACAGTGCACTCTGCCTGTGCCTGTGTAGCTGCTCACGCACCATGGGTGATGACCTCTGCATACAAGGCTGCAGGTCTCGAACAACCATCCTTCCTTACAATTATTCCTCTCTTGCACATAACTTTCCTGAATACTCCCTTGCACTTGCATTCCCTAGCACCCCTGAGCACTCCTTCCCTTTGCACCCTCTCTTTGCATCCTCCTTTTTGCACCCTTGAGCATCCCCTTGCACCAGCTGCAAAATTCCCCTCTGGCTCTAATATCTGTGCACCCCAGGGGCCAACCACGGCATTCGATGTGGCAGGCAATGGGTTCCCGCAATCCAGCAACCCACTGCGCAACCCTGCACTGCTTCTGTTCTTTATTTCTATCTTTGCCCACTTCCAAGCAATCTGAGTGTGCTGGGACTGTCCCCAATTTATCTCCAATGGTCAGATGCCCAGGACCAAAATTGAGTCTGTCAATTAGGGTGGCATGTGCAGCAGCATCTGCCTGCAGGCAAGCATTGCCCCTGCCTTCCTACCTGCTTGCCTTCCTGCCTGCCGGCTTCGCACACGTGTGTTTGCCTCGTCCAGGCTGTTTAGACCCCGCAGTCCACCTCAGCATGTAGACCTGAATGCCCGCTTGCTCTCTCACCGACGCGCAGCACATGCATTGATGCGCTGCGCGACCTGACGTCAACAGAGGACTGCACCATCAGCATTGCGGGCGTCGTGGGCGCTTTTGTTGCGGGTGTCCTGCTGTCCTTGGGCCTGTCTCCGCAGGTGAGAACAATATATTAGCTGAAGTCACGGGCACTCAAAGCGGTGGGCTGTGTTGTTGTGTCGGTGGCGTGGGGTGGGGTGATAAGCTCAGTTTGGGATTTGCAGAGCATGAGAGGGCATGGAGGGTAAGGGTCTGCGGGGGAGGTGGTGTGCTTCGGTGGTGGTGGTATTGGGGTAATGTTGGAGTGGTCTCTTGTGAGACCATGTGGCTTCATAGGTCTCTTGTGGCTTCATAGATCTCTAGTGGGACCATGTGGCTTCATAGGCCTCTTGTGGCTTCATAAGTCTCTAGTGGGACCATGTGGCTTCATAAGTCTCTTGTGGCTTCATAAGTAGGGGTCGGCGTTGGCCTATAGCGCTATATAGCGCTATATAGCGCTATAGATTTTAAAAAATATAACATGTGTGAAATGGCCATTTTAAGTGGCTGCCAACTTAATTGGGCCCGCGGGCCCTTTCCGTAGTTGTCGGCATTATAACATCAATTATAATATCAAT
>LFCJ01002124.1_pt1 | contig 14210 bp, 9 predicted proteins | sample 643141 | NCBI WGS metagenome assembly LFCJ01 (sample SAMN03766243, study PRJNA286221) | soda lake metagenome | biome: soda lake; feature: Kulunda steppe; material: water; isolation source: sample B1-Br-g2 brine of Lake Bitter-1 | place: Russia: Kulunda steppe | collected 2010-07 | reverse complement strand
GAAGAACAACCTCTGGAGAACGAGTTGTGTCGAATTTTTCGAGACATGACCGCTGGACGTCCTCGATGAACGGTGGTGTCGATCGCTGGCGGGCCTCGATACCTCTAATTTTGAATTCCTCGTCGCCGGCGACCTTCCCGAAGTACTTCGTCAGCGCGCCGGCGTCGCTCTCGCGCTGCGGGACGAACGCGACCCAGTCGTATTGGGCCTCGTGTTCGAGGCGAATCTCGACGCACTCGGTGATCTCCGTCGCGAGCGCCTCGAGGTCCTCGCGTTCATCGTCGTCGATGTCGGGGTCCGGGGTCACCCAGATTGAATCGACGATGCCGTGGACGACCCGCCAGCCGCCGGCTTCCAGCCGCTGTTTCGCCGTCAGAAGAATCTCGCGAGCGAACGCGTTTATCGCCTCGTGGCACTCGATGCGGCCGAATTTCGCGTTGCTAAACCCTTGATAGCCGAAGCACGCGACGAGGATCCACTTCAGCGCTCCCGACCGCCCCTCGAGTTCCGCCAGCCGGTCCTCGTCGGAGTCGTCTCGATCCTTCTCGCGACGGATGGCCGCCTTAATCTCGTCGCGAGCGTCGATGATCGGCTGCAGCACGTCGACGAGGTAGCCCCGGTCCTCGCAGATCGAGTACCCGAGGCCGGGGACATCGTCGCGGTTGCTGTGGCAGTCACACCGGATGACGTCCGGTGAGACGTTTCGCGTACAGATGATGTTCGGGTAGAGACTTGAGAAGTCGAGTTCGTGGACGTTCTCGTGGAGTCCGACCTCGGGGGCAAAGATGAACCCGCCACGGTCGGCGTCGTGGAGCGTCCCCATCGGCTTGTAGAACTCGTGGCGCCAGGAGTTCCACGGGACGAGGACGCCGCGGTCGTGGGCCTCACAGATCTGGATCGCCGTGAGAACGTTCCCGATCGACGCCCACGCGAGCTCCTGGACGGGATTTTTCGACCGTGAGACGAGGTCGAGGACGCCGTCAAGGTTCGTCTCCCCGTAGAAGAACGTGTTCGACTCGTCGATGATCGCGCGGCCGGGTACGTTGTACCGCGCCGGTGAGTGGCCGACGCGACCGTAGCTCGAGTACGTAGACAGGCTTGCGAGCTGCTGGTAGTCGACGTCCGGCCACCGACTCAGCGAGAAGTCGTCGACGCTAGCGTCCGTCGCCATCTCGTGGAGGGTCGGGACGATCTCGCTCGTCGAGCAGACCAGGACGTCCGGATCGTATTCTTCGAGCCCCCCCTGGACGGCGGTCAGGATATCCGTCGGCGAGCCAGTGACGGTGTCGCCGGCAACGGACAGCTCACCATAGACGTCGTTGCTCGTTTCGGTCACCGGGACGCTGAGCCGGAGCGTCGACAGCGCACTTGTCGGCGTCGGATCGACACCGGTCTCCAGACAGTACCGGAACTCTCGCGAGAAGTCGACGTTGAAACAGGCGAGATCCCCGACTGGATATTCCGACAGCTGGCGTGCCTGCCGGGCGAGCGGGGTGACGCGGTCGATGTGGGCGACGTCGACGGCGAGGGCGGGCTCTTCGTCCCGTCGAAAGCCCGGCCGCCGTGAAACCATCTCGGTCGCGACGACGTCCGGGTGCTGGTCGTACACCGACTGGAGTGTCGTGAGATCGAGGTCGGTGTCGGGATCGCGAGGAGCGACGTAAAAGCGCGGTGAGTAGTCTTCGCGTTCGGTCGCAACGACGCCGTCAGCTGTCGTTTCCCATTCGAGGACCCGGCCGTCATCGAGGAAATCGAATGTGAACGGCATTTTCTATTTGTCACCCTCCAGTATGGCACGCCAACGTGCGCTCACCCGATAATTGACAGTGTGTCGCTTCCGGAGTTCAGGGAATCTGTGTAACACGGCTGCGAAGGGTTTGGAATGCGAATTTGGTCCTTTCCAACCATCTTCCGCAAACACTTCCGGGGCGCTGGTTCCTCTTCACCGCCATCTTAACCAACAAAACCAACGCAGCCTACGAGATGTTGGTTAAGTATACTGATTACGGAACTGAGGCACTATATTCGACACGAATTCACTCGAGAACCTCGAGATCCTCGAATCCCAAAGCATGGAGAGTATAGTGACCGGGACTATCTTCGATCAGCTGTTTGAATGTCAGCTGAAGCGTGTTCTCCTGGTCCATCCGATGTGCAGTTTTCAACACGACGCGATCAGGCGGCACGATCTTGTCAGGTGCATCGAGACGCACTGTCCGATGAAATTCGATATGTCGGACCTCATCTCCCTTCCGGGGATCCTTTCTCTCTTCGTGTACACTTCCGACGGAGGTCTCCCACGGATTCGGAAACGCTACACCGCCAGCCTCAACCGGACCGTCCCCGGTAAGGTGGATCCGAATTCGATCACCTGATTCCAAGTCGTTGATTCTCTGGAAGCGATCCGTTGCCATACGAAGTGGCTAGTACCCCGTCATAAAAACCATCAGTGAAACCCGTCCTCTGTGGGACCCGTCTCGGAGAGTTGCTGTCGATTGTTCCCCTCATTGAGTGCGTTTTCGAGTTCAGCGAGGCGGTCTTCATGTTCATCGAGTCGGGTTTCCTGTTCGAGATCGATGCTGAGCAGCGCCGGCAGCAGCGGATTCTGATGGTTTAACAGCCCGCTCGCGTCGGCGTGTTCGCGGGCATACTCGAACAGCCGGTCGAATCGCGGCTGGTCGCGACGACGGAGTGCACGCCGGAACGCCGCCCAGCGCTCTTCGATGGCCCGCAGTGCATCCCGGTACGTCGGGTTCGTGCGCCCCATCGCTATCGGCCTCCTGTCCCGGTTGCCGTCCACGCATCGAGCAAGGGATCTGCGGTGGCCGCCACCGTCTCACCGTCAGCGGTGACGCCCGTCCCGACACCCTCCGGGGTCGGCGTCGATGGCGCCGGCGTCGTCGGTTCCACGCCGACCTGCGTGGCGCGTGCCGCGAGCAGCTGCCGCCAGTACGCGAACGTCGTCTGGTAGTACGCGCCGTCGTCGACGGGGTAGACGAGCGTCTCGAAATCTTCGCCGACGACCCGTGGCCCCATTCGGGTCTGCTCGCACTCCAGATGGTGGTCGGCGACCGTCGCGACCGGCTCGGTGAATTCGTTTCGTTCGTTTCGAGTAACGAGTACCGGGATATCGTACCCATCGGCGTAGGTTGCCAACCGGGCGAGCGTTCGGGCCTGCAAGGTTTTCGCGTGGGTCTCGCCGAGGGTATCGTCGGCGCGGTACTGGGCGTCGACGGCCGGCGCGACGATGAGGGCGGGTGTGTGGGGAGAGGTCTCTTCGTCACGACCATGTGACGGTCGACCAACCACCCCGGTGTCGGCGGTGGACGTCTGCATTGCCTTGTTCACCGCTGTCGGGAGATCACAGACGGCACCGTAGTGCTGGTAGGCGGTAAATCCGCGTGCGACGTGGATTCGGTTGAGCAACCGTTGACTAGGGGCGATCTGGGCGAGTGTCGTCGTCGTCGCGTGTCCGTTTGCGTCGACCCAGAAAGCGGGCCCGTCGTGCAGGAGGAGGTGGTCGAGCGCGAGCGACTGCAGGATTGGGACGCCACGGCTGCCCTCCACGTCGAGCAGGGTGATGCCGTCGTCGAGTTGCGGCAACAGCATCTCGTCTGTAGCTGGATCGGCCTGGTCAGCAAGGGACTGATTGCGGTCCGCGCCCCGAGTCGGCTGGTCCACCGCCAGTCGGTTCGACGTTGAGTGTTCTCCCATACCCGACTGAATGTCTACAAGCCCGATAAGCCGCGGCGTGGCGCTTCCGCGTTTCAGGGAAGGCACGAGATAGATGGTGACCCATCCTCAGTCGTCGTGTTTCTGTGGACGATTGACTGTTTCCAAGAACGTTTCCAGAATCTGGCTCGTCCAGCCCTGCCTATGTTAACCAACACTCTGGATTTGACGAGGCAGTATGTTGGTTAAGAATGTCGGTGCCGACGAAGTTTCTGTGCGACCACGTTGAAGATGCTTCCGTCCGAACCCTTCTGTATGTGTGGCCGAAACTCCCTCTTCATCGACCAAGCCGACCTCGAGGCTCGCTTCGATGCCGAGGTCGTCACGGACGGTGGGTATACTCCCCGATACAACATCGCGCCGGGCGATGACCTACACATCATCACGAACGAGGCACCCGACGAGATCGATCGCTACCACTGGGGCCTGATCCCGTTCTGGGCGGACGAGCCCGAGGAGGGAATCATCAACGCTCGCTCGGAGACGGCCGACGAGAAACGTGTGTTCAAGCAGGCGTGGGAATCACGTCCCTGCCTCGTTCCCTCATCAGGGTTCTACGAGTGGCAAGCACCGAACGGCGGGACGAAACAGCCCTACCGGATTCACCGCGAGAACGAGCCGGCGTTCGCGATGGCAGGCCTCTGGGACATCTGGGAGAGCGACGACGAGACGATCTCGTGCGTCACGATTCTCACGACTGATCCGAACGACGTGATGAAGCCCATCCACGACCGGATGCCGGTCGTCCTGCCACGGGATGTCGAGTCCGAATGGCTGTCCGCCGGGCCGGACGCTCGTAAGGAGCTGTGTCGCCCGTATCCGAAGGACGATCTGGACGCGTACGAGATTTCGACCCGAGTCAACAATCCGGGCAACGACGACCCCCAGGTTATCGAGCCGCTGGACCACGAGCAATCGGGTCTCGGTGAGTTCAGTTCGGGATAGCTGACGGCGTCACGGTCACTGCATCGGCGACGCAGCTGCCGAGTCGACGAGCGAGTATTCCCGATCCCGACTTGTGCCCTCCGCTTCGAGGAGGTTGTACTGCTCCATTTTCGACAGGTACGTTCGGATGGTCCGTTTCGTCCGTGGGTCGTCGACCTCCTCGGTATAGCGCTCGTGGATCTCGCTCGGCCCGACCGGGCCATGCTCGCGAACAATCTCGTACACGACCCGCTGGTGTGGGGTGAGTGAATCGAGGCTCTTCTGCTTGATCTGGGCGCGAGCATCCTCGGCGGCGTCTAGGAGGATGTCGTCGGTGATACGCTCACAGTTCTCGCGGTCAGCCTTTCCGGCTGCCGTTCGGAGGATGCCGATCGCAAGGCGGGCGTCGCCAGCGGCCGCATCTGCGATCCGATAGAGCTGATCGTCGGTGACGACGGCCTCATCGAGACCCCATTTCGAGCGAGCACTCAGGATGTCGTACAGCTGCTTGTCGTGGTACTTGTCCATCCGGACGTGCTCGCTGGAGCGCAGGCGGCTCACGAGGCGGTCGTCGACGCGGCTGAACAGCTCTTCTTCCTTGTTCGCGATGCAGATGATCGCGAATTGCGGGAGGCTGTGGAGGTCATAGATGACGCTAGGGTCTTCAAGCTGGTCGACCTCGTCGAGGATGACAACGGTTCGCGGGCCGTCATGCTGCTGGAGCCGGTCGACGAGTTCGTCGTGCGGTGTCGACTGGCGGTGGATGTCGATGGTCGCGCCAAGATCGTCGAGGATCTGGTAGAGGGTACGGAACCGAGTGTAGTTGCGCCAGCAGTTGACGTAGGTGGTCTCCACATCGAGGACCTCTTCGCGCAGACGTTCAGTGACGAACTGCGAGATACATGTCTTCCCCGTCCCGCTGGGTCCGGTGACGATGGCGGTGTCGGCGGGTTCCCCGTTCGTGATGGGTTCGAGAACGCTGGAGAGGTGGTTGACTTCGGCGTCGCGATGCTCAACTTCCCGAGGGACGAACCCGGCGCGGAGGACGCGAGCATCGCGGATCATTGTGTTAGTAAGTGACTGGTTCTGCATCAGGCCATAAATACGTGACCGGGTTGTTTCCGGAAAGCAAATCTCATCAAGTGGCTATCAGTTGAATACCGGGTCTCTTTGTGGTGATTCGGTAGGACTCTGAAGTGGTGGCTTTTCGGAAGTTCACGGAAACACGAACCTTCCTGAATAGTAAATATCCCCTTGGGTTTAAATATCCAAATTGCGATGTATCGCCTGTGACACCCAACGAAAACGACCCTGTCACCAACGTCCCGACCGTCGAGGTGCAAAGCCCCACCGGAAGCCTTGACGTGAATGCCCTTATCAAATCAAACGGGGAAGACGATCCGTTTGCTGGCCTGTTTGAGGACACTACTGACGGCTCCGATACAACATCAGTTCCAACCGCAAACCAGCAACCCCCCGATGTCGTCGATCTCGGAAAAGACCTCCTCGCCGAATATGCCGACTGGAAAGGTGGACAAGTTGATCATGATCCACACGATGATCCACTTCGTTACCTTTGGCACGACGCTCCTGAACTCATCATCGCTGCCGCCGTGGCAGGCTATTTCACATACAAGGGCGCTCAAGGACTTGGTGGCCTAGTTTCATCTGGTTCAACAACAGATGAGACCAACACGTCGACGCAGCCGCGTCTCCCTCTGGAAGATCGGCCGTATCGGGTGTTTGTGAGTCACTCGTGGAAGTACTCCGAACAGCGTGAACGCATTGAGGAGTTCCTCGATGATGAAAATCGGCTGGACTGGCAGAACTTCAGTGTCCCAGAGGACGATCCGATGGAGTTTGAAGATAAGAATGATCTTCGTCAGCAGCTCTACCAGCAGGTTGGGCAGGCAAATGTGGTCGTCGTCGTCGCTGGGATGTACGTCTCGCACAGCGAGTGGATCGAGGAGGAGATTGAGATGGCAGACCATTTCGAGAAACCTATTATCGGTGTGCGACCGAACGGGAACGAGCGACTTCCAGCTGTGGTAAAGGAGGAAGCTGATGAGATTGTCGGTTGGCGGCAGAAGTCTATCGTGAACGCCATCGCGAAGCATGCATGATTCACCCTCGGTCGAGTATGGCCCAAAACAGAGGGATGGCTGTACACGATCTTCACCCAGACGGCCAGAGCGTGATAAGGCGCTCATCAATCAGTACGGGCACTACGCAGAAAGCGTAATGGCGGTTTCCGAACAGCGTTTGGGACTGAACTGTTTCTACGGTTCCCTACTCTCAGGATGGCGCAAAGCATCATTCGTCGACACCTTAGCGGAATATGTCTGAACCAACTGACGAGACCTCTGGCGAGAGCGAGCCGAATAATGTAAATCTTGGCGAAAATACCGAGGACAAAGACACGCCTGAAACAGAGCCGGAACACCCCGAAGAGGTTACTGGGGGAGCCCCGGCCGAACCAACTGAGTCCGATATCGTAGGGGATGGACCGTTAACGAATCTGAACGACAAGGAGACGGACCGCTTGATGGATCAATACATCCACTATGGGGAGGTGGCAATCGAGACTGCGAATCAGCGGGTTCAGATGAACCGATTTTTCGGCTTGATTTTGACGTCGATACTAGCCGGACTCTTCGCTCTCGCCCGAGGAAATTTGACGACTACGAGTGCTGCAATCGTCCTATTCGCCTCTGGATTTGGAAGTCTGATCTGTTACTTTTGGTATCAGAGTTTACAGTCGTATCGCCGGCTGAACAAGGCCCGATATGCTATTCTCAACCAAATCGAGTCTGCCCTTCCTGTCCGAATGTATCTTGATGAATGGCGATACCTCAAGCGGGAAAAGCCCGATCCTGAAATCGTTGAGCCCCGACCTGATGACGACCCAGATCACCGCTCGCATACGATTGTCGAACAGTGGTTTGTCCGTCTCCTTGCTGCTGGATACCTTACTGTCGGAGGATACGCTGGTGGGTTCATTCTGACTCCTTTGATCACGGGTGCAGGCTATTCTCTACCGTCTCCGACGACAGTCGGGCTAATAGTCGGTACAACCGTTATGGCTGGTTCGATAGGGCTATTCTGGATTCGGAGCTGATGACACCTACTATGAAACGATTCGATATTGGAGACATGGTCCGAATCGATATCCCGGACGTGACAGATCCAGATCACGAGCGCCTACATGGATGTCGGGGAACAGTCGTTGAGATCCTCTCAGACGATGCAGGAACTGTGACTGGTGATCAACGAGAAGGCTATCTTTTCCGGGTTGAAATCGCCAATGGTGACACCGTTGACGTCCGCTGGCGGGATCTTCGGCCAGTTTGATTGGCTATAGTCTGGTGCCACCTCTGTGGTCTAAGTTCACTAAACACTAAGTTAGCGTACTGAATACATCTCGGCATTACGATGCTCTCGCTTCCTCCGCTTGTCGATAACGCCAACAGAACACTAGAAGACGCTTACAAGCGGATTATTCCCCAGATCGAGGAAGGCCGTATCGCAACTGGATACTTTTATCTCTCAGGATTCGATCTCTATCGGGAAGACCTTGAAAACCTGGCTGACCCCGATGACCTCGGCCATGCTCCGCTTCGGATCTTGATGGGTCGTCAGACGAATAGGGGAACTGCTGACGAAATCGGTGAGGGGCAGAATCTCAAAGAGGAGCTCAAAACAGAGGTGAGAGAAAGCATCTCTGAGCTGAATAACGCTCAGATCGGGCGACTAGGCCGGCTACGAGACTTTATCGCCGAAGGCGAGGTGAGCGTCCGTGTGCGAAATCCTGAAAACGGTTACTTCCACGCAAAGGGTGCATCATTTCGAGCGCCACTCGAAGACGACGAAGATTGGGGACAAGACGAGGATGAAGACACCCGCCCATGCGCTACAGTTGTCGGCTCCTCGAACTTCACCAAGAGCGGCCACCAGAACAACATCGAACTGAACCTCACGAGTCAGGATCGACACAAGGCCGAAGCGTTCGAGGAGTGGTACGACAACCAGTGGGCCAACGCCGAGGAGTTCAGTGAGGAGATCATCCGAATCATCGAGAACAGCGAGGAGTACCAGGACTGGAAGGAACAGCAGGAGGAAGAGTCCGACGAGGAGACGTTATCCGAGGAGCTGGGCACGTATCTCGAACCGTTCGAGCTCTACAAGCTGCTCGCCTACGACGAACTGAGTGGGAACGTCAACATCCGTGACAGCCCACTGTACTACTTCCAGAAGCTCGGGTACGAGAGTGCAAAGGAGAAGCTCTCCCAGTTCAACGGGTGCATCGTCTCCGACTCGGTCGGCCTGGGGAAATCATTTATTGGAGGTGAACTCCTCCACGACTACCGCCAACGTGGCGACCACTGTCTCCTCATTGTCCCGGCCAACCTGACTGATCAGTGGGAAGACCTACTCCAGAACGACACTGATGAAGACGGCAATCCATACTTCGGGTTAGAAGTGGACGGCACGCACCTTGATGTGATGAGTATCAGTAAATTCCAGAATCTTTCCTACGACGAGGTGCAGGACCTCAAAGACGAGTTCGACGTCCTTCTTATCGACGAGGCTCACCGGTTTCGGAATTACGGGAAGTGGCGACCGACCCCGGACCACGATGACGACTACAAGGGGACGCGACGACACGCGAATCTCAGGCAGCTCCGCGGAAAGACGATGATCATGCTGACTGCGACCCCGATCAATAACAGCGCTACCGACCTGAAGAACCTCATCAGCTTGTTCACCAGCCCGGAGGAACTTCGGAACAAGGCATCACTCGACTTTGATGCGTTCGACGAATATATCGAACTCTCGGAGACGCGAAAACGCATCGCGGCTGGGAAAGAGGAGGTTGACGACGACGAACAACAAGAAATCACTGAACAGCTTCAGCGACACTCCTCTGAGATCTCGAATATCCTGAACGAAGTGATGGTTCTTCGGACGCGCAAGCACGTCAAAGACCAGATTCAGGACAGCGAAGACTTCGAGATGAGCTTCAAGCCGCCCAAACTCAACAAGCAACAGTACTCCCTTCCGGCGGCCTACCAGCCAGTATATCGGATGCTCCCCGACGTGATGGACGCCCTCCACCTTCCCCATATTACAGTCAAAAACCCGAAAGCTGGGAGCACGCTGAAAGCCCTCTACAAGCTGAACCTCCTCAAACGGCTTGAGTCCTCAACATACGCGTTCGTCCAGTCGATCGAGACGCTGCATCAGAGCGAACGTCAGCTTCTCGGCCTTCTTGGCGAACTTCCCGAGGACGAAGCCATCGATATGCTCCGAACTGTTCAGATGGGGGGTGACTCTGAACTCGGTGACTTTGTTGAAGGAGCGGACGCTGCTGAAGATCTTGAACAAACACTCGAAGAATTCGGGTTCGATACCACCGCTATTCAAGCGGAAGGAGGAGCTGATACCGAGGGAGATGAATTGGCGGACGCCACCATCGGTGAGGTGAAGACGTACATCAGAGAGGATCTCACCCTTCTCTCGTACTTTCTCTCGCAGTTCATCGGTGATGTCGCCCGTGATGCGGGTGATGTGAGCGATTATGCAGTCTCAACGCGCCAATGGCTCGCTGAACACGACGCTGGTGTCCTCCCAGATATACCTGAGGAAGAAACGAATCCGATTCTCTACCCGAATAGTGATCTGAGCGACGTTGACCCCGCCACACGCGGCTTTTACAAGGCCGTCTTTTCACTCCGCGAATTCCGCGACCCTAAGATCGACCGGCTTGCAGATGTCCTCACTGATCACGATCAGAAAGTGCTCATCTTCACTCAGTATCGGGCAACTGCAACCTACGTCTATCGAACCCTCTGTGACAACACGGACTCACCACTCACCGAGGCGAACAGTGCCGTCGTCAAGGGTGGTGACGAGAATAAGCAGGATATCATTCAGCGCTTTGCTCCCGAGGCGTCAGGCTACCAGCAAACGCTCTCTGAGTCAGGGGATTCAGAGCTACAGTACGTAGTGGCCACTGACACACTGAGTGAAGGGGTTAATCTCCAGGACGTTCATGTGGTGGTCAATTATGACCTACCGTGGAACCCGATGCGGATTGTCCAGCGTGTCGGACGAGTCGACCGGATTGGGAGTACCGCCGAGAAACACGTCCATAATTTCTACCCGGACGGCGACATCGAGGCGGCGATCAAGCTCCTGAAACGCCTGCAGGCAAAGATCAACGATATCGCGCTCATCGTCGGGAAGGAGAACAACATCCTCGACCCGAACGAAGACCAGATTCTCGAAAAGACAGGTGTGGACACAGAGAAGACGATCGGGGAATTACAGGTGGACGAGATCGAGGATTCCCTCCAGAAGTCCCGTGAAATTGACGACGTGAATGAACTCGACGACACGAGCAAGAATCCACTTCTCCGCAACGCTGGGAGTAATGAGCACGCTGCATTCGAGCGGTACCTTCTGAAGCGAGAACTGAACGAGGATTACGACCTGACCGCGGAAGACTTCGAGTACGCTGAGGACTTTTTCGATGACCCGCCCGAAGAACGTGAATTCCTCTACACGAATGTAACTGACCACGATGCCGGCCCTCGTCCGGGCGTGTTCGCCCTTGCCCATCTCTGGTTCGACGATGATGACCACAAGTCCCCGCTTGGTCGCGTCCGTCGTGCTTTCTACTACAAGCCCTTCGCCGACGAGGTCAAAGAGCGGCCCGTGAGCACGCTCAACATCGACCCTTCAGTTGACGGCGAACCGATTACCGGAAATCCAGATGCGGTGTTATCGAATCGCGGTAAAATTCAAGCAGTGCTTGGCGAGCGTCTTGAGGTGATTCGAGAAGGCCAAGTTGAGGGTGCTTTCAAACAGGGAGAGGCCTTCTCGAAGGAACAGGAGACGATCCTCGATTTCATCAGTCACTACGTTCAGCCGAACCACGGCGATGAGCCGGCTCCTGTCGAAGAGCTCGAAACGATCGGAGAATGGGCTAACGACATCGAAGAGCGGCTGCAGGAGGTAAAGCTGGCGAACACGGATGAAGACCGAATTCTACGGGAGATCTTTCGCCAGAACGAGCAGTACGACTCCTTCCCAGAGTGGCCGACCGTGGTGTTCCTCAGTCAGCTTGAGGAGTTCTTGGAAGAGAACGTCGAAGCCTCTACTGAATACCAGACAAAACTGATGGGAGAGAGTGATGTACAAGCGAAGCTCGTATGCTGGGGGGTTGTCGGACAGTGATTTGGGAGCTACGGTAGGAGCCCCTCCTGATCCAGCAGATCATATTTCTCCAAGACCAGACTGAAGTACACCTCGTCCATCAGCTTTGGATTCTCAACGCGATGGAAGTCGTCGAGGACAAACGTCACGTCACGACGTTCCAGGCCATACGCGTGGAATGCGGCCGCGTCGATTTCAGCCTGTAATTCTCTGCGTTCTTGATCTTCTACCGCTGCCTCGATTCTGCCGAGTCGCTTACGCATTTCTTTGAATTTTTCTCCGTAACAGTTCAACCGGGCAGCTCGTTCAGCAATATAATGAAACCAGTCATCTCCATCGGTGAGGCGTGGTAGCTGGGATTCCAATAGCTCGCGCTTGACGATGTGCGTCTCGACTTTGGTTCGCATCAGGAAATCGAACGCAATGCTGTTCAGGAGTCCCGTTGCCACGAAGAGTTCTTGATCCGTAAATCGCCGGACGTAGGGTGACCGAAGTGGGGACTCTGTGAGGTGTTCCTCTTCCGGTTCAATAGCGAACGGCTTGAACGTGTTAATGGTGTGGAGACAGATGACGTCCTTCGGAAGTACCGTCGCTATTATCGTCCGCTCGTCCCGGGATCGAGAAACGTCTCGAATGCCAATTCGGTACTCAGTACAGTCGAGCAGTACGTCCTCTTCCTCAAGACCGTGGCCACGGTGCTCTTCGAGTAGCTCATCTACGAATTGGACTTGAGATTTACTCGTTTCCGAGCCTCCGAAGGAATCGTAGATTGCTCGCTTGAGATTGCCTCGGTTGTATTTCTTCTCTCGGACGCGGTACTGAGCACTATTCGGCGGATCGTACATCCCTCGACTCCAGTACTGGGGCCCGTCTAAACTATCCGTGTGGGTATTGTCATACTGGTACTGGTGGATATTTTTGCCTCCGTATACTGGATAGTCGGCCTCCTCCGGCGAAGTTTGGAGTCGATCCTTATCAGTAGATTCAACGAATTCCTTAGTGAGCATGTCAACCGTCCAGGTTCCTTCTAAATTTTCATCTAAGGAAGGCTGATTAACCACCTTATTCAAGACGCTTACTTCAATCTGCGAAGTGATCGAGGGGAATATCCTCCCCTCTGGAGAGTAACTGACGAGAACGTCGCGCGGAATATTGACCGCCTCATTTCCGATCCGGTAGACTATATCCATATCACGTTGGTTGAAAATTCCACGAAGAGCTGATGTCTCCCCTCCGTATTCGAACGTCAGAATTGCGAATCGGTATCTGTCGTCTATGGCCTCAAAGATCCCCTTGTTCTCGAACCCGATGAGGTTATCTACGTCTGTGTGGTCCAGTAGATGCATCCGGAGGTCCTTCCCCATCACTCCCCCAAAGATAGTGCCGGGGAGAAGCAGGCTCACCTTCACGCCGTCTCGGGAGAGTCTGAAGACACGCTCCAGAAAGAGAGCAGACAGCTCGTTCTTCGTCGGCATCGTCCGTCCGCCCACCACCGGAGATTGGAGCTTGTAGACATCTCCCTGGGTGAAGAAGTCTGCTTGGGTTTCCATTGATTCCTTGTATTCCTCCCACTCCCAGGCAACCTCAGGATTTGAGAGGAGGTCCTCCATCACACCGTCCTTTTCCTCCGAGGGATAGGTGCGGAATTGCTCGTCGTAGCGAATGAAGAAGTCGTCACGGTTTGCGTATAGCATATCCCACGGCGGGTTTCCGATGAACACGTCGAATCCGCCCTTCTCAAAGACATCGGCGAACTCCAACGGCCAGTGGAAGGGCGACCACTCCCGGATCTCCTCGATCGTGATGTCGTCGAAGCCTGCGTCTTGGAATTCTCGGCGAAGGATTTCGTCAAACTTGTCGCGGTGTTCCTCTATTCTGTTTTCCGCCTCTTCCCGCCATTTTTGGGCCTTGGAGCTGGTCTCCGCACTCTTGTGTTTCTTGATGGCCTCTTTAACATCTTCAAAACGGGTTTTGACCTCCCACGAATCAAGGTCGCTGTTTCCGTCCTCGTTGCTCTCGATGTCTATATCGAGCTGACCGATCAGGCTGTTCCCCTGCCGTACGTTGAAATCGATGTTCGGGAGCGGCTCCACCTCGCTCGGCTCATCTTCGATATCAGCGACCATCGACAACCAGAGTCTGAGCTTGCAAATCTCAACAGCACCTTCGTCGATATCGACTCCGTACAGATTGTGGAGGATGGCACTCCGCTTTGCGTACAGTGACGAAGAGCCTTTTCCGGACTCGATTTCATCTATCTCATTCCGAGTTCTGGACTCTAACTCCCATCCTTGCCCTTCAGATTCGAGCCGTTGGAAATACTCAATGCATTGCAT
>LFCJ01002123.1_pt1 | contig 14211 bp, 19 predicted proteins | sample 643141 | NCBI WGS metagenome assembly LFCJ01 (sample SAMN03766243, study PRJNA286221) | soda lake metagenome | biome: soda lake; feature: Kulunda steppe; material: water; isolation source: sample B1-Br-g2 brine of Lake Bitter-1 | place: Russia: Kulunda steppe | collected 2010-07 | reverse complement strand
GCCACCCCATGCCCCACACCCACCAGCAGGTCATCCAGCAACTGGCTTCCCTTGAGGCCGCCGTACACGAACACAAACGGCCCAACAGACGCCACTGCATGCCGGCAGCGCCGCGTGAAGTCCTCGCTGCTGCCCCCAGTGTTGGGTGTCGACTGCACCCACTGCCCGGCATTGGTGTCCAGCACCACAGTGGAAGTGGCCTCGTCCACCTGCAGGCGCACATGCAGCAGCCCTTGCAGTGTCCATGCATGCATGCATGCATGCAACGTGCGTGCGTGCGTGCGTGCGCGTGTGCGTGTGTATGTGTGTATGTGCATGCGTGTGCGTCCGTGCGCGCGCGCACTCGCGCATGCATTTGTCCATGTGTGCATGCATGAGTGTTTACTGTGTGTGCAAGCATACATGTGTGTGCGTATTTGCGCATGCATGCTGTATGTGCATGCTTTTGAATATGTGTTGTGTGGCGCTCCCATTTGCGCATGTGCTTCCTTGAACCAGGCCGAGTATAAGGGGGTGCATGCCGAATGAAACGAGCGTGTGACAGACAATGCATAATCCAACAAAGCAGAGTTCAATTTGGCTCTGGAGGTTAGCTGCGATCCTTTGTTGCCCCAGGATGCAGCCATGGCCGCTGCTAGACGAGGCTGTCCTGCCAGCTGCGGCTACCACCAGGCTGGTGGTTCATCCTGAACCTGTTAACTATCAGCTGAGGCTGCCCATAACATGGAACCTGCTTGCTGTGCACTGCACGTGTTTGCGCACCATGCGGCCCCCGCCCACAGCGCCGCCAGATATATGCAGCCTGTTGCCCACGAAGATGGCGCCGTGCTGGTAGCGCCCGGTAGGCATGGCGCCTGGTGCTGCATGCCATTCCCACCGCCCATCCCTATGCCGCGCAAATCCATACGCATCTCCCATGGGCGTGCCTGACGCGTCCCTGCCACCGCACAGCAGCAGCAGCCCATCCCCGCGAGCTGCAGCTGTGGCGTACATCCTGCACGTGCACGCATATCTTGTATCTTTGTCAATACACACATGCATGCCTGTGCGTGTATGAGTGAATGTTTGCTCTTGTGCATGCGCAGACATGCCCATGCTCCCCTGAACTCATATATCGGCCGTGACCTGCACGTGCGCACATGCGCACACATACATGGTTCCCTTCTGACACTCACAATATCCTCTAGTGTCCGTATGACAGTGAAGATGAGTTACAAGGTGTGCAACCAGTTGTCACACGATCGTCAAGGGACAGGAGTCTGAGCTGGGTGTTCGGCTGTCTTGTCCTTCATATCTTCCATCGACCATCTGTCACCCCCTCTCTACCCCATCCCTTGACCCCGCACCTCGGCGACGGCATATCGCCTGCATCCGTGATCTTTCGCCACTGGTACGGCTTCTCCGAGGTGTCCAGGGCCCAGGCGTCGCCCAAGGTTGACTTCCCATCGTTGCCCCCCATTGCAACGAGGAACCGGTTGGCTACCAGGCTCAACGTGTGGGCATACCTGGCGCTGGGACCTGCTCCTTGGACCAGCACCCTGTGTGTGAGAGGAGCGAGGAGAGGGGGGGGTCAGGGCCTGCAACAAGAGAGGGGAACAACAAGAGAGGGGAAAGAGCCGTGCCCACAAGGGTGCGCTGCTCCCGGGCAATCCATGCAGGGCAGTACTCACCTGTGCCATCTGGGCCGCTCAGGATCGGTGAAGTCAAGCACATGCAGGTCCTCAGTGGCCAGACCAGCCGGCCCTATGCCACCCTGTGAAAGGCAGGCGCCAGCAGGTGCGAGTTGAAACATCCTTCCTCAGAGGTGGCCAACAAGGGGCTATCAGCAGGCCAGACACCATGTCAAGCAAGGCATTGATGTATTCGAGTCAGGAAGGCCGAGGGAGATGGGCACCCAGCAGCTGGAGACGGACAGCTGGTTGAGTAGGGCACTTGTGTGCGCATGTACCTGAATCACCACCATGTTGCCCACAGCCGCTGCGGCGTGTGCTGCTCGAGGTGAAGGAGCTTCACCCTGGGGCACAATCTTCTCCCACCTCCCCACGCGTGCATCAAAGACATGCACGTCATTGGTGGCGCCAGCCAATCGAATTCCTGTGCGTGCACACATCAGATGGAGTGGGTGATACACCATGGGTTTAAGGCACCACACCAGCTGCAGCAGGACGTAATGAGGCATTGCACAAAAGTAGCACATCGCCTGCATCTGCCAAACTCAGAACGTGCGCACAGCCCTGACACTGCAACCAGCTGACCAGGTCTTCCATCATTCTCCCAGCTACTCTTCTGCCCCCAGCCATCAACATTTCCTTTGATATACTTTTTTCTTGTTTCACTCTGCTGTACATCTGCCACGTACCTGATGCTGCTGGGCCTGGAGAGGAGGGTGCACCCTCGCCACCTCCCTTGTTAGAACCCGAGCCCTCCAGCGCCGTGGCTCCCCCAAATAGCACCAGCCGCGCCTTTGAAAGATCTCCCTCGGGACCCGCTATGGCGGTGAGCGTGTGGCCACATCGCGGGCCGGGCGAGTCCCCAGCAATAGGGAAGCTCCGAGGCCGTGGAACCGGGAGAGGTCTCATGGAATCCTCCATCCGATCAACACGCACTGTTGCTTCCGGTTGCCGGGTTTAAGGCTGCAAAGACCCTGATTCAACACGTTCAGCCCATTTTTTTGGCCTGCATCAGGCACATACTCAACGATTGCATTTAGTTTCACTAAATGGTAAAAAATCATACGCCAAACGGTTTGACATCCAGCTGCATTTCCAGTCAACAGCTGCACTCAAAAGCATTCACTTAAAAAAATGTCAGTGCTACTCTTATTACTCATATCAGTCTCAGTGTCTTTGAAATCAGTCAGGTCAAACTCCTGCATCCATGGTCAAGGGGTAGTTGCGGGCTGCGTCTGCGGCTGTGGCACAGGACCTGGGCCATGTAACTTAACACCTGACCCCGCTGGTAGCTCCCCTGGACCATGAAGCTTAACACCAGTGGACACATCCCCGTCTTCATCATCCTCAAGGTCCTCATCGTCCACCTGCGGAGGACAGAGATACAACCAAGGAGTAGGAACTTCTAGGCACCAAACGGAACAAGCATGGTTGTGCCGCCAGGTGAGCTTATCCTGTCAGCTAGATTCAGGCCAGCACACCATCTGAAACCATTTCAACCTCTGTCCTAATGCACAAGCCTTACAAACCTTGTGGAGCAGGCAAGAGGGATGGACAATAGCAGCTCAATGGCATGTGGCAATGCATGTACAAGCTGGGGTACACCAGACAAGTGCCCTGCCATGTGCAAGACTGTAAACCCTCTTCCAGCTCCAAAATGCATGTACTTACCTTGTGAAATTTGTAAGATAGAGTGACATCCTGGATGTTGCGGCAGTTCCAATCTCCAGCCATCTCAGAGTCGATGTAAAAAAAAACAGGCATGTCGACAGTCTGTGATACGTACAGACAAGTGGAGGAAATGCACACCATTTACTGACAACAAAGGACCATAGAAGTTGTGAGGTGTACACGGGAGCGTGCATGTATACACTATGTGTGGACAGATCATTCTGTTCATATCATTTGCTCAGGTTGCAAAGTGCACATAAAAGGCATGAAAGTGCAAATTTACACAGACGGGGTGCCTATTATTCGGGTGTTCAACAAATCACGGATCAAAAATTGTAACAACAAACATGTGCATGCATGGCACTTGCCAAGGCTTAACAAGACCCCATTGTTCCCTGCCGATGCATACCTCATGAGGCTGCAACCGCTGCTCCTCAAAGCAGAAGCACTGTATCTTGTTGAAGTACTGGCCTAGCTTGTCTGGTGTGACATTATACACTGAGTACCCCGTCACAGGCTTGTCGCTACAGCCAGAAGGGAACAAGAAGAAAGAGTCAGGACAGGGGAAGGGACAGCTGAATTAGAAATACCTCCCTGCTAGGGCAGCAATGTGAGAGGAAACAAAGAAGCAATGCACAGGAAAGCCATACTGAATCGTGACAGTGGAAGCCTTACTGAGGGATGGTGTGCAAGGCTGTGTCCATTGTGCCGGGACCGCCCAGTTCCTAATCTGTACCCAGGGTGGGCCAATTAAAAGGCTAACCACCTTGTTGGCCTCAAACCTGGCTCGGCTGATAAATGTTTTTGGTGCCAGGCTGCACGGGTGACAAAACACTTGCCTCTTATTGTGTGCAGTAAAGAAAGCCAGGGTACTTTGCCCCGCCTTCACTCGAACATACTCTTGTGTAGGCTTGAAATCCCAAGGCATGTCGTCCGCCACATCTGAGTTGAACCATACCGTGATATCTCGGTTTGCAGCAGCCCTGCACGTAGCGATGCGCAACACATGTTCATTGATTGCACGTGCAGGCAGACTAGTAATACCATAGATTTCACCATAAAAGCAGGACACGGGATGATCCATTCCCTTTGCATTGTCTGAAGTGCCTCATGGGGCATGGAAGCACAGAAAGGTCAAAATATCCACCAATTGATGGTTTAAAAACTTATGCAGTATCATTTGAAGCCACGAATTGGATGTTTGAAGAAGGAAGCTTCTAAAAGCGGACATGGTCGTCCACACCCTTCCCTGCTCACTTTTCAAGCTCAGCATTTGGTTGCTCCAGCCTGCGCTTTAGCTTCTCCTCCACAGTGTCAGCCCCGGCTACAGTCCCTCCGTACCCAGTTGCCTATAACAGGTTTACAGCAGGGACCACAAGACATTTGAGATTACTTGCTTTGTGAAGAAAACCTGCACCAGGGAATCCTGCAGAATTACAAGCCTACTCCATTTGCAAATGCAGCATTTGACCATTCCAGATCACTGCCTGAATGGGGTCTTGTTTCGAGCCCGGAAGTGATTGGAGTTAATGAGCGTTATTAATACGCCCATGCAACGTGTACTGACCGCACAGAAGAGCTTGTAGAGAGGTACAGAGGCGTACGCAAATCCAACCATGGTCACTGCTGCTGCCGCCTGAGCACAGACACAGGTTGAGGTTTATCAGCATATGTTTTCCCAATTTTGTTTGCCCAAGAGCAAAATGTGTGTCAAAAACGATTGTTCTGCATGTCCTCCAGCAGACACACATAATGTAGTAAGATTGCTGTTCTTGCTCAGACGACAATGTCAACCGTGTGTGTGCACTCACTCCATACATCCCCAGTTCCGCAGGTGAGGAGGATCTGCTCCTTGGCCGCGCCTTGCCTGCAGCAGGTGCTGCAAACCCGCGAACGCTGCCCCAAAGGTAGCCAGGACTCACTGGACCACCCCCTCCTTGAATCCAGCGAGGTGAAGCATGGCCCTCCATCAAGCGCAAGCCAGCAGGGAGAGCGGTTGAGAGGTGGCCACTCATCTGCCTACCTGAGGTACTACATACCTCAGGTAGCAAAGACCTCTGCATGAGGCTCAGGCCTGAAGCTACAGCGGCCTTTGCCAGGCGCTGTGCGGAGGAGACCATCCTCGAGGGCAAGTGGTAAGCGATATTCCAACGGAATGATCACGCCAATGACGTTCGCAAACTCCGATGTAAATAAGGCAAAGCTGGACAGTATAATAATGCTTGGCGGGGACAAACTTGAGACTATCGGAGCAACCACCACGAAATCGCTCTGAACGGCCCCTAGTATCCCTTTCAGATTAATCACATTTCACTGGATTTTATAATCACCTCGACCTTTATGCTCACGTCTAAAGTCCAGGGCACCCGCTCTGCACAGCTGTTGAACGGCTCCTTGGGCGCGCGTGCATGCCGCCGGTCCATCCATCAGGTAATGTTTGGGTGGTCTTGGCTGTGACTGTACCCTGATGGGCTTTGAGTTGCAAATCCGGGGACCTAACATCATCACTTGCCATATTCTACACAAAAAGTGTTTGCTTGACGTGTTCAAGCACAGCAGTTTGAACCACACATGCCTGTCTACCTGCCTCTTAACTGCAGGTGGCTCACCGGCGAGCTGTGGCAGTGCAGGCCGCAGCGGCCACTGACCAGGCCCCCGCCCCTGCCTACCACCAGTGGTACCAGCCTGCTGGCAAGGGTGAGAGCTTCTACACAGGGGATGATGGCTTCCTGTACGTGGACAACATGCGCGTGGATGACGTGCGCCGCCAGGTGCAGGACTCCCCCTTCTACCTGTACTCCAAGCGTCGCATCACCTCCAATTACTTGGCCTACAAGAAGGCACTGGAGGGCATTGACTCTATCATTGGCTATGCTGTAAAGGCCAACAACAACCTGGTCATCATGAAGCACTTGCAGCAGCTGGGCAGCGGAGCAGTCCTAGTCTCAGGCAATGAGCTCAAGGCTGCGATGGCAGTTGGCTTCGATCCCACTAGGTGCGTTGCAAGCAGGGCATGGGAAGACAGCTGGCCACACCCTGCAGCAGCTTGCAGGTTCCATGCAGACCTGATAGACGAAGCATTGCGAGAAACAGGGAGCCATGCTCCTCCTGTTGCCACAGCATATGCTATGACAAAGATTGCCTGGGGGAAACACACGCATACAGGCTGCATGCGCTGATGGCACGCATGGCACAGTGCAAAGTAACTCGCGCAAGGGAAACCACGTACAGGATTGCCTTCTGATCAAGCGCCCGGGCGCCCTGTCCTACCTGCCTGCTTTCCCAGCCTGTCCTGGACAGCGCAAGCGTAGCCCAAGCGCCGCTGCACAGCAGGCCCACAGTTGTGCGTAGAGCTCATGACCCCTCCAAAACCTTTGGATTGGGTGATCAGACTGCCCCTGTGCTCACCTGGCTGGGCCAAGCCTGGGTGCCCAAGCACCAGGCAGGGGTTGCAAGCACGCCGGCTCTTCGCACGCGCACATCTGCCGCCCGCGCCACTTTTGCGCGCATGTGTTTGTGTGTGTGTGTGTGTGCTGCTTGTCACGCACCGCTCCTGTGCGCGCTGCACGGCAGGACCATCTTCAACGGAAATGGCAAGCTGCCCTGGGAGCTGGAGTTGGCGGTGGAGCAGGGCGTGCTCATCAACATTGACTCAGAGTTCGACTTTGAGAACATCAAGGCCGCCGCCAAGAAGCTGAACAAGCCGGCTAAGACGCTGCTGCGCATCAACCCTGATGTGGACCCACAGGTGCATGCATACGCAGTCGTGGGGAGAAAGTGGGGGAGGGGGTGGCTTGACTGTTGCCTGGCCCCGCGGCACTGGAGCGCAGGGGGACAAAACCGCCGCGTCTCCACAACGATAGCTTGTTCTCGGAGGGGATTGCTGCTGTGGCACAGGAGCTGTGTCCCGGCAATTCACATACGTAAACGCGCACACACACACACACATACACACACATGTGCATTCACCGCACACAGCACCCGCATGCGTACAATGAGCTGTGTCTCCTCCCTCGCGCGTGCCCCTGCCTGCAGGTGCACTCCTACGTGTCCACCGGCCTGGCCTCCTCCAAGTTCGGCATCCGCAACTCACACCTCCAGGTGAGCCCGGCATCTGCGGCTCACACCTCCACAGCTGCAGCCCCCGAATGCTCACCTGAGATGGCTTGCGCTGCGTGTGCCGCCCACGCGCACGGCGGGGTGCTGACGGTTGCATGAGTGATGATGCGCACCATGAAATGAGCGGGGGCGTGCCTGAATCCCCCATCATCAGGGTGACGGCAAGCGCATCAGGGACTGGTGGGGAGCTGGCTGCTGTGCTTGTGTGTGTGTGTGCCGTGCATTACGTGCCTGGCCTCAGCTTTGGCCACGCTCTCCATCGGGCGTGGGCTACCTGAAGGATAGGGGGTAGGGGTCTGCGTCCGCTTGCAGCAGGCAGCGCGCCCTAGTGCAGATGCGCACGGCGCGCCAGCCCATGCATGAAGCATGCGGGCGCTGTGGTGGCTCCAAAGACGTGGCGAGGAGACCCTCAGGCCCCAGGCTCCTGCTCCCCAACGTCTCTGGCTGTGCTCTGTGGACAGGGCAGGCTTGGGGCCCCGCACCCAGTGCTGTGTCGGCCAGGCCCAGCCAGGTTGAGGGGGGCCATGTGTGGCTGCAGGGTCTTCCACGTTGGCCGTCATGGCGCATGCCCTGCAAGAATGCAGGCCACGGGTGTGTACGTACGGGCTGGGGCATGCGGTGGAATGTGCCTGCTCCGCCTGATGGTGCCCAGCAAGGCCAAGGGTCAAGCAGGGCACATGTTTTGCAGCAGGGCTTGGGGAGGGGCAGGAGGGAGGGGGGGCTGCAGCGCCTGCACAGTGTCTAGACAAGTGGCAGGGAGGGCGCCCGAAGATGATGCGCCTGTGCTGGCCGCCCCTGGCTGTGCCGGCCGCGCGCGCTTCCGGGCATGCGCCTGTGTGCTCGCATGCTTGCGTGTGCGTGCCCCTGTGTGCTCACATGCTTGTGCGCGTGTGCGCATGAGCACTTGCACACTTGTGTGCGCATGCGCCTGTGTGCTCCTGCGCTTGTGTGCTCATGTGGCCATCCATGCGCGTGCTCCCCATGCGCAGTGGTTCCTGGACGAGATCAGGAAGGAGCCGCTGATGCAGCTGGTGGGCGTGCACTCCCACTTGGGCTCCACCATCAAGAAGGTCAACATCTTCAGGTGGGCGAACGGGGAGGCGCAGGCGGCCCCAGACCCGCGCAGAGGCACCGTGTGTGCCTGTGTGTTTGCGCGTGTTCAGTGCAGGTTATGCATACGTGACGCACCCGATATGGTCGACGGGCTGCTGCTGCTATTGCTGCTGCCTTCGTCACTGCCCACCACATGCTATGCGCATGCCTGCAGGGACGCTGCCATCATCATGTGCGATGTGCTGCAGCGCATCAACTCTGAGGGCTTCCAGCTGCAGTACCTGAACATCGGGGGCGGCCTGGGCATCGACTACGAGCACAAGTGAGTGCAGGGATCTGGCGGCGTGCCGCAGCAGCTGGGCACACGAGTGCGTGCTTTGCGGGCCTGGATTAAGTGCGGGCGCGCGGGGAGCATTGCTCGCGCTCTCAGTGCATGCGTGCGCGAGCATTGCTTGCGCTCTCAGTGCATGCACGCGGGGAGCATTGCTTGCGCTCTCAGTGCATGCGTGCGCGAGCATTGCTTGCGCTCTCAGTGCATGCATGCGCGAGCATTGCTTGCGCTCTCAGCGCGTGCATGCGCGAGCATTGCTTGCGCTCTCAGTGCATGCATGCGCGAGCATTGCTTGCGCTCTCAGTGCATGCATGCGCGAGCATTGCTTGCGCTCTCAGTGCATGCATGCGCGAGCATTGCTTGCGCTCTCAGTGCATGCGTGCGCGAGCATTGCTTGCGCTCTCAGTGCATGCATGCGCGAGCATTGCTTGTGCTCTCAGTGCATGCATGCGCGAGACTCCTCATGGAACGGGGCAGACACGCCACCCTGCCGCCGTGTGCTGCCCCCTGTGCTCGCGATCTCATGCGTGAGCAGCGAGCGCAAGGGTACTGCACCCCTGCAGCGCTGCAGCACCCCCTGCCACATGCTGGCGCGTGTGCGCATGCAAGCAGGGCGTGTGTGTGTGTGTGTGTGCATGCTGCAAGCTGTCCATGGCCCACAGCCCCACACCACAACCTCACTTGCGCACTCGCACGCGTACGCACGTGCACCCTCACCCCCACACGCCCGCCCGCCCGCGCACAAGCGCTGACATGCGCCTGTACGCCCCACCGGTGGGTGGTCATGTTCCTGCGCAGCCCCGAGAACAAGATCCCCTCGCCCACCGACCTCATTGATACCGTGCGCCCATACGTCAAGGACCTGGGCCTCACGCTGGTCATCGAGCCCGGCAGGTCCATGGTGGCATCCAGCAGCGCGCTCGTCAACACCGTCACTGGTGCGTGCGTGTGTGCGTTTGGGTGGGTGGTCATGTGGATGTGTGGGTGTGGGTGTGGGCGTGCAGGTGTGGGGATGTGGGTGTGAGTGCGTGGGCGCATGTGTGGCTGCAGGTGTGGGGATGTGGGTGTGAGCACGTGGGCGCATGTGTGGCTGCAGGTGTGGGGATGTGGGTGTGAGCGCGTGAGCGCATGTGTGGCTGCAGGTGGGCGGGTGGGCAGGCGTGTACTCGCGCGCCTGCGTTGTGAGTGAGCTGGGGTGAGGGTTAGGGTGTGCAGGTGGGTGGCTGGTGTGTATTTGCGCTTGTGTGTTGGTGTCATGGGGCTCCAACAACACAGCGAGAGAAAAGGGAAGGGAGGGAGGGAGGGGGGGGGGACCCAGACCAGTGCTGCGATTACTGCCCCCACTGTCCACTGGGCCTTTGCCTGCGTGTATGTAGCGCGCTTTGGTAGCATATGCTTGCGAGAGAACACCCATCACTTGTGGGTGTTGTGCCAGACACCCTGGCCTATGAGGCATGCACCACAGCCCAGCAGCAGTGCTGCTGGTGGGTAGCGAGTGTGCTATGGGATAGGTGATACACAGGGGGCTGCAATTTTCTGTGCCCGGGGCAGAGTTGTGCCCAGGCTTGTGTGCAGAGGCTGCCCAGGGGCTCAGCGGAGGCAAGCCCTGCAAAGACGCACACTTTCTGGTAGGGTCTGCTACCGTGCCTGCCGGCGCATCCGTGCCCACAGCGCACAGCCCTGGGCTTGCACAACTGAGTCATGAAGTGGTAGTGCGGTGCCCGTAGCCGTGGAATTCGGCGTGCCTTTCTCCTCAAAGGCTACTGCCGCTGTGTGCGTACCACCGCGGCTGCTGGCGTACCACCGTGGCTGCTGGCGTGCCGCTGCGCCATACGTTAAGCAGCAGCGCATACAGGAGGTCGGAGTGCCGGAGTGCCATGCATGTGCGCACGCATGCCGTGCCGCTGCGACAGCGTGCAGCTCTGCCCCACTGCTTGCTTGTTTGCTTGCACACGCGCGGCCCAAAGGGCCCCCACTGCACAATGGCTGCATTGCCCTGCAGGTGTGAAGACGAACGGCACCAAGAACTTCATCGTGGTCGATGGCTCCATGTCTGCCCTGATCAGGTGCGTGCGTGTTGTTGCGCGTGTCGTGTGTGTGTGTTTCCTAGTCTGTGCACGTGTGTGTGAATGAGCGCACGTGTATGTGAGGACGCACCTGTGCGCACGTGCGTGCATGCCATGCAAAGCGCGGTTCCCCGCATGGATCTGGACGATCCATGGGAAGCGCGCGCAGTATGCCTGGCACGCCTGCCGCTGCCAATGCGATGCGCTGCACCTGCCGCACATGCGCGAGCGCATGCTGTGCCCCTGCACGACGCGTCGTGCATGCACCTGACCTGTGTCCCCTCGCGCCGCCAACTCCCGCATACGCGAGCATGTGCACCCTGGCCTGCCTCCCTAAACACAGCGTTCAGCAACACTCAAACCAGGATTGCCCGCCCCGCACCAGGCCTCATATGCAGGCATGTGCGCACCCTGCCCTCTTGCATACCCGCCCCCACCGCACATCATGCTAGTGAGCCAGCCTCCAGCTTTTCTGCAGTATTCAACAGAGGCCACATTCGCCTGCCTGCCCCTTCCTGCCCCCTCCTCCTGCATGGCACGCTCCTACCGCAACATGCATGCGTGGCATGGCCTCCCCCTGTCCTGCATGGCAGCGCATGCTGCGTCACCGTGCACAGGATACACGCTCAACCGCCTGCGCGCTTGCAACGCCACCTGCTGTCCACCCGCAGGCCCTCCCTGTACGATGCATACCAGCACATCGACCTCACTGCTCCCAACGCCAGCCCAAAGCAGGTGTTCGACATTGTGGGCCCGGTGTGCGAGAGCGCCGACTTTCTGGGCAAGGACCGCACCCTGCCCACGCCGAGTGAGTGCAGCGGGCGTGTGGTGCTGAGTGGGTGTCTGTATTTGTGTGTGTGGTACACGTGCGCGCATGTGCGTGCGCGCGCAAGTGCAAGAGCGGAGCGAGCATGCTGTGGGTATGTGCGCGCGCGCCAGCGCATGCACCTGCAATTGTCCAGAGATGCTTCGTTTGCTGTAATGGAGTAGACGCAGCTGCAGAGCCCTCCCTCTTTGTCTCATATCTGGGCTGCTCAGTTGCGATTAAGGGACAGAAGGGGCGTGCTTGTGTCGAGCAAGGGGACAACCTTCATGGAATTGTGCCAAGGGGCCCTGCTTTGCCGGTGTGAGGGAGGGAGGCGGTGCCTCCTGGCGTAGACAGTTTCCATGCGCAAGAGCGCGCATGATAAGGGTGCGTCATGCGCCGCCTAAACTCACACGCTCACGCGCTCGCACAGGCGCGGGCGACGGCCTGGTGGTGCACGATGCGGGCGCTTACTGCATGACCATGGCGTCCACGTACAACCTGAAGATGCGGCCCGCCGAGTACTGGGTGGACGAGCAGGGGCAGCTGAAGCAGATACGCAAGGGCGAGACTCTGGACGACCACATGCGCCTGTTTGAGGGGCTGCTGTGAGTGCGCCCATGAGGCGTCTCGTGGGCGTGCCCCTGACGCAAGCGGCGCACTCTGGACGGGAGAGCTGCCTGTCCAGCCCTCTAGTGGTAGGGCATGAATGAGGGTGCACTCACTGTTTGCATATGGTGTGCCAGTTGGGGGCGGGGGGGGGAAGACACAAGGGGGCGTGCGTGCTTGGACGCTGAAAGCAGCCACCATGCCGGCCACAGGTTAAAGGACCCATTGATCTGTTCTGCACACAGTGGTTGAGCCACCTCTGGTGGTAAGGAGCTGCGTGACACAGCCGATTCTTGATGTGCTGTGGTTGCCGATGCCCGCACCGCCAACATGTGCCTGCACCACCCATTTGGGGGTGTGCTAGGGTGTGTGTGGAGCGACCACAGCCCCACACTTGGGGCCACATCAGCTGATGTAGAGTGCTGAGTGGAGTGATGGCTTTACACGGGTGTGCTGTGGTGACCAAACATCTTTTGTAGCGTATGAGGTTCCTGCAAACCTGCGCCGTGCCTTAAGATATGCACCTGGGTACGCGTGTAAGCAGAAAGCGCAGCAGCACTGATGGACAGCCACGCACGCGCACACCAGGTGGTCCCAATGGCTCATTCGGAATGCTCCCATGCCTGAAATACGCATGCTGTCATCGATGGGATTAGATGGGATTGATAGCCCTGCACTCAGATGAACCAGATGATGCTGTGATTGCTGGGCACTAGCCTGATGGAAGGTTTGAAAAGACAGGTGTCCACCGCCACGAGGAGCACTTTAAACCAACAATGAGCAAGGCAAGCTACAAGTAGAGAGCCAATCAAGCAATTCAGATTGTCAGGCCATGCAGCAGAGCACTTAAAATGGGTAGCTTTACAGAGTGGGCCTGCAACCTTGGCTCCATCATGAAGTATATGATGATCAGCTGTCATATGGCTGTGTATCGTATTATAGATATTTACATGCTCTACTAGAGATAGCCCTAGTAGGGACAGCCTGGTGCTTTATGTCACGCCAGATTTATGCAGTGCCAGATTTATGCTGCACTGTGAGCCAGGTCGGTTGAGTCAGTTGGAGTATTTGATCCTATTGTCAGCTATAGCCGTATCTGAGCACGTCAAAGACGAACTCGCAGTAATACCTTGTTTGCTCCCAGCTGTTAGCTGAACAGAGAAAAAATTGTAGGGAAGAATCAGGATATCAGAGACTCTGCAAACTCACTGCGGGCAAGTTCGGGCTGTTGCCTGCTTTGTGTATACTGTCGTCGTCCGCAGCCAGTCCACACACCATCTTATGTTATGGCCATGCGGAGGTTGATTTGGATTCAGCGGCCTCTCAGCATGACAAGGCAAAGTGGAGTTGGCGGAACCAATTACAGCCCCGGTCCATAAAGTTTGGAGCCATCCTAGACTCTTAGGTCTCAATCCTCAATAAGCTCTGATGAGCACTGCCTGCGGAGTCTTTCATTTCATTGATTTCTCTCTCAGCTTTGAACAGACTTTTCATGCCTATTTATCTCAGACATCATGAGCTATGAGAGGAGGGCAGTACTAGTTAGTAAATCATGTACAAATTCCCACTGTTGCCACAATCAGCTTGAAGGCCGTGCCGACACTTCAAGTGGGAGCCATGCACACCATTTTACTGCAATACAAATTTGGCGCAGCTACCCTAGCACTGCCCAGACATAGCAATGCCGTACTTTGGAAGAACAACACATGCACCCAGCTGGAAGGCATAGGAAAAGTAAAACGTACACACATGCCAGTCCAGAAATCCAGCATATTCAGCACAGGCTGCATCAGATGCCCCTCTCTCACATGCAGGCAAGCACCCCTCTGATGTCATGCTTATCCCCCCCTCCCCCTCCCCCTTGCTGCTCCCCTACCCTCTCCTACT
>LFCJ01002122.1_pt1 | contig 14213 bp, 13 predicted proteins | sample 643141 | NCBI WGS metagenome assembly LFCJ01 (sample SAMN03766243, study PRJNA286221) | soda lake metagenome | biome: soda lake; feature: Kulunda steppe; material: water; isolation source: sample B1-Br-g2 brine of Lake Bitter-1 | place: Russia: Kulunda steppe | collected 2010-07 | reverse complement strand
CGGCGGCAGACGCGTGGGGCTGCTTGCGGCTGGCCTGCTTACGTTTGCGACGTGGGAGATCGCCTGGAGTCGCCAGGCCCGGATGTATCAGCTGTTTCAGCTGCTGTATCTGCTTGCCATCGTGATGTTGCTTCGAGTCGAAACCAAAGGGCTGGAAGATCTTCGACTTCTCGCTGGATTGCTGCTGGTCGTCGGGCTTGCGGCGGCGACCCATCCAGTTGGATACGTGCTGTTGCCCGTCGCCGTTGTCTTTCTTACTATGGTTGCGGTCGTCGACGGCTCGTTAAATCAGCGAACGGCGGGCGTTATTGTCGGTGTCGCGATTGTACTGACAATCTTGTTTGAACTCGTTGGGGCGGGGATAACTGGGGCCTTGGAGACGATTACCGACACCGAAGTCGACTACTGGGATGCATACGTTTCGTGGTTTGCCGACGAACTGCATGCCTTTCTGTATCTGGCAGTTGCCGGGCTCGGCGTGATGGTGTATCAGGGATACCGGCGAGCAGGGCTGTTGTTCGGGTTAGCACTCATCCCACCGGTGTTTATTTTGAGTTTCAATACACACATGATCGCTACGCGATATCTGTATTTCGTGCTGCCACTGCTGTTCGTGCTGGCGGCTGTGACGCTGCTGTTCGTTGGTGAGACGCTCGCCGCAGATGGGTCACTACTCAATGAATTACTGAGCAATCACAGTCGGTCCGCCCTAGTTGTTCCGGTGGTACTTGTCGGGTTGATCATGCTACTGAGCCTGGGCGGTGGGTTTACAACCTCCCCTCAGGCCGAGTATCAACTCGGCATAAACGCACCGCAGCCGGAGTTCAAAGGTGCGTATGCGCATGTGAACGACCATCGAGAGGCTGATGATGTAATTATGGCCGGATGGACGGCTCCAGGATTGTACTATGCAGGTGGCGTCGATTACTGGCTCGCACACGATCTGACTGGGACAAATGGAACATGGGTCCACGATGGAAAAGAGCGGTATGCTGGTTCAACACCGGTGTATACAGCTGACGAACTACAACAGGTAATGAACAGCTCGGATCGTGGCTGGATCGTCCTGGATCGAACAGCACAGTTCCGGCAGTCGGATGAAACGGTCGCTATACTTGAGTCTGATACAGAGATAGTCCACGAGTCAGAGCGGTTGGCAGTGTATCTGTGGGGGGAACATCCGAATAAGTAGTATAAAACCTCACATAGGGCGGTCAATATAACGGTGTGTCTCTGGTTCTAGTTGTCGCATTCCTTAAATTATTTATGATTCTGTGGCTGTAACGTGATCGGGAGCTAGTTCCGAGACAAGATCCTGTGTCCCACGCCGGACCGCCTCATGGCTCGACAGAGAGGGTTCCCAACCGAGAGCTGCGAGCTTCTCGATTGAGAGCCGCATCTTCGGGACATCACCAGTCCAGCCACGGTCACCACCAGTGTAGCTATAGTCTGGATCAAGCTCCAATTCTTGGCAGACGATGTCGGCGATGGCGGTGACCGAAGTTGTCGTTCTGGTTCCGAGATTGTACGTGTTCATATCCTGATCTGCATGTTCGACGACGTGAGTGATCGCGTCGACGCACTCTTGGACATGCATATATGATTTCTCTTGCCGACCATCACCGAGGATTTCGAGATCGGTAGGATCATTGAGCAACTTCTCAATGAAGTCTGGGATTACATTACCACGCTGGTGGGGGCCAACGATATTGGCAAATCTGAACACCCAGGCAGTAAAATCGCAGGAGTGGGCATACGTGGAAATGAGTGCTTCGTCGGCCAGCTTTGAGGAGCCGTAGATCGAGATCGGTTCAAGCGGGGCGTAATCTTCTGGGGTGGGTCGCGGTGCTTCCCCATAGACCGTTGAGGACGAAGTAAAAGCGATATTTGTCACACCGACGTCTGCCATACGTTCGAGAACGTTGTAGGTCATCTCCGTATTCTCCTCGAACAGCGTTCTGTCGTTGTCGTAGTTGGTGTCGGTATAGGCTGCGAAATGGAAGACAATATCCAGATCATCGGTGATAATTCGGTCGACATCGTCTCTCTCTGTGAGGTCTGCCTTGATGAACTCGGCTTCGTTGGGAACGCACGCACGGTCCCCTTTTGAGAGGTTGTCAGCCACACGGACTGTCGCCCCGTGTTCAAGCAGGCGCTTAGCAAGGTGGTTACCAACAAGTCCAGCCCCCCCTGTAATGAGAATGTGCGAATCTGAGAGTTTCATGGGAATTGATTTCGGTGCATTTGTAAATGGATTCCGCATGACTTTCTACTCGCGCGCCACTCCTCATCGAAAGTGATAATAACAGAATAGTGATTTTGACAAAACGCCGCAAAATAAGACACTTCCCCCGGTATATAACTGCAGCCAAACAATTTAACTAGCATATCCGTAGACATATTCTATGTTCAACGAAAGCTTATCTTCAATTGTTAAATCACCTGCCAAAGCAACCAGATTTTTAATATTCAATCCTATAAAATCAATAAAAATGGTTCAAGGAAATGTAATCGTTCCGCAAAAAAAAGATCCACGTATAATCAATTTATTTTCTAGATCGGAAATCCCGGAGGAAAAGATAGAGTCCTACATCAAAGAGATAGAGTCTAATATATCAATTCGGCAATCGCATCAAAGAATGTCAGATGTGAATGGCATACACGAACTACAAGTCCCAGTTAGATGTGTTGGCCTCTATATTTTAGTTCGATATTATCAACCAGAGACAGTTGTTGAGACGGGAAGCTATTTCGGTCATTCATCAACCTATATATTATCTGCAATGTCAGAGAACAATTTAGGAAAATTCCATTCCTTTGATGTACACCCAAACAAAGTTGGATGGTATCCAGAGTTACCGCAAGACTTTGAACTTGGCTACATGATACCAGAGAAATTAAAAGAAAGATGGAAACTACATAGAGGGGACACACATGAAACGTTACAAAATGGACTAGAGGAGATCGGGGAAATTGATTTGTTCTTTCACGATAGTAATCATGAAGAATCTCATAAACGGTTTGAGTTCAAAACTGCAAAACAGCACATAACCTCGGGTGGTATCATCGCAAGTCATGATGTTGGCCACGGAAATGCAAGCGATGGAAGTCCCCCTTCCTATGCATTTATCGATATTGCAAATGAGTTTGATGCTGCTGTTCACTCAGACCGTGATTTTGAACCGGGTGATGATGGACCGCGAGTGTTTGCCTTCTTCCAAGCAAATAATAATTAATCGTTAGCGTTCAACCGTTTGCATCCATTTCAGTGATACTTAAATAAGCCATAAGAACAAAGTGTAGGCACAAAGCTCTTCAAGGCGTTCGCCATTTCAGTTCTCCAGATGAAACATGGACTGACTAATAGACCAAATGATAATTTCTCCTACAAAGTAACACTATTTTACATACCGTAAGTAAGTGCTTTCGTTAGATTTATTACGACCACGTATACTTATACTGATATGACGGATAAAGTGCTGGTTACAGGTGGCGCCGGATTTGTCGGTAGCCATGTCGCAGAATACTACAAAAAACAAGGATCAAGTGTCACAGTACTTGATAACCTCAGCCGGAACGATACACTATCTGACGCCAACGAGGAACAAAATACATCTAAATATAACTGGAAATATCTGAAAGAAAACTTCCCAAATATTAGTTTCATACAGGAAGATGTGAGAAACAAAAACAATATTGAACAAATAGTAGAAGGGCACGACTCAATAGTACATACAGCAGGACAAGTAGCAGTCACCTCTTCACTGGAAGATGCGGTGGCGGACTTTGAAATAAATACTGCAGGTACATTAAATATACTTGAAGCGGCACGAAAAGCAGAGTCAAATCCGGATCTAGTTTACTGTTCAACGAACAAAGTATATGGCAATAATATAAATGAGATACCAACGAAAAAAAGAAAAAACAGGTACGTGTACAATAGCGAACAGTATGCTGCAGGTATTCCGGAATCATTCCCGATAGACGAGTGTGAACATACCCCATATGGTGTATCAAAACTGGCAGCAGACCAATATGTGCAGGACTATGCGCGGCGCGAGGAAGTGAATGCAGCCGCATTCCGTATGAGCTGTATATATGGTCCACGACAGTTCGGAAATGAGGACCAAGGATGGGTAGCCCACTTTGCCCTAAGTACAGTTGATCAAAACCCGATTACCATCTATGGTGACGGGAAACAGGTAAGAGATGTATTATATGTTAAAGATTTAGTCCGTGCATTCGACTCCTTCTTGACAGACCCAGAGGGAAAATCTACGGTTTATAATATCGGCGGTGGAATCGAAAATACCACTAGTTTAGTCGAGTTCCTGGATTTAATCGAGGAGATAGCAAACAAGCGAACTGAAATAAATTATGACGAATGGCGAGAAGGCGATCAGCGAGTGTATATCTCGGACATATCCAGAGCAAAGAATGAACTCGGATGGGAACCAGACGTGTCGTTCAATGAAGGAATAAAGAAATTCATAAGTTGGTATTCTGAATGATAAAGATGAGACATATGAATAAATTCAAAAGGAAGTTGAAAGATATTTCTCCATTTCACTTGGGAGATAACAAATATTACGCAGGAGAGAATTTAGAAATAAAATTGCGAGGGATTTCCCCTTTCCACGCACGTATCCACAATGACTATACGAAGGAAAGAGGAAAAAACCACTTCAAATATTCTTTACCAAATACGTCTGTAGTTGTTCAAGGCGAGGGTTTGGGAGATTTAATGATTATCCGTCAGTTCGGCCGAGCCTTGGAAGAGTATTTTGTGGACTTTCCCGATCCGGAGCTAGGGAAAGTGGTGATAACGACCGGAGGGGGTCCTCCAGCATACAATCCTGATAATGGTGATATTAATTTACACTGGTGGTGGTCATTCGGACTGTATGATGATTCTCCAGAGATGTTTCTCGATAACTACATTGACAAATGTTCTACCCAACCGGATATAATGTTATGTCCGTCAAAGAAGACGGAGAAAGAGGCTCAGCAAGCCGGGTTCAATACTCTCCGGTTCCCCCTCGGAACGTACTCATTTAGACCTAACAGTGCGGAGAGATCTGGTTTGGGATACGCTGGAAATCTTAGTCATAAGAGACCTAAAAAAGAAGAGCGCATAGTCGGACCATTTATTGATGAAGATGAATTTGAATGGGTAGATTATTTTGCATTTCCAGAAGAACTTAATCTGTGGTATAACACCAAACTAGTTACATTTGGAATGCATAAAGAAGGTCAGCGTACTTGGGGAATGGTAAATAATAGAGTGTTCGAAACATTAGCTTCAGGCACACCCTTCATTTTAGAGTCTCATCCGTCTGTTAATAAAATACTGGGATTTGATTACCCCTATCAAACGAATTCAAGAGAAGAAACTATCAAAATGGTGAAGAAAGTTAAAAATAACAGACGTGAGGTGAGAAAAGAATTTGAAGAATATTCAAAAATCGTGCGACAGAAACACGATTACAAACGCAGAGTCGATACTCTGTTTGATGAATTAATGTGAAGTGCGTTCATTCACAAAATATTCATGAGTCTTTGACAGTCCATCATTGAGAGATATCTCAGGCTCCCAATCAAGTAGTCGCTTGGCCTTAGATAGATCAGGCTGTCTTCTGGATGGATCATCTTCCGGGAGTTCTTGATACTCAATTTTGCTCTCTGTGTCAAATGAATTAATTATCTGCTCAGCAAGCCTTCGAATTGTTATTTCTTTATCGTTCCCCAAATTTACAACTTCTCCCCCGAGATTATCAGTATTCATCAGAGACATTAACCCGTTGACGAGGTCGTCAACGTAACAAAACGAACGCGTCTGACTCCCATCTCCATATACTGTTAGAGGATTATCTTCGATAGCTTGCGAAAAGAAGTTAGGTATTACCCTACCGTCATCAGGTCGCATCCGTGGGCCGTAAGTATTGAAAATTCTAGCTGTTCGGACGTCAACACCCGTTCGTTCGCGGTAAGCGACAGTAAGTGTCTCACCAAAGCGTTTCGATTCGTCATAGCACCCTCTTGGACCACGAATATTCACGTTGCCACTGTAATTTTCCTTCTGCGGGTGCTCCTCAGGGTCACCGTATACCTCACTAGTACTAGCATATACCATTGTAGCACCGCACGCGCTTGCGTGTTCCAAAATGTTTTTTGTCCCCTGAGTATTTGTCAGAGCTATCCTGACAGGGAACTCGGTGAAATCCTTGGGAGAAGCTCTTGAGGCAAGATGATATATTTCGTCAACCTTGGGTAAGCCCACAGGACGTCGTATATCCTGTGAGATGAGTTGAAAATGAGGATCTTCTATGAGGTGTTCAATATTCGTTCGTCTACCACTACCGAAGTTGTCTAAACATATTACTTCTCTATCGTTCTGTAGAAGCTTCTCGCACAGATGGCTGCCTAAGAATCCTGCCCCACCGGCAACTAGACTAGATGTAGTCATAATATTCCTTCCAATTGCGGATTATTATATTCTACGATATCACAAAAGCTATAATATGTGTCTAAAATAATATATTGTTCATATATCGTATCCTGACATTGCAGTCAGTTCGGCGATGGACAGTGTGTAACGGCCACCTCTCACCAACTAGAAATAAAGTCCCAGAAATATTGTACGCCTTATTGATCACAGCGAGAAACATCTGAGTGATCATCGTATAGGTTAATGAAATGGACAATCCCTGCATTGACTAATTCAAATAACACAATTTGAAGTTCTCATATGTTAACACTACCGATCCGAACCGGCTCGGCTACCACTGCCAACACATATTCATCCCCGTTATCATCAATGGATATCTGGAAATTTTCTTGGGTTGAAGAATACGACCGTGGTACAGAATCATCGGGAGCGGTGTTTTCATCAACATCAGCGATGACAAACCCAGCAACTTTAATAAAATCAGAAAAGGATTTATCGGTTTCTGAGCGTCCATACACTCTAATCTCGCCGTGTTCAAATGAAGCGTTGAGAGAGTCTTTAGAGATAATTGTCTGGACTGTATCGTCAGCTGTGATTCGGATTTCATGGTATGTTGATGAAATCCTGGTCACATCCTGACCTACATATTTGACCAATTCGGTCGGATTTGCTGGATCATCCGACAAGTCGAGTTCGTCGACTTCAATTGACCCAGTTATGTTGACGCTTTCGATAGGGATTGGGACCTGTTCACCAGTTTCAGGATCTCTACCAACGATTTTACCGTTATTATTAAATATTCTAATATCTTTCGCCATAATTATTTGGATGATTTAAACAAAACCGCTGCATGATTATTAAGTACAAATTCACCATCGGTTTGTATCTCAATCATATTGTATATTCCAAAACTTTGTAAAATATATTGCTGGCGAGAATTAATAATGAGGACATCGTCGCTATTACTTTCTCTTGTGGAATCATTAGAACTGACAGAACCAAGACAGCCAGCTAATGATGAAGCTATTATCGAGCCGGTGCCTGCTAATAGGTTCCTTTTTGCAAGATCTTGCATACGTTTCATTGTATACACCGACGATATTTTATCTTTGCTTTTGACTTCAACTATTGTCAACACCTATAAAGACAGCCACTGATCACGACGAATGAGAACCCAAGATGGCCATATAAAATATTACTTAAACAACTCTATTAAAAGGAAAAGAGACAACCGTGTCAACCTTAGCGTGAAGGAAACGGTTGAGCTAGTGTAATTCAGGTGGAAACAATGCTCGACCGTATGGTTACAAAGGTACGCCAGCACGAAGTGTTTTGCCGTGAGGCAACGCCGACTGAGAAGCGTGTCCTCGCGGCGTTTTTATACCATGCTGGCCTCTCCTATCGGCGAATCGAACCGTTCGTTGATCTTTCCCATGAAGCAATCAGACAGTGGTTTCATCGGTTGAAGAACCTCTTCGAACCCACTGCCATGCTCGTCCCAAAGTCGCCGTCGGTGAGATGAAAATCAACATTGACGCCGAGCAACACTACGTCTGGGTGGCAGTCGATTCTGAGACATTCGAAGTACTCGCTGTTGAAGTCTCTCCTGGCCGATCAAGTCTTGATGCACTTCTGTTTCTGAAAGATGTGTCCTCAAATGATGCCGCGGTTGCCCGCTGTTGCGGGCCGACCGCGGCCCGTGGTACGATTGGTCACTTGAGCGGATAGACTGTGAATACGAGCGTGAAGCCTGGGGAAATCGGTCCTTCATCGACGTGGTTCAGGACTTCAAATATCGAACCAGACGCTTCTACCACCGGTTTCCGTTCTATAGTACTACCAGCTCAGCCAGATCGTGATTCACAGCCTTTGCTGCTCTCCACATGCTACGCTCTAACCTTGACACCCCTACTTAAATAGAAACAGTTTATAATACGTATTCCCTTAATTTTTGAAAACCATGAATGATCTGTCCATTGGCAAAATATCGCTTACACATCTGTAAATGATGTAATTTTGTTATAGGATATCCTTCATCCTCTAATGTAGTTACCCGGTCGGAAAACTTAGTTAATAACATCTCTTTCCCAGTGGCGTAATCTTGAATAGATGGTTTTCCAGTGTGATACTTGGTAACAAGTAAGTCGCCAACATATGCTAGCTTACCCTCTTCCAGAATACGAATTAAAAACTCCAAATCTTGGTGGCGTGGAAAGTTGGGATCAAACCCACCAATTTTCTCGACAGTTTCACGCCTAACCAATAATGTTGAAGATCCTGTTAGTAAATTCATCAATAAAACATCTTTGATTAATTCTTCACCGCCTTCTTTTATTGACGTCTTCTTATTCGGTGTTAAAATAGAAGAAATAAAATACAGACATTTAGTTCGTAGAGGTCCCTGCCAGTCTATTCCACAATGAACGGCCACCCAATCATCTGATTTCGATTCAAGAGTGGTTAATTGTTTTTCCAATTTTCTTGGATGCCATTCGTCATCAGCATCTAAATACGCTATATAGTCTCCAGTAGCATATGCAAGTCCAGTATTTCTGGCCGCACTCGCTCCTTTATTTTCGTCGTGCCTAACATGTGTCAAGTTGTGTTTATTTCGATGAGAGTCGATTACTTGTTCAGTATTATCTGTGGATGCATCATCAACCACAATTACTTCAATTTCATCGTGTGTTTGATTAAGTGCACTATCTATTGCCCGAATTACTAGGTCAGACGAATTATATGTTGGTATTATTATTGATATTTTTGTCATTTTGCTCTGTCGGATACATCGAACACAAATAAAATGCAGGTTTATAATACAATCGATAATAATGTACTGTACTCAATGACTGTGGTTGTAATTATAGTAGCAATATAGAGAGCAACTTAGCATTGTTTTTTGATTTCATTTAGATATTTATTCATTATAACGTTCCACTGGTATTTTTTCTGAATACGTTCTTTAGCTGCTTTTTGCAGCTCCGATCTCCGTTCGGAGTCGCGGATCAGTTCATTAATTGCTCCACTAAACTCTGTTTTATTTTTTGGGTTTATTTGAATGCCTGCATTACCAATGACCTCTCCTGTGCCACTATATTTTGATGCTATAATGGCACATCCAGCAGCCATCCCTTCCTGTAAGGAAACTGGACAATTTTCATGACTTGAAGGAAATACAAAAACTTCAGATGTCTCAAGTAAGTTTTCTAGCCTCTCTCTCTCAACCCACCCAGTAAAGGTCACATCGATACGCATATTATTTGCTTTCTTTTCTAATTCTTTCTTATATGGACCTTCGCCAGTTATAATTATATCCCAATCAGTATCTACATTTTCAATTGCTTCAAGAAAGTACTGAATACCTTTGCGTTCAAAGAGTCGACTAGTCACCAAGATTTGTTCTTTTTTTTCTTTTTGCACGTTAAATCTATCTGCGTTGATTCCATTAGGTATAACTTTAATCGGAGCGTTTTTCTTTTGGTTTGAAATCAATTTTGCTAGGTAATCTGATGGAGAAACAACAGTTGACGCATTATTTATAACTTCCGTCCACACGGGAGCTAGAATTGAATGTAGTAAATTAAACCGATCTGGATTATACTCAGGTACATCTGAACCATGACTAGTAATAATATATGGTATATCGTGTTTTTTATTCAACGCAAGCGCAAGCAAACCGGTTGGTAAAATAAAGTGGCAATGAATTATATCGTAATCGTTGGTCTCTATTAGCTTCCTTGCACGGTAGAACGCTGTTGGTAAGTAGCTTAACATTTCGTAGAAATTTGACATTGACTGGGAACTCCTAAGACATCGGACGCGATGGATGGTTACCCCGTTTTTTTCTTCAGTCTCAGGGAGATTTTTAAACCCCATCGTGACGATATCAGTGTTGTGACCACTTTTTGCAAACTCTTCTGCAAGGTTTTTTGTAACCGGTGCAGCACCACCACCCAATGGTGGATATTCATAATTTAGAGTCAATATATTATAATTCATTTTAATTTTTTGTTTATAATTTTGTATTTTGTTACACTGCCTTATGTGTATACATAGTTCATAGGCAATATACTTCACCTTTTCTTTAATATTTTATCGCATTCCATTTGAATGTGTAAATTTACATAAACATTATCAATTAGGTTATAACTGGCTTACTAACAAAATTTACTAGAAAATTATCCAAAATTCGGAACTCAATATAAGAATTAGAAGACATGACAGTGTTAGCATGAAGGAAGCGGCCGAGCAAGAGTAAATTGGGTGTTAAGCAATGCTCGGTTGCATGGTTGAGAAGACCCGTCAGTAGAGAGTATTTTCCGTAAAGGAACACCGACCAAACGGGATGTCCTCATGGCGTTTTCTACATGCTAGCCTCCCATATCGACAAATCGAATCATTCGTGGATCGTTCCTGCGAGGCAATCAGGCAGTGGTTTCATCAGCTAAAGCAGTTACTTGAGCCCGACAAGATATCCAAAATGTTGCCGTCGATAAGACGAAAATCAATATCGACGGCGAGCAACACTACATCTTGTCGAAAGTCGTTGTAATACATTCCGAAGACCATGCTGTGGAGGTCTCTCCCGGCCGATTAAGCCTAGATGCGTTTCTGAAAGAGCCCTCAAACGCTGCCGCGGTCACCCGCTGTTGCGCCGACTTCGGCCCGTGATACGACTGGCCACTCGAACGACTAGACCGTGAATACGAGCTCATAACGTGGGGAAATCCGTCGCTCATCGAAGTCCCTTCTATAGCACCACCACCTCAACCAGATCGTGGCTCACAGCATTTGCTGCTTTTTAAATACATGCTCTAACCTTGACACCCCTCGCCAGTGGCATAACAATATTGCTAACCACAAGAAGACATCCCAACCAGTAGCTACTAACTGATCTCACATCACCAATCAATCTAATAAGTAATGAGATCTGTTATTTCTAGTTGACAGAATTACTATTATTAATTTCGGGCCCGTAATACCTCAAGGTTGTTATTTCTTCTCGCCCTTGGTATACTGGAACAGAATTATCTTTTAGAGTATTTATTACAGACTGGTTTGCATGATCTTCACGGTAGTCAATAAATATCCATCCATGACCTTCATCTACAATATCTTTTGCTTCTTGTTCGTTTGTTAAGATCGGAACATCTGAACGAACATGATATTCTTGACCATTCTTTTCCTCAATTTGCCCTAATGGGTATGTTGTGTAATTTAGATAACCATTATACCAGAGAGTAGTCCTGGGAGAGGTAGATATTACTGTAGCGGGAGAATCAGTAGATGCGGAGAATAAGAATTCTGGTGCATTATCAGGAGCGTTCAATGACACACCATCACGAGCATCCTTTATATCACTAATATATACACTAGGAGTCTGGTGATCCGGTCTCTCATCATATCCGTGGCTCTTGTCAGTAAGGAAAAATAGAGCACCAGAAGCAGGTACGAATATTTGTGTTGATATGAATATGACCGCAATCATAACCACGGTGAGCTTTTGTCTTTGATATTTTGTGTTTCTCTTCTCATCTGCTAGGTTAGTATGGATATGTTCGATAAATTTTGATATTGGGAAAAGACAGATCAATAAAAATAGCGGATATAAGTAGAAGATATACCTAGGCATTTGGAAGAAAACATTTGACAGTATGGTAAATGGAAGCAAAAATGAGATCACATATAACACGCCAACTGATTTCTTGGTTAACATATATATAATCCCTGAAACAAACAAGATTGCCGCCAATTCTTTTGGAAATGGACTTCGGTCGGTCATTAAGTCGAAATAGAATCCATCCGGACGGCCATCACCGAAGGCTGAATTATACCATGCAGGAGCTTCATTTGCTAACAGCGTTGGGAGACCTCTGAAGTACATATACATCATTAATCCAAAGATCAGAACACCCACAATTGCAACATTTCTCATGATTAATTTTTGGCCAACATTACCATCGCTAACACTCGTTTTAAATATTAAATATATGAGGTTAAGAAATACAAACAACAAAATAACTATACCTATAGACGTGTATGCTCGATGTGTAATATAACCTAGTAATCCAATCAAACCGAGTAGTACAGCCCATTCATTAATAAATTTAAAGTCGTTTCGATACCATTTATAGAATAAATATACGGTAAGTAAGAAAAGGAATTGTAAATGAATGTACATCCTTGCCTGTCTAGAATGCATCAACACCCAATAATCAAGTGTTATAAATGATGCGAAAAGTAATCCAAGGTGACGGCTGTCTAATTGTCTGCCAACCAAATAACTCAGTGGTACTAAAGCCGTTCCAATCAGAACAGAGGGAAGACGTGCTGAAAATTCACTAACGCCAAATACAAAAAAAGATGCAGATATTGGAAGCGTAACTGTTAGCCAAGATCGCCAATATTCTGTGCCACCTGGTTCAGAAAAACCTTCACCAGCAACAAAGCTTTCAGCTGCACCCACTGTTAATACTTCATCATACCAAAAATGTGCATTACCGAGTTCATACAATCTTAACATTAAGGCAAAAGCTGTTAGCAACAGAATTGACATCGTATATAGGTTCATTGTCTTCACCTTTTCGTATATATCGTATTTTGCAAGCATTTTTATATTTCCGTACACTTTATTTTTTATATTGTCAAAATATTTACCAAATAAATAAAGAAGTAAAAATATAAGCAGAAAGATGCCAAAATTTCGCAAATCAATCGTACTGTCACCTACAAATGTGGTGAACAAAAAATATGTAAAGATAGTGTAAATTATACTATGATATAAAGCACGTTCAAAAGACAATTTCTTAAACATGAATATGAGATGTTATAGGCGTTTACGTCTTAACCCTAACGAATCAATCCTGAAGTTGTATAAACTTATGCTGAATCGGTTTGGTAGTGTTCAGATAAGCTGATTTCATGCAAAGCTGAGCGATCTGATCCAGTCGTCGGCAGTCTCTGCTGAAGCGTTGCTGAAACAGTTCTATAAACATATAGTTCCCGTTTTATATTGTTGAAGATACGTTCGACAGCATACCAATTTTTATACTGTTTATATCTGAAATCGTAGCCCATTCGCCGACACGCAGTTTGCAACGACTGGACTCTATCAACCAGAAACACTGTCTCCGAAACATCGTGTTTCTCTTTAATCTCAGTGAGAAACATCTGAGCGACCATCGTGTTTCTGGTCGGCTTAAGCGTTGTGTGGAGCAATTCGTTCGTCTCAGTATCGACTGCAGCATACAGCCAGTACTGTTCACCGTCGAGCTAGATCACCGTTTCATCAACCGCAACGTGATCCGGACACTTCCCAGGTTCCAGCTGTAGATTGGGCTTATGAACCCAGTTGTGCATGGTGGATCGAGTCCGTTAGACACCAAAAACCTCACATACTCGAACAGTATTCGAATGTGGGAGAATGCATCTGAAGGCACTGTCTAGTTAAGCCAGTTTGAGAACCGAGCAGTTCGTGGTTTGAGTTGTCTATGCTGTCGCCAGAACTGCTCAGAGAGGCGTTGGATAGGGCAAATCTTGAATGTTGGGGGCGAGAGCGGACGGCGACGCCCGTCAGGGCGTTCGCCGTCCGGCTCCACGCGACCGGTTGTTCGCTTAGAGAAACACAAGCAATTCTCGAGCTATTCGGCGTTCAACGCTCTCATCAGGCAATCTTTCAGTGGGTACATCGAGTAGCTGACAGCGTTCCCGACCCGCCTGAGGCGCAGCCGAAGCGGGTCGCTGTAGACGAGACTGCTGTCAAAAT
>LFCJ01002121.1_pt1 | contig 14215 bp, 16 predicted proteins | sample 643141 | NCBI WGS metagenome assembly LFCJ01 (sample SAMN03766243, study PRJNA286221) | soda lake metagenome | biome: soda lake; feature: Kulunda steppe; material: water; isolation source: sample B1-Br-g2 brine of Lake Bitter-1 | place: Russia: Kulunda steppe | collected 2010-07 | reverse complement strand
TGTGAGGGCACAGGCCCCACAGCTCCACCGGGATCCCATCTGGGCCCGGAGCTGTCCCTTTGGCGGAGGTGCAGATGGCTTTGCACACCTCCCCCTCAGACACAGTTGGGGCGCCTGCTGCTGCTGCATGGGCCAGGTGCAGGGGGCTAGCCCGGGCCTCGAAGGCCTCTAGGATCCGGCCCTTGGCAGCTGGGGTGGTGTAAGGGGTGGCAGAGATATCAGCATAGTGTTTAGCTGCAATAGCTGCCATTTGGCGGCTGTCTGTCGTCAGCCCGCCCCCGGGGGTTTTGAGAAAGGGGATGAGGCGGGAGTGGGCCGGGGGCGAGAGGAGGGTGGTAATGACAGTCAATTTACTCCTCTACATCAGTTGAGGAAAAAAGGTCATCTAGGGTTTAGGCACTGTCTGCCCCCTCCACCAGACAAGAACTGCAACGCCGCAATCAGGCTGGGCACTTGCATGGGCAAAATGCCTCTCGCACATGGCATGAACAGGCCACACAGTAAATAACAACAATTTGCTTCCGACATGTGGCTTGAACAGGCAACAAAGTACAAAACATGTGCTTCCGGCATACCACATGCATCTGCAGCAGTCCTGAGCACATGTGAAGCGGCTCTCCTCGGGCCTCAGCACCAGTCATATGAGCAGGTCCTGCGACCCCGGACTCAAGCACCTGTTCATCATGCGCATGGACCGCATGAGCAGGCCCTGCAACTCTGGACCCACTGGTCTGGCCTGTGCCATGTCCTCGTTTGGCAGGTACAGCTAGGTAACCTTATCTGCCCTAGCCAAGGATATGCCCTCTTCAGCTAAGCTGCTCTAGTCCGGCAGGTAAAGCTACGTAACCTATCCTAAGCCATGCCGTCTTCCCTCATGAGCAGGCTCTGCGATCTGGATCCAAGGTCATCTGTTTGCTTGCAAAATTCAACAGCTGTTTTAGGGGCGGCGTAATTAGCTGGTAAGGTTCAGATACTTCTCGTGCACCTTCGCAGGGGGATTAGCACTTGCATCAGCCGCACCTACCATCGGTCTGTCTTAATCTATTCTGAAGGCCTCTGCAGTTTGTCAGCCTCTGGCACTCTGGTTGCTTACGTTATCCAATAAAGCATTGAAATTCTGGATTTATGCCCTGTGCTTGTGCCTTTGGTCATTTTCGGAGCATCAAGAGCCCTGGTTGCCAGATCTTCCTCTTTAGCATGTCTGTAGCATGCTCTCAGTTCAAGCATTAGGCCTCCATATGTCAGTAAGGGAGTGGCGTCAGGGGGCTTGTACGCATGCTTGAAATGCTTAGGGAACAAATCTTGATCACCACGAGCAGAACTTGCGACTGGGCTACCGAGAAAAGTCAGCCAACATCCTAGTGATCTCTGATTGTCAAAAACAATGAAATCAGCCAGAGGATTGAACTCAGGAAAGGCCTTAGACTGTGATGCAAACAAATAAGCAGGCAGGTGTTCTAGAACAGATCTGTTCACCAGTCGGCAATTAACAAATATCAGCAGACAGGACCCTCACAGGTAGTGGGCAAGCTGGACGCCGCTTGTAGCATAAATAAAATTCATACACAGCGGCTACCCCTTGCCTGGAAGTGGAACCTGTCCTGTTGGTGCGGTTCTTCTTTTGTGCCGCCTGCTGCTTTGCATGCCTGTACTGCATCTAGAACAGACCAGTCTGCCTGTTCTCATCCTCCATGATCTGCACCGATGTTGGGCAAAATCATGTGCTCCTCCTTGTGTTCTGAATGCGGCACTCCTTGGCTGGCCTCTAACCAGACTCATCATAGCTCTTTCAGCATGTAGGCCTCATTAGAAGCAACTAGCACAAGACACTTGTGCCGCGCAAGGCTCTTTGACAAGTTAATTAAGTACATGTGCCTTTGACAGGCCAGGATGCTGCTCATACAAAGCAGCAGGACATGCAGGATCCACGGAATAGCCTATGCACAGAGCCAGACATTCAGCGAAGTAGTGCAGTCACAAATATTGGTGCCCCTGATGGACATGGTGTAAAATAGTGTAACAATCGCCTTGCTAGGGACCGATCCTGACGCATACGACCAATCGTCATGAAGATATCTTTACAGACATTTCAACAGACGACAACCTTATCTTAATTTATCCTTTTTTTTACACCGTGTAGCAAATCCAGTCCTGGATCTGGGCTGATTTCGCAGCTCGCTGGTGCTCGGGACAAGCACAGCCTAACCATTGACACCTCTACATCTGCTTTTTCTACTTGGACTCTGTGAGCATCTTGTTTTTGAGAACGCCTTGGCTTGCAGGACCAGAGTGTGAACTTCCACTGAGGGTGCCTGCTTTGGCGAATAAACCCACTCGTGCTTCTCCATGAATTTGGAATTGCTCCCTGTCTGATCAACATTGACCTACCCGTGCTGTCAAAAACTTGAGCTCTGCGTTGCACTGCAATGCAGGGCACACAAGGAATGGGATGCGCTCCAAGCAAGCACCTGGAGCTGCAGGAAGCAGCTGAACGCCACAATGCAAGCACGCCGTTCTATTCTCTGCCTCCAGATGTGCTCGGTAAGGAGAGCAGCGCTCAAAGCAAGAAGTGGACATGAGTTTCCATCTGCGTGCTGACCTCTGTGACCTGCGTCACATATTTTTGTGCAGCTGAATGCGTGCAATTGCCCCATCAAAACACCGGCTGCCATGTGTCCTCCTCCCCTGACCACTGCAAGAGTGGCCGGCGCAATACTGGCTGCGACGCTTGATCCTGTCCTGGACAGGGTTGTCTGGAAGAAGCCGTGCTGCAAGCAGCCGGTCTCTGCGTACATGCGAGGGCCCCAGCTTGCTGTCAGGTCTCGTGAGCTCCATCCCCCACCTCCTCTAATTCTTCTCCTCCTTGGCCTGATCTTCGTGGTGGACCTGAGCTGGACACCGCCTCCGTCCGTCTGCTCGCAGGCATCATCTTCAGCAAGCTGGCTACCCCGCAGGACCGCGCCAACTTCTACCACGCGTGCCGCCACACGCACGTGCCCCAGATCCAGGACCAGCTTGAAAAGGCGTGCCTGTTTGCAGACATTGCCAACAGCAGCAGCGCGCTTATCACCACCATCGGCACCAAGCGGGTGCTGGAGCCGCTGGTGCACCACCCGGGTAGCACGCTGAGGACGCTGTACATCCACATGCCCAACTGGGAGCTGCTCCAAAACCTGAAGCAGCACCGCGCGGAGGCAAAGGTGCTGGGCAGGCTGCGCGGAGTGCAGCAGCACTCGCAGAGGCCTGCGCAGCTGCTGGCGGGCGTGGAGCATGCTTGCCTGGTGGGTGTGACCGCACACAGCTTTGCGATGCATTTCAGCCCGCTTGAGCATTGCAGGGGGGGTGGGGGGTGGAGGGGGGCGCTGGGCATGACACGCAACACGTACACCTGGCTGGCAAGCATGCAAGTAATGGGGCAGAGTCAAGCCGCAGCGTATCTCCCCACAAGAGGCATCGTCTGCTGGGGTGCGCGCTGCCCCGTCCGCACACACACCTCATCGCTGGCATGCACGCTTGCACGCCTGCACACACACACACACACACGCAAACACACACACACGCGCACACACACACACACACACACAAGCACGCACGCGCGCGCAGGTCGCGCATGCGGCGCGCGGCCCCCCGCCCTGCAAGATCCTGTCGTCCATGTGCCCCAACCTGCGCGTGCTATCGGGCCTGGACTTCCGCGTGCGCACGCAAGCGGACCTGGATTGGCTGCACATGCTGACGGCAGAGCGGCCCACGCTGCGCACGGTGTGCGCGCGCTCCTTCCTGGTGCTCACCAGGCACACAGTGCACTTGCCGCCGCGGCTCGACTGGCAGGTGCAGAGCCTGACCTTCATCCACGCATCTGCGTGCCGCAACCTGGCGGCGCCTGCGTTTGCGCACGGCGTGACAGGTCTCATGGTGAGCGGGCGTAGGCATGCACAAGTGTGTGTTAAAGGGGGGGATTGTGTGTGCATGTGTGGACGGTGTGTGCATGTGTGGACGGTGTGTGTATGTGTGGACGGTGTGTGCATGTGTGGACGGTGTGTGGATCATGTGTTTGTGCCTGTATGTTGGGGGCTGTGTGTGCCTGCAATGCGTGGTTGTGCTCGCGCGCGGAGCTCAAGCCTCCCGGTCTCTCCTCAACCACATGGCCTGGCAGGCGTGAGCGCTTGAGCCATGTTGTACAGCATTTACAGGTAGTGCTTACATGTAGGTATGCCACCGTGTGTTCATGCGTCTGCACTGAGCCTGATCCCCCCATTAACCCCTTTTGCCCCCTCTGCCCGTGCTGCCCATGGTAGGTGTACCCAGAACTGCCGCACGTCCGCGATCAGGAACCACCTGCCAGCATGCTCAGTCTGATCTGTCACTCCCGCCTTGTCCCTTCCGATTGCGCTGCCCGGCAGGTGTGCCCGGCGCTGCTGTACGTCCGCGAGCAGGACCCGCTCGCCAGCATGCTTAGCCTGATCCGCACCTTCCCGCACATCACGTCCCTCAAGCTTCTGGAGGTGCCGCTGCAGTGTCACCTGCCGCTGCCGTGCTTGAAGGCTGCTCTGAACGGCTGGCCCCAGCTGCGCAAGCTCGGCCTGCTTGCGCCCAATGTGTCCTACCTGCTGGAAGGTGAGCGGGTGCCGCTGCCGCGCCGGGTGCGTGTGAGTGCCCCCCAAACATCTTGCGTGCATGCTAGTGCTGCAGGAGCCGTGTCTTGCTGGCGCATGAGCAGGGTGTTGCTAGTGGGCCCCTTATGATGCTTGAGGGCTTGCGCCGCAGCACCCCTCAGTCTGCTTTGGGGCATGCACCACGGCACTCTCCAGTCTGCGTTGGGGCATACGCCGCAGCACCCCTCAGTCTGCGTTGGGGCATTCACTGCTGCACCCCTCAGTCTGCTTTGGGGCTTGCCCAGCATAGCTGGCACCTGCTTGTGTCTGGCAAGCAGGCGTCTGCTAGGCCTCTGCTGACCAACAAGGGTTGAAGGCCTCGCTCGGGCATGTGCTTCTGAGAATTGCCACCAGCAGGGTGCATATAGGTGAAAGGGAAGGCAGGGCTGGCTCGGTGTTCAAGTGTGTGTATGAGCCTTTGCACCGAAAAGTGCAGGCTCTTCAACATGTTATAGGGGTGCTGGAAGAGAACCTCACGCCCACACCCACCCACACACCCACATACTCACCCACATACACACATACACATAGAACTCATTATCCTTGCCGCTTCTATCACACTGCCAGGGAATGTATACGTAAGGATACACATGTACACATACACTCACGCTATTGCACAGGTCCTGATCACCCCTGCCTCTCGCCACGTGCCGCAGGCGACTTCCCTGCGTGGCTGAAGGCCGCGTGCGAGCTCGCAGAGGGCAGCACGCTGCCCTGCCTGGACGTGTGCCTGGATGTGCGCGGGGTCCTGCCCACGGCTGACGGGGTCAAGCCCGCGGACCACAGGCGCCTTGCGCTTGCCCTGCACGCGCTGATGTGCAGCTGCCATGCTGCCGTGAGCCCGACAGGCCAGGAGGGGATGCGCAAAGTGAGCATGTCAGTGCCGGCGCTGGACCGAGAGGCCAAGCACAATGGGCAAGAGGGGCGCAAGCAGGGGGCCAGGCGCGCGCCTCGGACCAAGCTGTACTACATTCCTTTGTGAGGGAATGCGCAGCACCTCTGCACAGAGCAGCTCTCTGCAGTGCGGTGCTGCCGCAACTGCTGTGAGCGGTGCGTGGATCAAGGCCGTGCCTGTGCACCCCTCATCTAGAGGTGCGGCTCATGATCGTGGAGGAAGCAGGATGTGCAGCGCCCTTCGGCTTCTTTTTGGATGCCCCAGGGGGCCAGCTAGTGCACTTCCTGAGCCAAAGCACGGCATGCCACGACCCGAGGTACGGACGGGACGACCCAGGCGGCGCCGCACATGGGCTTGCTGCAAGACTCCAGAGTGCGAGTGAATTTGCCAGGCACTTTGAGAGAAGCTCACGTGTGGCAGGCAAGAGAGTGCGGAGTGAGGCTGCAACGCCACAAGAGCTATTGATGCATTTGTTTTAGGAAAGGTGGTTTTTTTTTGTACCTGTGTACGTACCTGCCCGATGCATATGCGTTGCCATAACAGCGATCTGGTTGAAGGACACTCGTGATTGTCTCAGAATCTAATTGATTTAGACCCCCTCCCCTCAGATTAAAAAAAGCAAAAGAGCAGTTGATGAGTCTTAAGGAGAGATCTGATTGGAACCTGTGTGGTCAATGCATGGTGCAGCACAAGCAAAGATGGCTTAGTGATTGGAGCAGTACTTAGATACACATATAGAACTTTGCAGCTGTGCCATGGGCTCTGCTGGCATCCTTTCCCATGGCCTCCGATATTGTCGCGCTAATCATCATGTCTTCATGTGTGGGACTGGTGCAGCTCTCCTCCGCTTAAAACCCAACTTCAACGCTCTGCCACTCTAAACGGGCACTCTCCCAAGGCTCCAAAGAATGTGGTTGTTGCAAATCTTTTGGACTGTGTTTATTTAATGGATTTCTTTTAATTTTCAGTGGCTAAACAGGCCATACAGCAGGTGTTGCTGTGCCACATCGATCAGCAAGTGAGTCGTGTTCATCTTAGTTTGTTTTCTTTGCTATGCCTTGGTGCTGCCTGCCTACTGCGGTGCAGCAGGGTCCATGGTGTTGCCGTTCCCCATGCTCACATGCTCAACCTGAGAGCTGTTACATAGCTGTCCGTTGTATATTATTTATAACCCTGTACATACATGCATACAGGCACCTCGCCCTGCTATTCTGAAATGAGAGGTTGCTGCAATTGCTGAACCTCCCATTTCTGAAACGTGAAGCAATTCAGTAGATTGCCTCCTGCTGCGGCTGCTGCAACTTTTTTGATAATTGTTTAGTTTGCAAATTCGTTACTTGGCCTCAATTTGACATTGATCACAGTATATTACGATTGAATTCCTTGTTTCCTTTCATGTTTGTTATCTAGAGCATTTTAGCATTTTAGTTCGTTATTGTTCACCTTCACGTCAGGGAGTGAACTTCCTGGACTGCCCATGGATACAGATTATGAGCAAGAAACTAATTTTAAACACGTTGATGCCAACTAACTCCTGTGGAGTTTATGTTAGTTCTTCATCATGATGAGGCTACTTGTCGCGCCAAATCACCATTGCTGAATAACCATCTCAGAGAAACAAGCCAAAGAAAAACTATTAAGGCAGTCTAACACTCCCTACATCAATTAAAGAAAGGGAGTTATCTAGGGCCTAAGCACTACCAACAAAGAAAACAAAAGAAGTCAGTGGGGATCAGGGAGGTGACTTGCAGTACCCCACTCCTGGTCTTGATGATGATGTCTTGCAAAAGTTTGCTCTAGAGCACATCTTGTACCAAAAAGTTTGAAATATTGAACCGAATGAGCATGAAGTTTCGCGGCGAGTTTGGTGGCTCTCTGAGGATTTAGACCGGGATTTTTCAGAGGCTGTAAATGGTACCTCCCACTCCAGTTTCTATATGTACATCCCACTCTAATTTCTATATCGATTATGGAAAAGGGGACATATAGGCTACCTACTTTATCTAATATGTTGTTACAATAGTCTTGCTGCTCGAAAGGATCTCATTCCTCGAGGTCTAGAAGTGCATTCTGTATCGTTCCAATTTTAGAAGTGCGTTCAATTGTAAGTTTCATTTTCAAACCTCGAAAACGTGCTCCTCCATGAGTGTACCAAGCCACATTATCTGATGAAGCACCATGTGTAGGATTTCTGGAATGTCCAGCTCTGCAGAGGGTAAAGTCCATGCATCAAGAGATATCAAAGTGTGGTACGGTCAGATAGATGGGAAGAGGGATGTCAGTGAGGTTTAAGTGGTTACTTGATTCAGCCTTCTACAGCTGTTTGTTCTTAGATTTTGTCATGTAATGATTTGAATGCCACGTGCATTAAAGTCTAGTGTGAAATGGTGGTTTCACTTTACACCAAACAGTCCAGGCCAATCTTATTGAACTTGGTTAAGTCTAATTTATGGCCTTTACAAGCAAAGCCAGAAAAAAAATAAACTTTGTTTGAATTGATTGAAACATTGGAGGCAGTGAAAATATTTCCTACACCAATCCAGAGAAAGGAGCCACCTATACTTCAGGCCCTACTAAGGCCAAACTAATAACCCTAGTAGGCTTCAATTTAGGCCCTGGGTGACCCCTTTTCTATAATTAATACAGGGAGTAAGTTCTCTGCCTAAGTACAATTCCTTTTCTTTCCTGTTAGCAGGGAGGGCCTGGGCATGGTGTCCATCAAAGAAACCTTGGTGTCCACACTGCAGCGCCGCCACACAACTAGATCATCGTCCAGCAAAGCGGCATTATGCTTGTCCCCCAAAACGTCAAGCCCTGGTGTACTAAAAGGACACTCGCAAAATTTTGCCAAGGCAAGAACAGGCGAGGCGAACGTCCCACCTCCTCTCGCTCTTCTGGGCTGAGCAGGTCACAGCTGTCTAGCACGCAGTTTATGATTGCGTTGACAGTTTGTCCACCGCTCCTAGGAGCTTGGTTCTTAAGTCAACCCCATGCAGACTTATGAGTGTTCAGTGAGGGGAACCTCATTCTTCAGGTTCTACATAATGACCTTGACCTTTTCCTGCATGATGTGACATTGAGGTGCCTACTTTCAGGACTTAGATCGGCAAAAGCTGCAGTGCCACAGCTACATTGATGGCAAGCTTGGTGCTGGCTGCACTGCGGGGGTGCAGGGTCTGTACAATGCTGCACAGGAAGGCATGTATGCCAAAGAATGATGTGTGTGAGTCAAACAAGTCACAATGCAAGAACACAGAAAGGCTTGCAATTGTGCCATTGTACACCGTCTGCAAAGTCAACGCCCTCGACAGATCACCTTGGTAGATGAGCCGAGCCATTGTGTTCAACATTCTTCACTCTCATCTGCTATCTGCAGGCCAAGCGGCAGGCATCTCAGCAAAAAGGCGTGAAAAAACAATGTTGCAGAGTCTCACATTTTTACGTAATTTATTAAGATGTTAAGCCGTGGTAAAATCTCTGTCTAGTGGCTCAATGGTAAACCTTTGACTTTATCTGGTGCCATCCTGAAGACGTGGACGGTACCATGGCGTCCAGAAACATTCAATTCCAAACTGGAGATGCTGTTGAAGTTGCAGGAGAGGTAAAGCCGGCAGTCAACGCTAGCTGTCAGTGTGTAGCTGTTTTGTCTGATCCACACACTTGGACATGCTCGTGCAAGTGCGTGCATGCGCGTGCATTCACACACACACACAAATATACACCCGCACAATTGAATGCATAGAATTTCCTCCTTTATTGTATGCAGGGGGGTGTGTACACCAAGTGCTTCAGTAAAGGTGTAATCAAAGAAAGCTATGCTGCTGGCGGTGCGACTGTGGAGTATTGTGATGTAAGCTGATTGGCTTGCATTTTCTTTTGCGTAGAAGACTGCCTTGCTGAGCTGACACCTGCGATGTCTGAAACAGACTCAATTTATGCACGCTGCTTTGGTGCGTGGGTAATAGAGTCATCACCCAGGTCGCAATTTGAATAATTCATTTATACATGGCACTTCCCTGCAGTTCATCACAGAGGAGGGGTCGCAGCTCACGGAGCATTTCAGGGCAAGCAGTTTGGCTGCCAAGGTCCGCCCATCCTTACCTTCCAGTGCATCCCCACCTTTCACAAGCTCTAGCTATGAGGTGATAGAGCAGCACGCTAGCATCAATCCAGGAGCACGCGCCAGCAGCATCTTCTCACTAGCACGGTACGCACCTGAACTCCACCAATTGCTCAGTCATGATGATATTACAAGACCTCCCGGGTATGCTCTGAGCTGAGCAGCTTGGTGCGGGGCTTCCAGCCCAGCAGGGGTCTAGTGAGCAGAGTACGGCTGGGCCTGCTCAGATGTCATGCGTGGCAAAGAGGGTACGGTGCCACCTTTCATCAATTCAGTGTGCTGTGGCCTTGTAGCCAACGCCGTGGCTGTGGCCTCCTCCTTTGTGGCCTTTGCTTGGCGCGCACGCACACCCTGTGGCCATGGCCTCCTTCGTGGCCTTTTTTGGGGTGCACACTTTGCTTTTGTGGCGCACCCTGTGGCCATGGCCTGGTTCTGTGGGGGTGCCCACGTTCTGCGGCCGCAACAGAGGGCATGGCTGGGGCCTCGGCCTGTCCCCGCACGCTGGTCTTACCTGTGCTTGAGGGAGCATGGCCTATGCTCTGTAGAGCACGGTCTTCCCTGTGCTTACCTGGTCTTACCTGTGCTTACCTGGTCTTACCTGTGCTTGAGGGAGCATGGCCTATGCTCAATAGGGCATGGCGTACCCAGCGCAGTGTGACAGCGGGCCTGTGGTCCTCAAGCCCAGTGGCCCCTGTGCATTGTCTTGGCACACAGTTTCCCAAGGCATGCCATCAGCATCCATCCCCAATCCCGTCACAAGGCGGGGGTATGGGTGGGCTTTGGGGAGCCCCACAACGGACGCGATCCATCTGTGCGCACCCCTCATGCTAAGTCGGAGTCAGCTTCTCCCCTGTGCACCCTGCGTCAAGGTGGGGACGCCCGTGGACTTCTGGATGGAGGACCTGTGGTGGATGGGCATCGTGGTGGAGGTGACGCCCAACGCAATTGAAGTGTCGCGTCAAGGTGCGCGTCATGGGTCCGCATGCGGGTCCATGGGTCAAGGTGCGCGCCATGGGTCTGCGTGTGGGAACATGTGCGGAGTGTTTCTGGGACCCAGGCAGGCTCTCCTCTTCTCAGTGCAGAACAAGGCCTGTCCTTGTGCACACAAGTTCAAACGTGCACACACACACAAATATAAGCACGCTCTCACACCACACGCACACACGTGTGCCCGAAGGCTGGCTGAAGGGGAGCATCGCAGATGGCAAGCAAATTATTCTCTCTTCCATGCAAGCACGTGCTGCACACACTCACACTTGCAGGCACCAGCCACGCCACACAAACGGTGTGCAGGTTGTTGTTCCTTTCCATGTTTGCGTATGCACTCCGTTGCGCGCGCAGACATGGACACAAACGTGCCCGGCCCGGTGGCAGGCAGGATATTCCCTCACTACTTCTCAACCTGGATCTTTGATGCCAGCCAAGTGCGCCTCGGCTACACATGGCATGGCCGGGTACGTTGCAGCCCAAGCTCTGCATGTTCTCCTTTGTTGAGACCGATTCCTCATCCGCATGAAGGCTGCAGCACCAGAGTTGCTGCAAGGGGGTCGGGTGGCCATAGGTGCGGCACAGGAATGGGGCGTCATGGATGGGCACCGCCGTGCTGTGGTGCAAGGAGTGACCCATGCAGTGCGGCACGGGTGGGGGTCCTCCATGGGCAGGGCTACCTCCATCCCCTTTGAATCATGTAAGACCAAGTCCTCTGGCAGAAGTGTGGCTGTTCGATGCTGTCAGGATGTGGGACGAGCTTGTGTGCCGGCTGAAGCAGAGGTCACGCGCCTGCCTCCTTCCAGCTTTGTTTGCGTAGCGGGAGCTTGGATGCCCAAGGCGGGCAAGCCTGCGTTGGTGCACGAATTTGAGGCCTCCTGCTGCTGCCCAGGATGGATTTCTGCACTGCGGTGTTGGCTGGAAATTATCGCTCCACCATGGCCTCCTGTTCGGTCGAGCAAAGTTCAAGCCCTCAACCAGGCCTGACCCCCAAACTTGCTCCACACCCTGGCAACTGGCCTCAGACTCATGCGCAGAAGGCCTACGGCCTCAAAACTTATGCGCAGCAAACCTGCAGCCTCAAAGTCAAGCGCAGCAAGCCTGCGGCGCCAACCCTCCCCTTGTCTGCGTGTGCCATGCTGCCGCCGCAGGAGAAGTGCTTCAAACGACGCCTGCCCACTCGCTCCCTGCTCAAGGGCGTGCTGAGCAAGGAGTGCGCCGACAAGCTGCTGGAGGTCAGGGGCCATGTCTTTGTGACATATATGCGCTGCTGGTCCATGCAATTTGATCGGCTAGTCGTCCTTTTCCGTTGGTGGAGGAGCCTCACGGCACCCCGGGCCAATGTGTCTTATGGCACCCCGGGCCAATGTGTCTTTTTACATCTTGATTGATGCAGGGAGTGCCTTGCTGCCTGCGTAGGCGCCTTTTCTGATCTGATTGGCAAAGCTTTGGGGGCTTGGGATCAGGGCTGGCCTTGCCTAGTGGGAAGGAAGGGGGGCTGGTCTCACAGGGGGCTGGGGAGGGAAGGGGGGGAGCGAAGCCGTAGGCTGCCTGCCTCATGCATAATCTTCAGGCTTCTGCTGAGCTACCCTCGTTTGGTAGATGCAGCGGTGTGACCCTTTTGCCTTCCCCGGGCTGCCTGGGGCCCTGTGAGGTGGCCACTTGGGCAACCCTGCTTTGATCCTTCGGGATCAAACTTGCGAGCAGGGCAAGCGGAAAGGCTGGCAAGCGCTGGTGGCGGTGGGGCCGCTCGTGCCTGGTGGCGGTGGAGCCGCTCGTGCACAGGCTGTGCTCCACGCACCTGAGGGGTGCTGCGCCTCCTCTCGCTCGTGAGTGGTGCGCACTTGGAGATCCCAAGGGACGCACCCTCTGTGACTCTGCCACCAATCACTGCAGCATCCAAGTCCTTGCGGTGATCCTCTGGTCGTTCCCACTGACCGCTCTACTGCCTCTGCGGCTCCGCACCGACCTGCACTGCTTGCTTGGGCTGAGGGAGGTGCGCTCCAGGGCCTGATGGGCGGCTTGCGCCAGAGAGCCGCTCCGGGGTCTGATGGGTGGCTTGCGCCAGAGAGCCGCACAGCCTCCTTGGCGTGCCCAGGGGCTGTGCATGGTGCATGCAGGGGCTGTGCATGGCGCATGCAGGGGCAGTGCGTGGCGTGCGCAGGGGCTGTGCATGGCGTGCGCAGGGGCTGTGCATGGCGTGCGCAGGGGCAGTGCATGGCGCATGCAAGGGCTGCGTATGGAAATTGCAGGGGCTCCTACTGATCCCCCAAGACATGCACAGCGGGATGAGCCATTTTGGTGTGCGCACAAGACCCTCTTGTGCATGCAGGGGCTTAGCGCAGCACCGTGTCAAGGCGCCCCGGCTGCCCCCTGCCTGCGCAGGAGCTAGCCCGTGCACCACCCCTGCTGCCGCCAGACGCTGCGGAGGAGCGGCGGCAGCAGCAGCAGCAGCAGCAGCAGCAGAAGCAGCAGCAACAGCAGCAGCAGGTTTCCTCTGCAGGGCGGGGCGAGCATGGGCTGGAGGCGCGCGCGGGCCTGCAAGATGTGACCAACACCTTGCGCGCTGGGGGCGCCGTGTGCGGGTCCAGCGAGGGATGCGGCGGCCAAGGCGGCGGGGCAGGTGCAGCCAAGGCAGGCCCCAGCAAAGCCACTGGGGCCACGGCCACCCCTGTTGTGGGGAAGGCAACGAGCCGCCCCAGCAGAGCCAGCACCGCCAAGGCGCCGGCGCACACGCCTGCGGCACCGCCCTGTGCTGCAGCACACGCTCGCACCCCCGCCGCGCCCGCGCCCGCGCCCTGCCCACCCCCCACCACACCCGCCAGCGCGTCCGCGGGGCTGCCGCAAGCCAGCGCCGCCGTGCGCACCAAGCTAGAAGAGCCTGACACACCCGCCGTTGCCAGGGAGGCGGCCACTACCACCAGCAGCGGCGATGCCAGGGGCGGCGCAACCGTGGCCGGTGCCGGTGCTGGGGGCAGTGGCTGCGTGGCGGGGCCGGCCGCGCACCCCAGCGCCCCAGGAGGCGCACGCGGCAACAGCGACCCACGGGATGCGCGCAGCGCACAGGGGCCTGCCCAAGCCCCCAGTGGGGTGCAGCCGCCACGGCCACCGAGGGTGGCGGCTGCAGCGGTGCGCATGCCTGCCATCCCCAGCGGCGGAGCGTGTGTGGAAGGGTGGCGCGTCGGGGATGCCCTGGAGATAGCAGGTGCGCGGTGTGAGGTCCTTGTCTAGTGTGCCTAGCGCTCAGCGACACGTGAGGGGAAGGGGGTCCTGACAGAGGGTGCGCAGCGGCTTGCAGCGCCCATCTGTGATCGTTTAGTGTGCCTAGAGCTCAGCAACACGTGAGGGGAAGGGGGTCCTGACAGAGGGTGCGCAGTGGCTTGCAGCGCCCATCCGTGATCGTCTAGTGTGCCTAGCGCTCAGCGACACGTGAGGGGAAGGGGGTCCTGACAGAGGGTGCGCAGCGGCTTGCAGCGCCCATACGTGATCGTTAAGTGTGCCTAGCGCCTCGCGACACGAGGGGGGAAGGGGGTCCTGACAGAGGGCGCGCAGCGGCTTGCA
>LFCJ01002120.1_pt1 | contig 14216 bp, 10 predicted proteins | sample 643141 | NCBI WGS metagenome assembly LFCJ01 (sample SAMN03766243, study PRJNA286221) | soda lake metagenome | biome: soda lake; feature: Kulunda steppe; material: water; isolation source: sample B1-Br-g2 brine of Lake Bitter-1 | place: Russia: Kulunda steppe | collected 2010-07 | reverse complement strand
GGGGGGGGCTTGCTGGGCAAGGTGTGGGCCCTCCCACGCTGAACGCAGCCTCCTGAGCGGGCCCTGCTGCGCCCGAGCCTGCGTCTGAAAGGGCTCAGGCTGTCGTGCCTGAGCTGACCCTCCGCTGATTTCAAACAAGACCTGCTTTGCCTGAGTGGGAAGCCTCTGGCTTACTCCAGGTTTTGCTCGTTTGCACGGGCCACAGCTGCTGCGCACTGGGCTGGACCCCCGGGATCTGCAGCTCATGGCCAGGGCAACAGCCACAGGGGCAGCCCCCTTTGGCCAGCCAGCCCAGCTCTGTGCATTTATGTGAACACAGCCACAGGGGATTCCTCCTCACACGCATGCACACGCACACAGTAACACACAGACTCTCACCCTCCCACACTTGCACAGCCACCTGCGTCGCGGGGCAAGGCTTTGAATGCCTGAGCACACCCACGCAGTGCCTGCCAGGCGCCAGGGGCATGGCCAAGGGCAGTGGGGCAGTCAGGCACCAAGGACAGGGTCAGCAGCGAGGCAAAGGACAAGCAGCAACCAGGTACCGACGAGACGCTGCAGGGAGCAGCATACAGGGAGCACCAACCTCGAGGGGAGGCTCCTCAGCTTGGCTGCCCGCGGACAAGGTACTGGCCCCACTGCTGTCTCCGCAGCTGCTTGCACAGCTGTCTGCTGCAGGAGACGCGGGGGGCATGTCTGCCAGGGACTTGTAGGTGCTGAGGCCAAGGTCCTCGATGTCCACATCGCACGCAAAGCTCTGCAGGCATGCATGGCGCGCGCAGACATGGGAGCTGGGCATTGAGAAACCGCGCATGCAGTGGCAGCGTGACGAAGCACCTGCCTGCGTTCATGTACGCGGTGGCGTGTTTTAAATGGGCAAGTGCACCTGCATGTGTGTGTTTGCATGCACATGAGAGAGCATGTCAGCGCACGGGCACGGCAAGCGGCCCCAAGTAGGCGGGCGTGCGGCTGCGCTCATGGCCACAAGCACGAATGCTCATGTGGCCACCTATTACAGCTTGCACGCATCCATGTGGCCAACCCCTCACAGCTTGCATGCATCAGCTTGCGCGCATCCATGAGGCCGACCTCTAGCAGCTTGTACGCGTCAGCTTGCACGCATCTGTGTGGCCAACCTCTCACAAAGCTTGCTCACCTTGCATGCATCCACTATGGGTCTGTAACCGGTGCATCGACACAGGTTGCCATCAAGCGCATCCCGCAGCTCTGTCGCAGTAAGGCCAGCTGCAAGGCCGCGGCAAGGGTGGGAGAGGGCAGAAGCAGAGGGTCATGCCAGGTTTGCCTCAACCAGTGTGAGATGTGACCTACTTCCAGTCCAGAACAAGCGACGCAGGCATCAACGCCGCTCCTCCTGTATGAACTCCTACTTGACTTCAGCAAAATTGTGCTCTAAATGGGGCTGTACACAAGCCTTCAAACAGCTAGTGCCGACCATTTGTCCTGGCCATAGGCCCCTTTGCAGGCATGCTGCAGCCAATCAGGCCAGATCTCCCAAACAAAGCCTCCTTTGACACACATATGCTGGCATAACGCACTTGCCAATCTCACCAACGAGACCTAACTGAGCCGCAGCAACATGGGCGTAAACACACACACACACGCACACACACGCACAGATGCACATACGCATGCGCACCAAGGCATGCAAAGAGCCCCACCTTTGCCTGCCGCCTTGCCTGCCCCAGCATTGGCCAGAGCCGTGTGGCAAGCTACGGCCATGCCTGGAGTGCAGAAGCCGCTGCAGCAGAGCACGAGCACACATCGGGCACGGGCTGTTGTGTGTGAAATGACGGCCATGCCTGGAGTGCAGGAGCCGCCGCAGCAGAGCATGAGCACACACTGGGGCACGGGCTGGTACACCACATGGTGTGTGCGCACCTCCCTGCATGCGTGTGCCTGTGGGGCGCGCACATGAGCATGCACCTGTTCCTTGCATGACAGCTGCTGAGGGTGTGGCTGCACATGGAAGTGGGGCGCAAGCTTTGGCGCAGTTTGCATCAAAGGAGGCAGCACTCTTCCTGGGTCATCTGCTAGAAGGCATCTGTGGAGGGGTGACACGGTGCCTCAGCACATGTGGAGGGGTGACACGGTGCCTCAGCCCTATGTGACCCCCTCATCCTTAATTGATGCGGGGAGTGTTTTCACGGCCTGCAATGTTTTCTGTGTCTCTCTTCTTTTTGAGCAGGACTCACCATTGGCTTGCATGGAACCCGACCAGGCGATCTGCGCGTGAAGGGCCCACCAGGAGCAGGGGTGAGAGCCACAGAGGGTGAGTGCATCAGAGGTGTCAGGAGCTTAAGGTGCCAGCATCAGCCCCAGTGCCCCAGAGCTGCACAGGCCAGCTGCTCGCCATGGGCAAGCTCAGGCAACATGGTCGGAGCAGAACAGCAACCCGATCAGATTGCCTCACAGAGCACCTCGTGGCGCACCCACCGATGACTGGGTTAACAGCCCCGCCCTCTCCCTTGGGTAACCCCTCAGCTGTTGTGACGGCACACCCAGCGACGGCATAGGCAGGGGTCAGGCAGGAGTTAACGGACTTGATGGCAGGCTTGCCTGCGCACACGAGGCACAAGGGCCCTCTTCTGAGTGATTACAACCAAAGCCTGGCTGCTGGACTGTGTAAGGTGCAGGCAAACAGCAGATAGCACAGCCACACTGTCGGTGGCAGGTACCTAGGACACAGGTGACTTATCAGATTAAGGAACAGACGAGTGGGCTATATTCAGACGGGTGCACACTGGCATGCACACTTTGCACTAACACAACTACCAACACCGCGCACGCACGCATGCACGCTCACACACACATACACACACACGCTAATACACGCACAGACACACACATACATGCACGTACGCACACAAGCATTGTGCCAACGTCGCTACATTGATTCATTTTGGGACCTGCTTGACTTAGCCCCCCTTTCTTTGTCAAAACAAGCCAAACGGAACATGTGGCAAACTTACAACTGAGTAAGATTCCACGGGCTAAAAAATGGGTGAGGAGCAGAAGGGTGTCAGACCTCCAAAGCAAGTAATTATGTTGAGAAGGATTCATGTGCTCTTGGCCCAGGGCTCGCACAAAGCACAGCACGGTCAAAACATATCATCAACCCACCTGTGATGGGGTCCACATATTGAACAGATACTGCACATGCACCACACCCGCCTTCACCACAGGACAGCTTGCTGGACTGCAACCGCAGGCAAACAGCGCACGTGAGCCACAACAAAAAATGGCCAAGCAAAACCCACGATCTGGGATGGATGTTACAGAAAGTGACAAAATTAGGTACTTGTCTGTGCTTGCCTAGGGCTTGGAAGCTGGCTTTTGGTGGAAGGGGCCTCAGGAGCACAAGTTTTGTGCACCACGTCAGAGGAGCAATCGCACTTGCCTTGACTCGCGTGTGCAGCCGAATCCACTCATTCAGTGAGCAGTTGGCATCCTCTGAGATGATCTCCTCTTTGCCGTTCAGGAGGAAGCTCAAGTCTTTGGGCGCGCTTGCAGACGGCATCGTTCACGCGAAAATCTTACTGCAAATATGTGGTGAATATGTACATTTTATTATTGTATTTCAGTCGTATGCGAGTATGCGGGTTACTTGAACCGCAAACAAGCTTTGACACGAGCTACGAGCACATACCACTTTTACCTGACACTTGTACCGTAAAAAATTGTATGCGCCACGTGTACAACTTTGTCTACTGCATCCTTCGTGTACACGTTTATTGTTTATTGTTTATTCGAGACTTGTACAAATGTGTTGCCAATTGCATCACCCCCCAATACGCAAATTCAGCCCTAGGTCTGAAAGCTGGATGATGTTGAGGATGCAGCGACTAAAGTACAGAAACAACTAGGTCGGTTCAGCTTCAAACCTGGGAGAACATGCATGAAAAGCCTATGTTCGAACATTTTCTGTAAGGCACATCCACATGCAAGCACTCAAATTCATACAGCAGAGAAAGACATACCCACGACAGTGTTAAACAAGAAACAGACACTAACACACTGATTACCATGCATTCTTGTAAAAACATGCCCAGCTGCAGAATGCATAGTTCCTCATGAGGGGCCACATGCATATGCATGTCTCTTCACCATATTAACTTGATCATTATGATCAACCAACTCGCTGTTGCCTCTCGGTTTCTCCAGCGGGAGCCATATGATTGATAAAGAAGACTAGAGAATCTGACACTCAGATCATCTTTACATGTCCACCCCAACATTAGACTTCATTAGGCTAAGGCTTCATGAGGCTTGATCAAGCTGTGCTTGCAAAATCCTTTTCAGACTGGTGTTCCGCAACAATTTGCTTCAGAGCTTGCAAAGGCACTCATTACAATCCCATCTTATGCACAGAATTCTCCTTTGCATATGCCTCTGCACTTTGTGCTACCCCATGGCTATCAAAAATTCTTTGTACTTCTTTGTTCAAATTTTTCCAAAAGCACGCCCGCAACCTCAGTGCTGACTCCCTTATGCCTTGCCTGTCCCATGGCCTAGCCAAGGCCGTCATCACACCCTGGCGAACACCCTCCTCTGTTGGAGGCACAATGATGCAATTAACGACAGCATCACTGCAAGCACTACCGTCCAGCACACCTTCTGTATTGACTTTGCCTGGAGCCATCTTAGCCTGCGAAGCATTGCCACCGTCATCCCCACTAGGAAAGACTTTGGGCATGCCTTCCACACCTTCAGCTTCTGTTTTATACCAAACGTCCCTACCACCGACTGACGGCGTGCTTATGACTGGGCAGCCACACAGCAGGTACTCAGTACTTGCATAGCATGCACCTTCGTGCTCAGAGAAAATGCCCCCGAGGCAGCTTTTGTAGATTGCATCTGTCACCTCATCATGATCCAGGTACCTACAAGGGGCCACATGTTGATGTGAGCAACCTCTGCAATCAAGCATGCCTTTTCAGCACCCAAGTCCTGTTTGCCTCTCATCTGCTACAGTATTGGGCGAACAGCACAGCAAGATGGCAAGGCACCTGATGCCCTCACTAGAGTTCTTGCCTCAAAACAGCCCTGGCCCTTTCGAGTAGCATGATACTCTAATTGTATTGTTGATCACCTACCTGAGATCCTCCTCTCCGTCCTTGTTAAGTAGAAAATGCCGGCTCTTGCAGCTGTTTCTGCTGCTACTGCTGCTGCTGCTGCTGTTGCCGCCGCCAGCCAGCGGGGACTGGCAGCTGGTGCTAGGTCCGCAAAAAGGTGGGAGCACAATGGGGAGATGCCTGAAAAGAGTACAGGTGTCTGATATATTTATTGTGATGACAGGGAAGCTACTGTGCTTGTTGAATTCAGGTATTGAAACCAAAAACGGTGACTTGAGATGAAGGAGAGAAGGGACAGCATCACTGAAGGACTTCAGAATGAGCATGTCATCATTTATATTGGTCTGCTGATAATTTTGCGATAGTAAGCGTAGCAAAAGGTTATGTGCTGATACGAGGCCCAGGGCTGTTTTGAGGCAGCAAAGGATGCACGTACTGTGGAAGATGTGCTTAAGAACAAACCAATGCATCCTCAACAGCGCTGTGTTGTGGAGTATCTTCAGCCAGACTCTTTGCAGAATCACCTGCAAGGATAGCCAATGTGTGCTACTGCACCAGGCACGCTTCGTGACAGGTATGTCCTCTTGAAGGCCGCAAAGCAGCTGTTCACAACCATTGTAAACTCATGAGATCTGGACTGTGGCTCTGGCTTAAGGAATAGGTCCGGATCCAGAGTAGCATTCTGATTAAAGTATATATATCGCAGCCAGGGGAAGCACAGCTGGGCCTGCTGCAGCTCTTGGTACTCTTCTGGGGAATTGGCACAGAGGATAACCTGCAAATTCCAGAGGAGAATTGACAAGGCATATGACAAGAATGTGCGCACATTCTTGCACTGCTGTGCAAGGAGCCACGATTGTCTTCAGGACTTGCTCCAAGGGGTGCTACCAGGATTAAAGCCTACATGTGATTTACTGGTGTAACCAAAAGTTCCGGAAGGGATCCCTTAATCTATGCCCTCCAGTCTCCTGATCTGCATTCTTTGTGACCTTTTTGAGATTGCTTGACACACCTGGCAAGGAAATGCCCTGTACTGCTCGTATCTGCGAATGTCTAAGCCAATCCGGTGCCAGGAAAGGAGCAAGAAGACGTGATCAGCGCTACCCATCTGCCTGAGGCATTTGTCTACTCCATACTCCTGTGATTCTGTGCAGAATGATAGATGGGCGAAGAAGATGCTGCATTCTGCGCTATGAAAGTAGAGGACCGGCTGGCCCCAACAGTTGCGTCGTGCTCGTGCAGGAATCTGTTTCATTGTTTTCTAAACTGTTTTTAAAATTTTACCGATAAATGCAGCAAACTCGTCTCCCTCTCTCCCACACTCACTCCCCCCCCCCTGTCTCTGGTCTTCAACCTAAAAATATCGTGCAATTGTGTATCATTAAGTGCGCAGAACTGCAGTGGTTCCAGTTGGTTCTACCATAATGATACGCATTGCAGTTCGATTGAAACATCTTCACCTAACATTGACAGAGATGTACCTTCAAGGTGATTTGATTGGGTTCGGGTATTTAGAATCAATAAGTTTTTGCCAGGAGCCAGCAATTGGCTGGCCGGGCCGGCCCGGCCCCCCAGGCGCCTGGGGGTCGTGATCCGGCCCTGGGGGTCGTGATCCGGCAAGCACCCCACTGAATAGTGGATATTCACTTGCATGAGCTGTAAAGAACGCTATAAGAAGGGTCTCTTATGGGCTGGCCGGGGAACGATATCGGGAACGATATTAATTAATGAACTGGCCTGATCCCAGTCCAGCCTGAAGCCTGAGCCTGGTGGTTGGTTAGGTACTACCTCCAACTAGTAGTTGGAGATGATCTGGTGATCAAGAAAAGCCTGGTTTCGTTACATGAGCTTACAATAGGCCAAATCATTGCAAAATATACCTAGAAGATGGCCGCTGTCAGGCCATCACACTCACTCTGGCAGCAAACTGTAGTCATGGATCCAACCTCCGGAGGTTGTTCAGGCTTGTTAGCAGTTGATACTGAATCCACCTAATGCTCACGACCCTATAAAAATGATCTATTGTGGCACAATGAATGGCCTATGTAGATGACACCCAAATTATGTAAGACATCAACTAAGGGCTCCCCAAGGCAACTGCAATTATATACTGCAATCATACATATCAACCCGATTCCAAGTGATTGACGTTGTGCAGGTGAATGGATGTTTTCCAGACCTCAGCCGCATAAAAACCTCAGCTTCCCAGAGCACTGGGGTTTTGCCGGCTGCTGAATGATAATTACATCTGCACAGCACATGTGCAAGAGAAGGTCAATCAGCACCTGATCTTGTCGAGACTCAAAGATTTTGTTCTCAGTGAGAACTTCTCACTAAACGGCCGTGCAAAGCATGTGCACTTTCGATGCTGTTGTGCCAGAAAATGTATGCACCTGTATTTGATGCATATTCATCACTGACATTTACGGACTCCTAGGCTAAAGGACCTGTCAAGTCATCAGAGGCCCATTGGTGGTGCAATCTAAATAGGACTGCTTTCTCATTGCAGCACCGGCAAGCAGCAAGGCTCAATGCAGATTCACACCTGCAGGGGCTGGCGCGTACACGTACGCAGGCTGACTTGAAGCGGGCGGATAGCGATAAGCAGGTGCGGGAGCAAATTGATACGCGGGCTCAAGTGCAAGGACAGGTGCCGGAGCTGGTGCTGTTGGTGCAGCAGGCAGTGGAGCAGGGGCTGCAGCAACCTACAAGAGCTAGATTTGATATCATTAGTGGCATGTTGAATGGGGAGTGCTGGAAGGGTAAATTTGACATTGTTAGTGACATGTTCAGTAAAGGGGAATGCAAGCTGCAAGGTGCAGACGTGGCATCCAGACTACTTCCCCCCCTGATGTGAGCGTTCAATTCAGTTATGCGGTTGCGGTAGCACTGCTTGCCACAACAGCAAGTCCAGGATGTGCACCTGAGTGGGTGGGGGGAGAGGTGCTGGTTGAGGAGCTGGTTGAGGTTGCCCAGAAAAAGCAGTTGCCTGCAAGTTGGCCGAGGAAATTTGGGTTAACCTTAATTCTTTTATATTAAAGGAACAAGCTACCGGCCATGGTGCCAATGAGTAAATCCACAAAGAGCTGGAGTGCAGCCACCACAGAGATCGACAGGAAATTTAAAGAACAGTGGCACAACCTCCGTAACACACTCATTTAAGCCGAAAAGGCTGTACCTGAGCATAGGCTATGACAGGTTGCTGTTGTTGCTTCAGTTCTCTGGCAGTACTTGCAGCACACGCGACAGACAGTGCGCTGAGTGCAAAGAGCACCTGCAAGAAGACCACGCATGCATATGCATGTCTGGTGAGCCTGCTCATGCTGTCGATTCAAAGGTGCTTCTGAATGTATCTGCAAGTGCCCTTTGTCCAATGACGCACCCTCTGTGCAACCGCAAGCATTGTACGTTGTCGGCGTTATCGATGACCGGTAGGATGACGACTCGGTGCAAGGTTATGTTCAGTTTGAGATATAGTACAAAAAATATCGAAGCTCGACAACTGTATTTAATGACATTCCTTTCTTTGGCCTGGTTGCACATTCAGGCGACAAGCCCGCTTTACATCAAAATTGAAAGATACGGTGCATATTTTTGTCAAATTATTTTTTCTGGTTGCAGGTTCCAGGATTAGACAGATCAAAGATAGCAAGGCGCCTGCCGGCAGGCTGCGCCTTCTGGGATAGATCCCTATATTGGCATGTACAAGGAGATCTCCAAGGAGACTGGTTGAAAAGAATGTTGGTGTGGATCATTATCATATCATATAATGTGTAGATCTGATCAGATAAAGTCTATGGAGAAGGTACAGACGCCCCATAAATGCAGAATCCCCACCAAGGCGCCTTGAAGATGGCTCCAACTGAGAATTTAATTTATTTTTCTGCATTGGACAGTCAGAAGGTTGATATTTCTGGCTGTCTGGCTCGCGGCTGAGCAGTTTGAATGTAAAGCTGTGCCGTCCATGAATGCTGCCTTCGTGTCAGTCTACCAGTTCTGTACTTCATAGCATTGCACTTTTGTTGAAAGTTTATGCGAATCCAGGAACAAGCACTTACAGAAAAGGGCTTGTTTAGAATCTGCCTTGCATAGTAGTTTGACATGGTAGTTTGACCATCACTTTGGTATTCTGACTCACTTTCTGCATCTCTACCGTCACTGCGCAAAAACCTTTTCGAGTTTTAAGCTTAGGCTTTTGAACAGCTCATTAGCCCATTTAAGCTGATAGGGGAATGTTATCTGCAAATATATTGGCAGTGATGAGTGTGTGGTAGAGCAAGACCTAACAACATCCAAATGAGCACCTCATACTATGAGGCTCATAGAAACCTTTCCCTATGGTTTCTTCTACATCATCATGACCAGAATCTATCCTTATCATCCCAGCAGAATAACAGCTCCTTGCTCATGTGGAATTGCTGAATAATGTGATGATACGCGCCATGAAGTAAAGTCTCAGAGAGCAAGAGGCCAACACACTGGGCTCACACAAATAGTCTAGTCTCATGGATGATAGAAGGTATAATTGCACATTGTTTGCTAGGAGTACAATTTTCGTTACTGGTAGGCCATTAGAAAGGTAATGCCTTAATTCCCTGCATGGATTTCAATCTTGTTCTAGACTAGATGCTATTTGTATACTGCCAGCTGGAAGGCAGAATGGCCACCAAAATGACATAGAGGCTTTTCACTCTTTGCGTTGGGACTCGTTAAAGTCAATCTTGTGATGACAAACGACCAGAGCAACAACTAGCAAGAGCAACTGAACGGTATTTTAGATTGAAACACGCCCTTGCACTGCCACAAAGTGAGCTACATATCATCCTGGTCGGAGTGATGGGGACCATCTATGAATGTCATACTGAGCTATCTTCCAGTAAGTTTGGTCTAGATCGGTGTAAAGTGGAAGAGCTTACACTCACCACTCATTTAATTCAGTATGCAACATAAACCATAAATACAAGAAGGTTTGATAAGACAGACAGAGCACATGGTTCTTTTCAGAACCTTCCTACCCCAGCTAATGATTATCTTCCTTGCTTGATGGTGGGGCTTCGCTTGGCTCTTGCACCAGATGTACACCTCCTCGATTCGCGAAAAGAGGGGTTTCCCTGTTGGCGTAGTCTTTTCTTTTCTTTACCCCGTCAAACTTCTAAATGCCAGTTGCTGACCTTGTTCTGCCAATTGAGAATTGAGACCCATCTGGACAAGTATTTCGGCCGGGCATGCAGCCCTCCCAATGAGATGTTCACCTTGTTCAAATATGTGAGGATACACTCCCTCCCCACTGCACAGTGAATGAGACAAGACCTACACCGTCACTAATATCAGTTTGCAACCAAGATCATCCACACCAGAAAAAAGTTTGAATGTCTTCTCTTCATGGCGGGGAACCTGCCTAGTGCTAGCAACAGGTGCGTTCTACTCTCTTAGTGCATGCCACCAGGGAAATCCCTGCTAGCGTTAAGTCCGATGAAATTTGCTTCTATTATTTTGGCCTCCAACCTGAAAGAAATCTTCCCCCCTTAATCAACATGTACATCTGTGAGGTCTGAAACCGGACGTACTGTTGGGTGTGCCTTAAGAACACTGGCTGCTACACAGGGAGGCAGAGAAAGGAAGTTGACAAGAATGACAACTGGGCCTGCCCGGGCTGTGCTAACCTTAATGATGAACAAAAACAAAATAGCTCCCTGAGTGTATCCAGAGAATGAGCCCGACCTTTCTGCCCACAGCAGACCAAAACTTAGACAATGTGGAAAGACAAGCTTTTGACATGTCCAACAAGGCCAACCCTTGGATTTTAAAACTGGACACTGATCTTCAGAATGAATTCACCTTTGATGTCCACCCCACAAATCCACAAGTAGACATACAACCCATTGGGACCTATGAGTTCTGGATCTGTAATGTAGACCGTATTAGGTACAAGCCTAAACCTACCACTGACCAGTCCTCCCTCAACACAAATCCTCCACCTCCTATTCTCCCAGTAATCCATTCATCAAGAGTAGCATGTATCTACAGCACAGATGGAAGATGCCAGGGCATGATGGCACCGGAGCGCCTCAACATCCTTCATACAGCTTTCCACACAGCCAAGCTTTAAAAGTCTCCATAACAACATAACACCTGCACCTAAAAGCTTTGCTTCTGAACTTCTAGGGCTGCTTACTTGGAAAACAAAGCTAGAAAGGAAGGACAACGGAAAGATGATCAACGATATTTACTCGCGAGCTTTGCCAGCTCATGTACATCATGTAATACTGCCCTCCAGAAATGGTGGTTACTCAGGAAAAGATGGCCTCTCTGCTAGACTTCAACCTTAGCTACCCCCATTCAATGGGGGTCCAATAAGTCATTGGAGTGCAAAATCACGAGATGCACTCTTTGGTGCCCACCTCTCGTCCCACTCCCTCTCGTCCCAATTCACTGGTTTCTCAGTGCGCCATCCCATCTGTAACGACCATATGGTATGCATACCATGAATCTTAGCCTTAGGCATGCCATCTACTCAGCCATCCTCTGTACTGATGCAACCGCCACTTTCATGTTCCTTCCATCTTCAAGATTCCAAGTTGGGATCGATGATCACCAACCCATACTTGAGTCTCCTGAGAGCCTATCCCCACTTGTATTTAAAGCTTGGAACAATTCCTGCTGATAAGATCGTCTACGCTTCACCACAATCCTGAATTAATAAAAAGAAAACTCCCCTACCCCAGGCCCCTTGGAATATCCATGTCATAGCAGTCTGGTATACAGTTGCACGGCTTCACCTAAATAAATACAATACTATCCAAAACTCTCAATTCCACATCTTCCTTCATATAGTAAAATATCATGCCGGAATTGCCGGAAATGAATGTGCAGACGCCCTTGCTAAATACCAAGCCTGCCACGGAAACAGCCTCCCAGCTGAAACAACCATCCGCACCGCAGGCCCTGGTGGCAATTCCTTCTTTGATATTAGCTGGCTAATTGCTCTTGAAGAAGTTAATAGGCAAGGATTTCACTGAAACTCCCCAACACGGCCCCAGATCGACTTACCTTCCAAATCTTCATCTTGAAGCCGCACTAAAATCCCACATGCACTCAAATCATATGGGTTATGCCAACTCAAGTAAGCCAACTCAAATTATTTTCGATGCTCGTTTATTTGCTAGAGACAAATTATATTTGATGCTCTAGTCGCCCTGATGCCATTTTGGCCAAACTTTGGGTTAAACCCTTGCCAACTTAAGAACACAAATCCCCTATCACTCCTCATTTACACCAGGTGCCACATCCAAGACAACGCGACAGAGATGTACGCAGAGTCCACGAGCCGAATGTCAACAAGAGGGAGATACACCTCGTTGAGGTTAAATACTGTGAAGATACTCAGCCTGGACACCAATTAGAGGCCTCTAGAAACCAAACAACACGAGGTTCTTTGTAAGCGCTTGAAGGCCGAGAAATTTATCCTTCACACCATTCTTCTTGGTGTGGGATGCTCTATCTATAGTATAGATTCTATGCCTGACATACCTAAAATCTGAGTCGTCTTAAAGAGCTCGGCCTTGATACACAAAAAGCCCTTAGACTGCCTTCATATTTCAAGCTTTTCACAATCTTTCGTACTGGACTTCTTACTTTTTCAGTTAGACCAATGTTCTCTTCTTTAACCAGATACATTAAACGACAATGACTCACGTTTTGAACATGCGTATGATCAAAAGGGAACAAAACAGGGCAAATAACAGATTCAAGTGCCAATTCTTCTTGCAGACCCACCGATTGAATTCACCTGCGCAGCCCCTGGAAGGTATCACACACAAGCCTTGCAAACAAGCAGGTACACCAAGGCCGGGTCATGTACTGCAGGAGCTTTGCTAAGCCAACTCTCGCTGCGAGGACCCTCAAACGCATGAAACAATATGTGAAAAGCTTTTCGTACGCAGTTGTCTAATCAGTGCAGGGCAGTTTGTGCGAGCGCAGGCCTGCGCAAGTGGAGCAGAAGCACCCCAGAGTGGCAGAGCCTCACAAGGTTCACCATCAGCAGCCACTCTGCTACTGCTTGCAGCGGTGTCACCCTTCCGCAACCTGCTCTCGGCGCAGCACGCAGCATGCTTGCATGCCCTAGAGGCAGCTAATCCCCGCTGCCCTCCCCCATGACCATGGGCTGGGCACACGCGGGGGCAGCTGCACGGGCCAAGCCGGCGCCCGTTGAGTTGTTGGGCGCAGCCCCTGCAAGGTGTGGGCGCATGGACCCCACAGCCTCAGGCCCCCTTGCACTCGGCTGCGCTGCCAAGGAGGATTGTGGCGGCTGCGGCTGCTGCTGGTGCTGCTGTGGCGGCTGCCTGGGGGCTGCCCTTGCCGAGCCACCGCTGAAGATGGTCTGGCCTGAGAAGGGCAAATGGACTAGGGGGGCCTGCATGGGCGTGCCAGAGAGGCAGGCCGATCCAGGGATGTGCAGGCTCCCCGCGGCAGGGCTGACCTGCTGGCTCAGACGCCCTGCACGCCCAAGGGAGGGGAGGGTGTAAGGCACCCAGGTCAGGCTGGGCGGACACAAGCGGCGCAGGGGGCGAGGCAGGCATGCATGAGAGGCTTGAGCGAAATTTAGAGGGGGGGGCACCCAGCTTAGGCTGAGCAGGCACAAGCGGCGCGGGGCGAGAGGCAGGCGTGCAAGAGAGGCTTGAGCCTTGCTAGCACGCTTGCACAAACAGCCCAGGCGCTCGTATGCCAGCCTGCTTGGGCGTGACTTGCTGTGGAGCCACTGGGCAGCTCACGCACACGCCTGGCTCTGTCGTGCTTGGTGCTCCTATGCAAGGATGCCGGCACAGAGTGGCTTCCACATGCCTGCCCGTAACAGCTTGCCCGTCTTCCCCCAGTTCCCCAAAATGCCAGAATAATAGGGAGGAGGGAGGGATGTGTGAGGGACCCCAGCCCATCCCTTGTGTTGCGTGGTTCCAAATGATCATGCATAGGCTGAGATATGGCAATCTGTGGTTGTACGACTCCCCATGGTTCTCTATTGACTAAGGTTAGGCTGACAGCTTGTGTGACACCCAGCACGTGCTCCTCCCGTCCTTCCTCACCCACACATGCAAGCAGTGCAGCTTGTGTGACACCCAGCACGTG
>LFCJ01002119.1_pt1 | contig 14217 bp, 14 predicted proteins | sample 643141 | NCBI WGS metagenome assembly LFCJ01 (sample SAMN03766243, study PRJNA286221) | soda lake metagenome | biome: soda lake; feature: Kulunda steppe; material: water; isolation source: sample B1-Br-g2 brine of Lake Bitter-1 | place: Russia: Kulunda steppe | collected 2010-07 | reverse complement strand
CCTGTCTCGTAGAGGAGTCGCCCGACCAGCGTACTTTTTCCGTGGTCAACGTGGCCAATAATGGCCAGGTTTTGGTGCGGTTTGTCGCTCATTGTTGTAGCTCACGCGCAGAGGCGCTTATATCGGTCTTCTTTGCTCGTTGCGGTTAAAACCATTTCGAAACCACGCTTAGGCCGTCGCTACGCCTTCCTGCGGTTTGTGGACTAATCACACGACTCGAGCGGAAGGGAAACTTCTGTATGAGAACAAGTATCACTCATAAAAAGACAGTCCGAGCGGCGGTCCTGGTTGGAGGCGAGGGCAGTCAGCCTCAGTCCCGACAGTAGTCCTCAATTGCCTCGAGGTCGGCATACAACTGGGAACCTGATGCCCCCTGCCCACCGTAAAGCGTTCGCGTACAGAGGACGGCGAGTCCGGACGCGGTGAGGCCGGTTCGGTCGGCGGCCCGTTTCAGACTCGCTTTCGTGCGGGCGGGGGTGCTGTCGGCCTCATCAGTTTCGGTGAGAAACGAGTGGACAACCCACTGGGAAATCCGTTGCATATCGGGGTCACTGAGCCACACCGGTGGGAGCGTCCGGACCATGGCCTCGAGAGGTTGGGTTTCGATTGGGTTGATCCGAACCAGTTCCTCGGGTAGCCCAGCAGTTGGCTGCGTTGGCGCGGTGAGTGTCGCCGGGTTTTCGACGACGACCCCGCCGTCGGATGCCGCTCGCTGGGGTGTCTCTGCCTGTGTATTAGCGGTCGCAGTAGACTGAGCCGACGTCTCCGACTCCGATTTCGGTTCCGCTCGGTCAGCCGTCCCGTCGAGTATTGCATCCCAGTCGTCCGCCGTGTCGTTCCATTTCATGAGAGGTGGCGTTCGCCCGTGTTCCCCGAGCGACCGCGTACATTATACAAAGGAACGTAGTCGGATTGTCCTACTCCCTACTAGTGTAGTTAAATGAGAGGTTTAGCACACGTTGTATCTATGTTTGTTTGGTATATTTAACAATAAAAAAGCGCAGTCAATCAAAATAGAGGATGTCGTTCGATAGAAATTGAGCATCCAGTCAGTGTTAAAAATGTTTGAAATAGAAGGGGTCGTGATAGAGACAGGCACAATCGGGCCCACAAGCGAGAAGAAAGATAAACCGAAAGAGAGTGAGTGGCTGATTTATGAGCTGTGAAGTTCGTAGATCATCCGAATGTCGTTTCGGAACTCGGCGGTTGGGTTGTCGGACTCTTCGCGGTATAGCGTCGTCGTACAGACACGCTTGACTGCCTTCTGGTCGGTGTCAAACCGTGCGGCCGCCATTTCCATTGCCTTTTTCATCCGGTAGGCTGCTTCCTTCTTCTCGTCGGTCTCGTTGAAAAACAGGTAGATAACCCACTGGACGATCTCGAGTGTGGTTTCGTCCTCACTCCAACGGCTCGGGAGGACGTGGTCGATGTGTTGGAGCAATTCATCGGAAATCGGAGCAATAACGGGGATTTGTGGTCCCTGCTGATTGACCGGCTGGCCTTGCTGATTGACCGGCTGGCCCTGCTGGTTCACTGGCTGGCCCTGCTGGTTCACTGGCTGGCCCTGCTGATTGACCGGCTGGCCCTGCTGGTTCACTGGCTGATTCTGCTGGTTCACTGGCTGATTCTGCTGGTTCACTGGCTGACCCTGCTGATTCACTGGCTGGCCTTGCTGATTGACTCGCTGTCCCTGCTGGTTCACAGGCTGGCCCTGCTGATTGACCGGCTGACCCTGCTGGTTCACTGGCTGGCCTTGCTGATTGACTCGCTGTCCCTGCTGGTTCACGGGCTGACCCTGCTGATTGACACGCTGTCCCTGCTGGTTCACGGGCTGACCCTGCTGATTGACACGCTGTCCCTGCTGGTTCGTTGACTGTCCCTGTTGAGACTGCTGATTCGCCGATTGGTTCTGCTGATTCGATGATTGACCCTGTTGGTCACTACTACTGGAGTTCGTATCGTTCTGCCTTTCGCGTTTACTGGCCATTGAGACATTCTTGTCCAGTTGAGACTTAAGTCTTGTTCCATATTATACAGGTCATATATCTTATACTGACTGAATGGCAAAAGATTATTTTTTTAATAAATTGAAAAAAGTGTGAAAGAGAGAAATAAAACGGCCACAGTAGTATGTTCCGTTTGGCGGATAGAGTATTAATGAGTATCGATCAAAAATACGTTTTTTGGAAAGATACCCACTAACTGTTTTTTATTATCCCACTATTAGAGCCAGTTCGTCAACATACTATCCAGAAAGTTATATGAATATCTATTTAAATAGGCACCTCGGGGGAAAGGTAACCGGAGTACGCGATTGTGATAAAATACCCTGTTAATTTGGCTTTTCCACGTTAGCACCACTGGCGCCCCATCTAAACAATCCACTCCGAACGGGAAACGAACGCGACTGACCTGCTCACTCGAGACGGCCGACATCCGATAAGACGGCGGTTGCCGTCTCGGGTCCACCGGCACCACGCCCGCTGTTGTGTAAGCTTCCGGCGTGTTTCGTTTCGAGTTTGACAATGTTTCGCGTCCCGGTGACGGCCAAGGCGCCGTTTTCGGGGACGAGTCGTGGGGCCACGCGGATGCCGTCGCGAGTTGCCTCACCGATCAGCCGAATCGTGCGCCCGTCTTCACTGGCGAGGTCGAGTGCGCTGCCAGGCACGTTCTGGATGCCCGTCACGTCGGCATCTGCAAGCGAGAAACCACCGTCAGCGAGCACGTTCGCCAGAATAACAAACTTGAGCGCGGCATCGGTGCCATCAACGTCGAACGTCGGGTCAGCCTCCGCAACGCCCAAATCCTGGGCTTCAGCGAGGACGTGCTCGTAGCCTAAGCCTTCGGCGGCCATCCGCGTGAGAATAAAGTTTGCAGTCCCGTTTAAGACGCCGCGGACGGCCGTCACCGCCGCCGGCGTGCAGTCTTCGATCGTCGAGAGGATCGGGATTGCACCACCGACGGTTGCCTCAAAGCGGACCGAGCCGGCGCTTTCAGCCTCGAGGGCACGGAGTTCCTCGTAGCGTTCGGCGACGGGGCCTTTGTTCGCGAGGACGACGTGGCGGTCGTCGTCGAGTGCCCGTTTGACGTGGGAGAAGCCGGGTTCGGCATCGCCGAGGGTTGTCGGCGTCGCCTCGATAAGGACGTCGTACTCCGTTTCAAACAGCACGTCGGATGGGGTATCCGAGAGCGGTTTTCCGGCCTCTTTCCGAGCCAGGACGGCAGAGACATCGATCCCCTCGGGGTCGATTGCGGCGTGACTCGAGTCTGCAAGGCCGACGACTTCGTGGCCGTACTCGCTGGCGAGGTCGGCGACGGCCCGGCCGACTGCCCCGGCACCGAGAATTGCCAGTCGCATTAGCTCTCACCTCCGACCAGCGGTTCGATAATGTTCAACTCCTTTTCGTCGGCGAGGTCTCGGATCGTCGACAGCGCCGAGTCGATCTCCCCTTTGTTGACAGCCAAGCGCATCCGCGCACTCGAGACATCGTTCATCCCCTGGGGAGCGGCCAGTGAAAGGTCGACGACGGCCGCGTGTGAGGCTTCGCCGATTGCCGAGAGCGTATCCGACAGATCGGTTTCGACGAGATGGCCGACGAGGACGATGGTGACTTCCTCACCGTAGCGGTCGGCACCGGCCTGAATCACGTTGATACCGGCATCTCGGACGGCGCTCACGATGGTGTCAAAGCGGGCGGGCGGGCATTCTAAGTCGACCTCGACCGGAATGTGCCCTCGCGGGGTGATGTTTCCGCGTTCGTGGTGGATCGAAAGCAGATTGCCGCCGTTTTCGGAGATTGGTTCGAGTGCCCGGAGCAGTTCACCGGGCTCGTCAGTCAACTCGAGGCGAACGGTGTATGCCCGGACGCCACCGTCAGTTTCGGCGTCAGGCGTAGCCTCCTCGGCCATTACCGATACCTCCCGATGACGAGTCCGTGTTCGGTCATACTGACGATTGTGTAACCGGCAGGTAAAAGCGTATCCGTCCAGCGTCGATCCGTGGCCGCTCGAGTTCCAGTTCCAGTTCCAGTTCCAGTTTTGGTTTTAGTACCAGCCCAGTTCAGAACGAGTCCTTTGTCGCGTCGAGTGGACCCCAGTCGCCCCGGCCGCCCTCGGTCCGGTCGATTCCCATTATGGATTCGGCTTGGTCTGGGCCCCCAAGGCTCTCGCGGGCATCGGGAACGCGCATGATTACTTCCTTGATTTCGGGCCAAGTGAGCAGTTCGGCTTCGATATTGCTCGTCGTAATATCACTGACCTCACAGCCCCGACAGCCACCACCGAGTTCGATCACGACTTCGCCGGTGTCGGGATTGGCCGTGCGAACGGCGCTTGTGCCCCCGTGCATCTGAATAATCGGCATCTCACGCATCAACCACTTCTCGATGCGTGTTTTGAGGTCTTCGTCCTCGTCGTTGCTTCGTCCGCCGCCGGCTCGGTCGGGCGTGTTACTCATTACCTGCCCTACGTGAGCCCCAACCAATAACCTTGGGTTTGGAGGCTCGAGGGCGCTTATTTCACGGATAATCGTTTGAGTTTGGACGGGCAATAGGGGACGAAACGAACGCCCTGATCGAACGGGAGCATCGGCTACGACTGACGATCCGTGTCCCGCAGCCGACGGGCGGCATATGCGGTGAGACCGCCAACGCCGACAAGGGCGGCCACCAGCCCGAATCCAGGTACCGAGTCATCGCCTCCATCCCCGACTCCCTCATCTCCCGCTTCCACCGCCTGAAAGGTGTAGAGCGCGCCCTCGATATCGGTGTTTGGGATCATCGGTGTCGAACTCGCAATTACCGTCTCACCCGTGAGCTGGGCGGTCCAGAAGGCAGTTTCCTCAGTGTCACGCCACGCGGCCACTGGCGTCGGCTCAGCGGGGTCACGCACGTCGTGCACCGTCACTCCGCCCTGATACCACGAGGCATAGAGGTGACCGTTTCGCAGTTCGAAGTTGTGAGCCGTCGTCCACTCGCCGCCATGGTAGGAGGCGTCACTCGTCGATGGTGGCGAAATCGTCGCCAGTGATTCGGGCGCCGTCGAATCGGTGACGGCAACTAACTCGATTCCCGACGCGCCCTCGGGATCGCCCGCCTCGAGCGCCCACGTCTCCCGGCCGATTGCAAGCAGATCGCCCGTTTCATCGACCACTGCAGTGTGGTCGTTGCCCGGTGGCCCCCGCTGAGCGGCTTCGATCTCACTCCCGGCAACCTCGAGTTGGGATTCGACGTCCAGTCCGGCGACGTGTGAGAGATAGTCGGGCTCGGTCGGATCGCTCACGTCGAGCAGGTAGGTGCCAGCGTTCCAGTAGGGTAGATACGCAATCCCGTCGTGGACGAAGACGTCGTGGAGATACCAGAGTTGCCAGTGAACATCGGCCCATCGGGGCTCGACCTCGAGTACCGACCAGCGGCCGACTTCGGCCCGGTTTTCGGGGTCGACGATGACGAGCGAGTTCGTCTCCCCATCGTTTGCGACGTAGTAGCACAGGCCATCGGAAAACGTGCAGTTGTGAATATGAACGTCAGTTTCGTAGGGCTCGCCCAGTTGCTCGGGGGTGGCCGGATCGCTGACGTCAAAAAAGACAAGCGCGTGAAGCTGGTCGCCGTCAACGCGGTTTGCGGGGCCGGCAACCGCCAATGTCTCTCCGGCAACTGCCACGTCCTGTATCTGCTCGAGCGGCCCATCGGGATGGTCGGCGGCGACTCCCTGGTAATCGTCGAGGACGGTCGGATCGGCAGGGTCGGAGACGTCGACGGTGGCAAAGCCGGTTAGCGTCGCAACGTACGCGATCCCATCGGCAGTGACGGCATCGGCAGCGCCATCGACGGAAACGGACCCCAGTGGCTCGAGCGTTGGAGGAGCTGCCGCCGATACTGAGCTGACAGGAGCCCGTGTTGAAGATGAAGATGAAAGTGACGGTGAAAGTGAGAGCCCGACGCCGGCAGTATAGAGGAGATGCCGTCGAGTCACGCGCATAGTCTGACGTTGGCTTGAGGAATTATAAGCCCCACCACTCAGTCGGGCTCAAGACTGTAGCAGTCGCCGGTCGCCAGTTCCGGCAGTCATCGCACTTGCAAGCGCTCCGCGGACGACGACATCGTCACCCAGATCGGTGGTGGTAATCTGGGGCACGTTCGTCATCACCATATCGGCGATGCGTTCGCGAATCGGATCGATAACGAGTGACTCGTTCTCTAAGGCGACGGCCCCGCCAAAGGAGACGATAATCGGGGCGAAGGCGTGGATGACGTTGGTGACGCCGATAGCGTTCCAGTGGGCCAGTTGCTCGATGGTATGATCGGCGAGTTCGTCCTCACCGGCCAGCCTAAAGACGTCTTCCGCGCTGAAATCCGGGTCCTCGAGCGGGAGGTCGGTCGTGAGTGTCGGATCATCGTCGGCCAGCAGTCGGGTGTAGTCGGGGATGTTGCTTCCCGAGCAGTAGCCCTCCCAGTGGCCTTCATGACCACAGCCACAGGTCATCCGACCACGGGGGTCGACGACGTAGTGACCGGCTTCGCCGGCGTTGCCGTCCCAGCCGGTGAGGACCTCCCCGTCGACGGCGACGCCGGCACCGATCCCGGTGGAAATGGTGATGTAGACCATGTCATCGGGGTTCCGGTCGGAGTGAAACCGCTCGCCGATGACGCCGGCGGCGGTGTCGTTATGGAGGTAGACATCGTCGCTCCCGACGAGTTTTCTGATGGGACCGGTGAGTGGAATGCGGTCGATCGTATTCGGGAGGTTTGCCGGATCGATCACGGCCCCTTCTGCGAGGTCAAAGGGACCGATCGAACCGATCCCGACGGCCGTCACCTGTTCTGGGCGGATCCCGGCTGCCTTACAGGCCTCCCGAAGGGCCGTAAGAACCGCTTCTGTCACGTCAATCCCCGTCGGGCCGCGTGGGGTTCCGGTTCGACAACTTCCGACGATTGTGCCCTCGTCGTCGGCGACGACGACTCGGAGATTCGTCGCCCCGAGGTCGACGCCCGCGTAGTAGACCATCCGTATGGTACCAGACGGGGGCCGTCACACTTAACGACAGTGTTGCGTGTATGGGTATCGATACCACGCCACTATTTGAGCCGTCTCGCCGTTTGTAGCATCCACATCCGTCGACCGTTCTTGCCCGTCGTCAGTGACGGACTAGGCCGTCATCGCGTCCATATCGAACGATGCAGTGAGTTCCGAGAGTTCATCGAGCGTCTGCTGTTCTTCCCGAAGGTTTGCTTCAAGCATGTCAGCTTCCTCGTCCATCCCGAGCTCTGAAGCAAGTGGGATCAGATTGCCATAGGCAGCAATTTCGTAGTGTTCGATCTTCTGGGCAGCAGTCGAATTGAAGTAGTCGAGCACCGCCTGATCCGGTTCGGTCTCGACGAACGCCTCATGTTCTTCGATGAGACCATCGAGGCCCATCGCCTCGAGCGTCTCCGGTGACTGGCCGAACGACTCGAACACCGCCTCGAGACGCTCGATGTGCTGTTCGGTCTGTTTGCGGTGGTCGGCAAACGCCTGCGCCATCTCCTCGTGGGACGTTTCGGCTTCCATCGCTTCGAGGGACTCGAGCAGGCGCTGTTCGGTGTAATAAATGTACTTGAGACCGCTCTCAAACAGGTCTTCGGTTGTTTCAATGTTCATCTGGGTCTGGGAACCTCCGGCTGCCACGTCATCGACGAGCATCAAATCTCGTCAGCCTGCGACGGCAGGCGAACAAACTGGTGGTCGGTAGGAGAGCAGTGTAACATGTATGATCCACGCTACCGTAGCACAATGTATGGCCACTAAAGACACGATCAAACCGGGCGAATCGCTTACCGAAACGGAACGCGAAGCCCTCCACGAAGTCGAACTCGGCCTCGAGTGGCTCCAGCGAGCCCAGGGCAGTCTCCTCGAGTTCCATCACGCGACGGGCCATGGGATGGACCATCTCGAGACGGCACGCAGGCGACTTGCGGCCAGTGGACACCACGAGTTGGCCACAGCAGTGCGGACGGAGGTGTTGCCCCGTGGTGTCGTCGACGGCGACCGATGGTCCTACGATGTCGTCGAAAGTTTCCAATCTGAGTTGCTCGTGGAGGTTGTGAGACTCGAAAGTCGTGTCCGTCGAGAGTTAGCCGATGGAAAACGACATGTGACCGAGCGGGAGCAAGAACGAGCGTGGAAGGCGCGGGCCGAATGGGAGGGCTAATCTCCCCGGACAAACGTGACGGGGACCGGCGAAGAGAGGAGTACTTCCTGGGCGGTCGAGCCGAAGACCGCCTTTCCGGTCGGAGAGCGCTTTCGGCCGCCGATAACCACGCGGTCAGCCTCTACTTCGGCGGCAAAGTCGGCAACGGCCGGTCCGTGTTGGCCGACGACGCCACGGACGGAGACCTCGAGACCTGCCTCCTCGAACGTCGAACGCAGTTCCTGTACGCCGTCGTCTTCGCCAGCAACGTCGTCGGGATCGGCCGCCATCGGTGGGCCATCGAACTCGAGGGCGGCGACGGTGTCCCCGAACTCCTCTTCAGTGTAGGTGTATGCAATGATAACGTGTGCGTCAGTCGGTGTCGCCACCTCGAGAACAGTCTCAGAAAGGACGTCCAGTCGGTCTTCGTCCCGTGGACCAATCGCCAGACAAATGCTGTCAAGTACCATACTCCCCACTGACGGTTCTGCAATCTTAAATATTCGTAGCCGATCGGTTTTGCCGGGTGTTTAGCGGGGGACAGTGGCGAGGTGGTTGCTGGTATGGGAGTGTCGGTGAGGAGAGTAGTGTGAGAGAGGATAGGAAGCCATGGAGGGATTATAACCGATTCCACCCCGAACCTCGAGTATGAACCAGCCGGATCTCACCGGGAAGACGGTGCTCGTGACGGGCAGTGCAAAAGGCGTCGGTCGCGAACTGTTGTTAGCAACAGCCGACTGCGGAGCCTCCGTCGCGATTCACTATTACAGCAGCGCTGGGCCAGCCGCGGACGTCGCCGAGATGGCCGGCGAACGTGGGGCTGGGGCGGTGACAACCGTCCAAGGCGATGTCACCGACCCGGAGAGTGTCGAGGCGCTTTTTAGCGCCGTCGAGGAGAGCCTCGGCACCGTCGACATCCTTATTAATAACGTCGGAGATTTCGCGCCCGCTCACTGGGAGGAGATTGACTTTGAGACGTGGAACCGCGTCCTCGAGACCAATTTCAACGGGACCGCTCTCTGTTCGAAGCACGCCCTCCCAGCCATGCGCGAACAGGGTTATGGGCGAATCGTCAACATCGGCTATGCCTCGAGCGAAAAGGGACTTGTCAGCCCGAAAAATTTCCCGTACTTCGTCGCGAAGGCGGGTGTACTCATGTTCACCCGAATGCTCGCTGCGGACACGAGCGAGGACGGGATTACGGTCAACGCCATCTCGCCGTACGTCGTCGAGAACTCCGATGAGTTTCCCGATGAACTCCCGCGTGGCCGCCCCGCTGCCTTCGAGGACCTCATCGCTCCACTACTGTTCGTTCTCGATCCCGACAGCGACTACATCAGCGGCGAGAATATCGAAGTCGATGGCGGGTGGTTGCCCGAGCGTGTATGACGTGATTGACGCCCGCCCTTCGGCCCTAAGGCTTCAGGACTCTCGCTATTTAAGAATGGAACCGGTAACTGCGCCACCCGGAGTGACCGTTTGCTCCTCGCTATCGTAGTCGATTATTCCCACATCATCCAACGCCGGCAGGTCGCGATGATGAAGAAGGAGTTTGCGTTGAGAAATGTCGCCATGACAGCATGATTTCGCTGAAGCGTCTGTTGCTAGCTCTGTTGCAATCGCTTCAAGCTCGAGTGGGTCACGCTGCGTGGTTACCATCGAGACAATCCGTTGACGGCAGGGGTACGCGAGGACCACGGCGAGCACATCCCACGACGCATCTTTCAGCGCGGGCGAAATCAACGCCGGGTTCGCCCGCGAAAGCCGCTCAGTTGGGACAACCCCTTCTGAAAGCCGCCTAATCAGGCCGATCTGTTCTAGTTTCGGCAAATAATGGTGCTGAAGCGCGACAGATAGCTGCGTGCGCTCAGTGTCGGTCACCGCTGACGGTGGTTTGTCCTGCTCTCCAGCACTGAGTTGAACGGCAAGATCCCGCCGTGTCAATGGTGTTGTGCTTTGATAAAGAATAGTGAGTAACTGCCGTCCGCGATTGGTCTTCAGAATCGAAAGGAGGTGTCTGCGGCCAGTTTCTGGGGGTGCATGAACTTCAGTGACCATTATACAGATGCTGCACCCCGCGGAATATAGTCTACGGGCCGGAAATATGTGATCACTCGAGTTCAGATGGGGATTCGGTGAACACGAGGTCAAGAAGTTTCTTTTCGGCCTTGCGAATATGCTGGTGGAACGTCGATGAGCCGATATCAAGCGAGGCGGCGACCGTCTCACCGGAGCTTTGGCGTGGCCAATCAAAAAAGCCCGCATAGTAGCCCGCCTCGAGTGCCACCTGTTGTCGGTCCGTGAGGCGTTCTGGGAGCTCTTGACGGATTGCTTGGAGCGAGGGATCGACGCGTGTCGTTTGGTGTTTCCGGATCATCTCCGCGGACGGAAAGACCGACGTCACAATATCGAGAATCTGTGACGGGTCCGCGCTTGGAGCAACGTGAATCTCCAAATATGCGTCGCCGGAATCGATCGACATTTCGGAAAAATAGCCCCCATGAGCCGCGATAGTGGACATGACAGGTGGTTCACTCATTCGGACTTCGAAGTGCGTGGTGTCCCCAACCGTTCGGAGTTCGTTTACTGCCTCCCACTCGGGGACGGCTTCAGCACCGACGATTGTTTCGATCACGTCCATCCCATTTCCAGTCACAGAACCGTACATCAGGAACCGGTCATCACCGATCGCAACGGTTCGGTCAAGAGAAAACGTGCCATCAAGGGAGACAGAAACTGGGAACGAATCGAAAATTTTCGGGACACAGAACGATATTTCGGTGATCTCATCGCCCATCAACGCCTGTTTTTGTGCGAGGGTCGCGATTGCATGGCCGACGATTTCGCCGATTTGGCTGACAACTGCCCGTTCGGCGACATCAAACCCATCGGTTCGGTCAGAGTGGACGGTTAGTACCCCATACAGCGTCCCCTCGTGGACAATTGGGATCGTTGCAACTGAACGGTAACCGTCGGTCTCAGTTCCGTCTTGCCACGGTTCGACCGAAGAGTCCTCGGATGCGGCCCGTGAAACATGCATCTCCCCCGATTGAAACGTCTTCTTGACCGGATTTCGATTGCCCGAATGAGTACCATCTACCCTCCAGTCACTCTCCTCGAGAGTCGGTTCGACGCCGGCCACAGCGCGTGGAGTAATCTCGTTCGTTCGCCGGTCAAGGGCGGCGATCCACGCAGTCGAATACGAGTCGGTGGCAGCGAGCTGGTTACAAACCGTTGTTTCGACCTCCTCACGAGTGGACTGATCGATGACCGCGTCAGTAATCTCTTGGACGACCTCGTTGATCGTATTCAGCGCCTCTAGCCGGTCGTTTTTTTCATGGAGTCGGTCGGTCGCCCGTTGGCGCCCGAGTTCGCAACTAATCCACTGGGTCATTAGCTCAATGAGCGTTACCTCCCACTCCGAAAATGGGGTGTCTCGAGGCTCCGTCCCGTAGAAACAAAAGGTCCCATACACCTCGTTGTCGATAAAGACCGGCGCACCGAGATAGCACGAGAGTCCCCACTCACTGAAGTCAACAGGGTCGGGTTCTGTCTGGTCGTCCGCTTCGAGATCACCGAGAACCACCGTCTCTTCTGTTTGTACAACGGTTTCACAATTCGTTTCCACAACCGGGACGACATCTCCAGCCTGGACCCAATCATCGCCACCAACGATTATTTCAAACATGTACTCGTCCCCTCGGATCTCCGACAACGTTCCGTACTGGGTCTCGATTTCCGCGCGACCGAGTTCGAGGAGTGCCTGTACCTGTTCGTCGAAGGATTGGTTGCGATTCGAAACGATATCATGCATCTCATGGAGCGCGTGCTCGCGTGTGTGTCGCTCCGTAATGTCCTGGGACATCCCCATGGCTGCAAAGATTTCGCCGTCGTCGTCCCGAACCGGGAGAAAATGAAACTGATACACCATCTCGTTGACCGTGTCCACGAATTTCGAGGGGTGGCCCGCAAGCGCTGCTTCGTATCGAGGCACCACCACGTCGGCGAGTGCCGGTGGCAGCTCCCGAATAGGTCTCCCCTCGAGATCGGCTCGTGTCAGATTTGTCTTCCCCTCCGGCGTACCGCCAAAAGTAGTGTACTGACAGTCCTCGTTGACCAGCGCAACGGCACCGTTGGGAAAGTTCTCAATAAGTGTCTGGAAGCGCCGTTCTTTCCGTTGGAGTTTCCGCTCGTGTCTTTTTCGTTCCGTACTGTCTCTACTAATCGCCATAAATCGGTCTTTCCGTTCTAAATTGAGGCGAGTGAGATTAACCTCAACGGGGAGCATTGACCCATCACGTCGCTGATATCGGGCGTCAAACGTTCGAAGCTCACCAACAGAGAGATTTGCAAGCAACGTCCTAACCCCGTCAGCGTCAATCGACTGGTCAATCTCCCAGATACGCCGTCCGATAAGTTCTGTTTCGGTGTAGCCCAGTTCTTCACAGAGTCGCGTGTTCACCTCGAGCAGGGTCCCTTCCGGGCCGAGTACATCGATCATATCCGGTGAGTTCTCGAACAGGGCTTCAAGTCGGGCGGTGGTTGCCCGCAGTTGCTCTGCGTGGTCTGTTGCCTGCAGTTGCTCCTTGTAAGCTGTTTCCCCCGGTTGGTCCTTGTGATCCGCTTGCCCTGCCCCCTGTTGCTCCTCGTGGCCCGTACGGCCATCGGTCGGCTCACGCCACCAAACCCGCCCGCTAGCACCGACTTTCTTGCTCTCAAGCCGGCCATAGTCGACCAACCGATCGAGTCGCTCGTACGTGCTCCGGCGACCCACCTTGAGTCGACTGGCGACCTCGGTGGTCGTTAACGGCTTGTGGGAATCAAAGCAATCGAGCGTCTCCCGGAGGGCAGTAGTGAGCGGCTTGGAGCCCATTTATTTCTTGCATGCAATCTAAACATATTAACCCTCCGCCGACGGAGGTTTGTCAACCGTAGTTGAATGTATACCTCACTCGAGGAGTTCGTGAGCGCGGTCCGGCGTATCGAGCCGACCATCATCCGCAACCGACAGCCCTTCATTTGTGCAGTCGCTCCCCTTGGGTAGATGAGCACGGAGTACATCGAGGTTCGAGGTGCCGAGGAGCATAATTTGAAAGACCTCGACGTCTCGATCCCACGCGAGGAGCTGACCGTCGTCACGGGACTCTCAGGGTCAGGGAAGTCCTCGTTGGCGTTTAACACCGTCTACGCCGAAGGCCAACGTCGCTACATTGAGAGCCTCTCGGCGTACGCCCGGAACTTTCTTGGGCAAATGGACAAACCCCAAGTCGAGACCGTCGAGGGCCTCTCGCCAGCGATCTCAATTGATCAGAAGAACGCGGCGAACAACCCCCGCTCGACCGTCGGCACCGTCACCGAGTTACACGACTACCTGCGCCTGCTGTACGCCCGCGTCGGTACCCAGTACGACCCAATCACGGGCGAGGAGGTCGGCGAACAGAGCGCCCAGGATATGGTCCGCCAGGTTCTCGAGTTACCCGAGGGAACGAAAGCCATGCTCGCGGCACCCGTCGTCCGCGACCAGAAGGGGGCGTTCGAAGACCTGTTTGGGGACCTCGTCGCCGACGGCTATTCCCGCGCTGAAGTCGACGGTGAACCCGTCGATCTCACCCTCGAGACGCCCGATCTGGACAAAAACTACGACCACACGATCGACGTCATCGTCGACCGCGTGAAAATAAGCGAGGAGAGCCGCCCACGCATTACCGACAGCGTCGAGACCGCCTTAGAGGAGGCCGACGGCGCACTCAAAGTCATTATTCCCGACCCGCCGGCCGACCTCGAGCTCGATTCGAACGTTCGTTCGACGGGCGCACTCGGTGAGGCGAGTGAGGTGTCCGACGAGGACCGGCTCGTCCTCCAGTTTTCGACCGCCCTTGGCAACCCCAACAGCGACTTTCAGTTCACCGAGATTGAGACTCGAAGCTTTTCGTTTAACAGCCCGCATGGGGCCTGCCCGGAGTGTGAGGGCCTTGGAAAGACCAAGGAAGTCGATGAGGATCTCGTCGTCGTCGACCCCTCGAAACCGATCAAAAACGTCTTCGAACCCT
>LFCJ01002117.1_pt1 | contig 14221 bp, 12 predicted proteins | sample 643141 | NCBI WGS metagenome assembly LFCJ01 (sample SAMN03766243, study PRJNA286221) | soda lake metagenome | biome: soda lake; feature: Kulunda steppe; material: water; isolation source: sample B1-Br-g2 brine of Lake Bitter-1 | place: Russia: Kulunda steppe | collected 2010-07 | reverse complement strand
GGGGGGGGGGGTAGACAGAGAAGTAATATGTTGGATCCAAACAGCTAGCCTGTACCTGTCCAGGTGTACGTAGCGATTAAGCTGCTCCTGCCTGTGGACTGGGCGCACCTCTAAGGGGGCGTACAGAAGCGCGCGCTCATGCCAGTCTGGAGGTAGCCTTTGCAGTTGGTACCGCGTTTGCAAACTCCCCCACATAGAGGGCTTGGGGGAGGGAGACGGCGCGCGCGCAAGCGCCTGCGCATGGAGCAGTTATGTGGGCGAGCTGAGGGCAGGGCTACCCCTGGTTAGAGCACAAATATTTGTACTGATCTAAATCGCAGCAGTTACACTTTTGAGTCTGGAAAGAAGCTTGCGATCACGGCCTTCATGGAGTATCCTGCCCACTCTCCTTTGATCTATGAACCCTCTATCACTTTCGCTGAATGCATGGCCTGTCTGGTGCTCTTTGCTAGAATCCAAGGATGCAGCGGTTCTCTACGCCAAAAAGCGCTGCATTTTGTGATAAGAATAGGGTGTTGGCTGGGTGGACTCCTGCAGCTTCTTGGCAACAAGACTTCCAACAGGGACATGCAAAAAAATGTAGAGCTTGGGCAGCAGCAGACAAATCTGGATGATGGGCCGATCTGGATGATGGACTGGCCTGTCTGCTTACTGTGTCACAAGCTCCACCATCTCCTGAGCCACCCTCCCAGTACTCTGGTGTCCTCATGCTATGCTGTCACAGGCCTACCAATTGTGGCATGTGCATCGCACACAAGCTGACAGGCCCAAAGTTGCAACCTCCACTTGCTCACGTGCACCTACCACACACCTGCCATTGTGCGCCAACCACACACCTGCTTGCACACACCGACCACGCACCTGCTTGCGTGCGCCAAAAACACACCTACTTGCATGCACCAACCACGCATCTGCTCTCGTGCGCCAACCACACACCTGCTCACGTGCACCAACCACACACCTGCTCCCATGCACCAACCATACACCTGTCCACATGCACCAGCCACACACCTGCTCGTGTGGGCCAGCCACACACCTGCTTGCACGCACCAAACATGCGCCTGCTTGCATGCACCAACCACACACCTGTGCGAGCCCCGGGTATCTGGGTTCGTCCTGCCCATTGGAGAAGAGGTAGGTGACGTGGTTGAGCAGGAAGAACTGGTTCTGGAGGTGTGCCACCTCGTTAGACACATCTGTGCACCATGGGCAGGCGGTGGTGGTGGTGGTGGTGGTGGTAGTTTCCAACAAGTGTCCAACACTAGTGACACCTCGAGCACATCTGACGCGAGTCATCAGAGTCCTATGATTCATAGCAATCCAGGGACAAGTGGTGCTCGTGTGGACTGTGCACTGTGGGCGGACAGTGGGAGCCTCCTCAGCATGCAAACAACCCAGAAACAAGCAAATTCATGCGGTCATTCACCCAGACACTGCCTAACCCTTAGAATGCCTGGCCGCCTGTGGCAGAGCCCCATGTGCTGTATCCTGTGCTGTATCCTGTGCTGTATCCTCTGGCCTGCTGCCCATTGACACAACGGATTTACAATGGTGTGGCTCCGCAGCGTAGTTGTGCATTGATCCATGATATGCTTTTCTTTGTTGGACCGCGGAACGCGCGCCTGAACCACCCCACCGATCCCTTACATCATTGACCCCAGACACCGCTGACCCATTACTCTGTTGATCCCTTACGCCAGTGGTCCCCTACACTGTTGATCCCCTGTGCTCTTAATCCCCTACACCGCTGATCCCCTACACCGTTGATTCCTGACACTATTAATTTTCCAGCGCCACTGATCTCCAACACCAATGACCCCCCAACATCATTCAACCTGACGCCTTGGCAAATGTCAAGGTGTCGGCCTCACCATCGCCTACCTGGGATGAGCAAAGGCAAGGTCGGCGCGGCACCGCTTTGCGGACTTGCCCAGCGCCGCAGAGGGTCCTCATCAACATGCCTGGGAAGGGGCGGCAACGGACATGCTAGTTTGCAACCACACAACACGGATGCAGTGTGTTTTGGGCCCAACTTTATGGCACTGTGAGTCAGCAGCGGGTGCGGATCTGCAATGACGGCATGTGCAGCCAACGCGTGGCATTAGTCAGCCCATGGTGCCATCACGCTGTGGGCACAAATCAACGCAGGGATGAACCGTATAGGGTCTTGAGATAAGGGCATCTGATAATGCACGGCAACCAGCATCCTCTTGAACAAGACAAGCCTCCTATCACAAGCCCCTCACTGCAAACAAGGAAACACCTTGCACTCACGGGGAGAAATCTGCAATCAAACACAGGCAGTCCACCAGCGAATTGGCATTCCATGCTTTGCAATGGGTTTGTTGCGGCCCTACTCACCTGCAAGACCTGGCTTCGTAGCAGCAAAACACCGCCAGCTGCGTGTTGCCCCCTCCTGGGTTTGGGCCTGTACGGGGGCAGCGCAAATGCAAGCACTCACAGCAAGGAGTGCCGAGACCGTTACAGAGTAGGCTGTGCCGAGGATACAAGTGCAAGACGCTCATGGATTGCACGCCCACATTTTGGGTCATCAACTCAACTCTTCACCAGTCGCAGAAACGGCCTCAAGACGTGCGTTCAGCGCACAGAAGCGCGCAGCCAGCGCGCACAGTCTTGCGCATCCTCTCCAGGCCGGCGAGGAACAAATGGCAGATTCTGGAAGACCGGATCCTGCCCTGGAGGGCCCAAGTGGCCAGCGGCATTTGCGCTACACCATACAGCCGTGCAGTTTCCGGCGGCACTCCGCGTGCCTTGGGCGGTGCATTGGGGATTGAGGCACGCCAGAAAACCTGGCACTGCTGTTGTGCAGTAATTGAAGGGGCCAGAAGGCATGCCCCTGGTCTACGTTTTGCAACAGGCAGTGAGGCGGTTGACAGGCGTACCTCCCACGACCTGCACACACCCACGACCCCCCCGCTCAAAAACCCGCCCCACCTGCCCACGACAACCACCCGTTAGGGTGTGCACCCGCTGCCCTGCCACCCTGCACACTACCCATACCACCTGCCTGCGCGCATCCACCACGTCCACCACGGCTCGTGCTTTGCGGCAACACGCCCCGTGCGGGGGCTGCGCCTCACGGGCTGCCAAGCAAAGGCCGCGTCGTGAAGCTTTCCGGAGGCTTCCGTGGAGGCCTGGTTGCAGGTCACTGTTGGGTGCATCGGCCGCCTTTCCTGCACACACACAAACACACACCCCCGCGTATGCACGCCCTTAGCTGTTGGCCTGGTCCAAGGGCAACCAGCGCAGGACCCCCTGGGGTGCGCCAGCCAGCACACAGGCCAAAGCCAGACAAAGTGGGCGTGCAGCTGGTGGTGTGCGCAGGACCCCTGTGGCCCTCCCGCGGGGGATGCCACACTCAAATTGCCTACCTGATCTTAACTCCACCACTATCTAGCCCACCAACAAGCACCTCGCCCTTAACACAAGGGCGCGGCATCCTAGCTGCCAGAACGAGGAGGAGCGCCCATGCACACCATATCATGGGGACCACTGGGCTCCATGCCTGCCCTGGGGCGCACAGCGGGCATGATGGTCGAGCTGAAGCGCGGCTCCCACGAGCAACCGACGGGCCGGCCCCAACAGCGCACGGCCCATGTCCTCGCATCCAAAAGACCTCGAGGAGTGCACCAAAAGAGTAATGCCCATGGCCCTCACGCACCGGTGACTGCTGGGGAGGGGATTCTGCTAGATCGGACATGGAGGGCTGCGGAGAGGCAGGCGGGGGGCGGGAGGTCGGCCAGATCGTCCAGACGTGGTTGAAGGCGGGCGGCAGGTTGAGCCGGTAGGGGATGAGGCTGCGCACAGTGGGCGGCGGGTGCAGAAGCAAGGCCGGCTTGCTGGGAAACATGGCTGTGGTGAGTCGGCATGGGCGGAGAGGGTCTGGAGGGGCCTTTGCAGGCAGGCAAAGGGATGGCTTTGGAACATGGTCATGGCAAACCATCGACTGCAGACCTGGTGCACGCCCTCACCTGTACAATTTCAGCACTGGCGGCTCCGCCCTGCAGATGAGGAGGCCTCCAAAGGGCGCATGAAGCGCAAGGAATAGGGGCGTGCGCAGCAGCTCTCCATACTTGAAGAGCACCCGCTGGAACAGCTCCCTGCCAAGCACAGTTATTTTAGAGACAGCATAGTTTTTGCATGCATGTCGCCAAGGCCTTGCTATGGAACAGATCAGTGCGGGCTCCGGGCTTAGGGAGGTCAGGGTTGCCTAAGTGGAGGCTGACCTCCATCACCAGATTTCCCCTGATCCCCCTTCATTGCCATGCGTAACTCAATCATACAATCATAACAGCGACCATAGTATGGTCTGTAGGATAAATTTACAGGGGTGTGCAGACAGAGTGGCTGGCTAGAAGGTACGCACTTTCGCCGTGAGCTTAACATCGCCTACGCACCGGTGAGAGCAGCACAGCCAAGCCTCCGGATGGCCAACAAGTGCCCGCAGATCAGATCCAAGGAGCATCCATAACGCTGCACAGCAAGCACACATACACACATACGAGAATAATCACGTGCAAGCAATAGCTCTGTTACTCTGTAAATCATTCAACAAATATAACACCACATATCCAGCCACAATGAGACCAGACAACCGCCTTGGTATACTCACCCTCATCGTCCACCACACCCTTTGCCCACTGAGAGCACAGCCTGAGGGAGCACAATGTTTGGGGCTCCAGCTGGGCCAGAATGTTTCTCATCACATCTTGAGGCAAGTCAGCAAGGCATGTTAGAGATTGACCTTGATGTGGGGGCGTGAAGAGGGTGGACTTTACCGATAAGTCTGAAGTATCCATAACAAATATATATCAATAAACTAACAAGAGCAAATAGAAACGATCAATACCGGGTAGATCTGAGATGAGGTTTTTTGTTAGATTTTGAGGCACATAACTCGTGCTTCATTTCAATTACGTGGCCTGATCTATGCTGCCGCCGAAGGTCTTCCAGTTGCTTTGCACAATATGGGCTAGGCGGAGGCCGCTGCAGGTCAGAACTGCAAATGAGAACTATCTTTACACTGAATGGCCTAGGGAATTTTTTGCTACCTTTGAAAGCGCCGGAAGGCGTGCCATGAGGGTGCATACAAGCGCACAGGCACACCTGCATGCACATGCGCATACACGAGCTCACGTATATATTTAAGCATGCACGCATGCACACACACATATCTGCATGCATGCACTCACGCAAGAATTTGTGTGCACATATACGCGAGCCCGCGCGCGCGCATGCACATGCACACATACAAGCACACATACAACACATAAACACACGCTTTCATGCGTGTGAATGTGCCCATGCCCCGTGCACGTACAAGCGTGAGCGTGCACAGGCTTGCGCGACGATACTCTCACGTCATCACTGGAGGGAACAAAGGAAGATACACATATTCACCAGTTAAAGCTCAAGCTTTGAAGGTTATGACCACTTGAGAAAAAGGGCACCTATGTGAGATCTGCACATGCTCATGATTGCTAGCAATAACCAGAATTGAAAGTGCCTGAATGGCTGTGAGCAGGTAGGAATGTTCCGGCGCTGACCTTCCCAGAGAGCAACTTTCTAAAATCACGCATGCGCACAGTTGAAAGAGTGGCTTGGTGCTGATGCCCTTCTGGAGCCTAAACAACAAGAAACCATTCTGCGTTTGCTTGGTGCGTTATGCCTTCGTGTTTTCTATCGAAGCATACTTTTCTCACTGCAAGCATTCCAACTCAATGAGCTTAACAAGGAAGTCCATTGTGACAGCCATGTATGTGCCTTAGCTGTCCAAGGCAATCAAAGTTGAAGCGCGCAAAGCGTCTTGCTTATTCTGCTCTAGAAACTGCATGAGTGAACACATCATCAGGCTAGTCTTATGTTATCATACTTTTGCAAGCAACGAGCGCCCAATTTATTCTTGAGTTTCTCCAAGTTTGCTAGCACCAGCACTTCCCAGACAAACCCAGCGTGCTTAATCAGCGTTATTTAGTCTAGATGTCCTGCTTCAATCACTGCAATTTTGCTCTATATTTCATCCGTCTAATTTTCTAACTTTCCCCTGGCCCTGCTCAATTTGCACCTCACAAAAGTGCACATGTGATTTGTACACTTTGGCTGCTATGCATAAACATTTGATGTCTATGCATATTTGTACAACTCAAATTTCCTTGTCCCTATGATAGACACTGGATACGAATTTAATATAAGCAGAAATGTAAGAGCTGTGTCAATCTTCTTATCAATAAGCACTGCAATAGCTGCTGCATCCTTGTTTCTCGGCACAGGACAAATGGTCTGGGAAGACTGACGCTCCTGTTACTTTCATGCCCACTGTGTTATAATCATCGCTACCTCTGCACAGCATTGAATGTAGTGGATTGTTCCTATTACATATGCTTCCTACCTGCTTAATCTCTTGCAGATGAGGACCTTCTGCTCCAAGCTGCCCCTATGGAGGCCTCTTACAGGCAAGCCGAGGCCACAACAGCACTTGCTTCTGGGGATCGCTGCCTGAGTGCTGTTTAAGGTGTAGGGGCTCATGAAATAGTAGCCATTATGTCAAGTGCCGGACCCCTTACAAATTAAAGCCATTTGTGGCTGCTCCTGCAGGCAGAAATTGCTGAAGCAGCTGGTGACTGCGGTCGAGGACCAAGGCCATGATCTGTGCGATCAGCTATGTGAGCAGATGTGCGAGCTTCTCATGCAGCCAAAGGTAGGCAGAGAGGTAGATGCCCGAGTGGGAAAGTAACAGGGTCAAAAAAGGGTGCAGCCCCACAGGCTGACGAGCAACAGCACGACATGAGGATTGATTTACTTTGCGTTAGGGCCTGCTTGATAACAATGGCCACCTGGTGCAGAAGTACCCAATTGAGGCATCAGTACTCCAACACGGCATCTGTCCAAACAATCCCTTGCAGGCTGGAAAGCCCTCGTTACGAATGAACAAAGTGCCCTGATTGTAAACTCCTTCATTTAAGTCAGTGGCTTATCTGTGTGAGTGGACACCTGAACAGCTCGTCATCACATTTCTGTGTGGTCACACCACACAGCGGTGTGAGTTGCATCTCTACCACTCACTCGCTTAACTATGTCTCCTTAGACCATTCTTTGAGAAGGTGCCACTTTGACCTTGTCCAAAGGATGTCCGTCTGGGGCTTGAACTGGTTACAAGGTTACAAGGTTACAAGGTTACAAGAATAAGGCCTCAGTCAAATAGTTCGACTGTTGGCCTGCTTTGAAAAACAGTAAAAATGAAATCGAGTCTTTAACAGTAGCACCACGAAAGTTTACCTTGAAAAAAAAGGTTAAGTGTCCGTCTGGGGCTTGAACTGGTTAAAACGCACAGGTGCACATGCACAAGCACGCACACATGCAAACACATGCACTTACCGACTAGCCCCAGGTGAGACACACACACGCGTGCACATACGCGTACATGCATACATGTGCACACACACACACACACACACACACACACAGGTACACACATACGCATGCACACCTAAACATAAACACCCTCAACTTGGTAGACGCGGGTTCTTAAAATTCATGAGCGTGACACAAAATTGCAACCATTCCTCAAGGTTTACGAGCAAGGCCACCCATAAAAGCATATCAGCTTGACGCTCAGCCAGCAGACCTCAACAGGCTGATGAACTGGCTGTCGGGCGCGCTCAGCTTGGAGTTGTGCAGCTCTGTGTGCACATATGGACAGCAGCTCAAGACCTGCCATGCTTGTTGCCTTGGGCACACATGCACACGTAATCACTCTTGCAGGGGGATGATGAGGAGGCACATGGTGCACAGTGGAGCATCAAAACCTTTGTCTTTGCTCCACGGGCTGCCGACACCCTCCTGCCTCCCCAGCCCAGTCGTGCTGCTCGTGATATGGAGCAAGCATGCGCTGCGCATGCTGCCCCTGCTAGCAATCAGCACGAGGGTGAGGCTGCTGCATTGGGCCCCAGCTCTTCAGCCCATGGACTTAAAAATGCGAACCTTCTGGGCATGACGGCGCATGCAGCTTTCCCCAGCAATGCACCACCGGCTGGGCCTCTGCCACGAGCACCGGGATCTATTTCTACAGATGCAAGCAGCTTGGCGGAAATCGCGCCGGCTGTGCCGCCTCCCACTTGCAACTTCAGCCTGGAGCTCGAGCAAGCCTTGGCAGCGCATGCTGCACATGTTGCGGCAGTGCTGCAGGGGTATGGCTGTGCTGGTGGCCACATCCGTCAAATACAGCAGCAGCAGCAGCAGCAGCAGCAGCAGCAAGAGCACGGTCAACAACAGGTGCTTGCCAGCTGCTCCGCGTCTGAAGCGGCGGCTACTCCTGTCAGACGCACACCCTGCGGTGCTATAACTGTACGGGCCTGCCACAACATGCTTGCTGGTAGCACTGGGTGTGCTGAGTGGGAGGCAGGGCTTGCCCTGTCTGAGGCCCTCCTGAACCACCCAGAGCTTGTAAGAGGTGAGCATATGTGTCAGCTTCCATGCATGCCGGTTGAGTGGAGTCCAAGGCTGGCACCCATCATGCGCCACTGTTCTTCAGATAGAAGAGCAGACGGACCTTATCAGTATCGAAAAAGCAACCCAGTTTGTGAGCCATGTGCCTTCTAATCACCTGCAATGTGTTTGCCATGCTTCATATGGCACGCTGAGCACTTGCTTGCCTTTGCCTGGCGCTTGTCACTTTTTGTCACTGAGCATTGCCATCCAAACCTTTGTTCAAGGCTTGTGGCCAGGTATTCACATGGCTCACAGGCAACCTACAAATTGTTGCCGTGTTTGACTCTGGTGCCTTGATGTTTTTTTGTGCTTGTTGACCTGGTGCAGGTGCTACCTGCCTGGAGCTTGGCTGTGGCACTGGACTAGTAGGCATGCATGCAGCTAGGTCGGTGAAGAAGAGAGCTTGCCACCGTCTATGTGCATGCCAACAACTAAGCTCTGTTTATGAGTGCTTGTTCCATAAACAGTGGATTATTCAGTGGTCAAACCAGAAATTGACGGCTGTCTTGACCACCATTGAATGGAAGGTTGAACTGGCTATTACCCTCATCTTCTTTGCCTGGAAGCTGCAATTTACAAACCACGTTGATAGCTTTTCACAGGCGTGTCTGTAATTTGTGTGATAACTTTGTGGCAGCACACTGGGTTTGCCTCATAGGAGAGGCATGACAGTATGAACCAGCTTTCACGCCGAACAGAATTGTGCTGATCAACGAATATGGCTTGTAATCTGCTCCTATTGTAGGGCAGGAGCTGCATTTGTTGCCATGACAGATGGCAATGAGGAGGCTGTGCAGAATTGTGCATTTAATTGCAGGCTGAATGGTATCAATGTTACCTTGTGCGACGTTTCTGCCCAAGAGGTAGGTGGGAGAAGAATATGAGCTTTTGTGTACTCTTCTTTATTTTCAAGGTATCACAGGACTAAATAGTTTGCAGGAATGTGAAGATTCACAGCAATGAGCAAGTTGCACAAGCACATGACACTTTCTTGCAAGCAATCACCACCCAAACTCACAGGCTTTGAATGGGCCCTGAGTAAGAGTTTGATTGCCTGCCTTTTCTTAGCACGCACATGTTCAGACAACCTTCAAATTCATGCCTGAGACTGTTGAGAAAAGAAACGAGAAATATGCTTTAAAGCTTCTCCACAATCTAAGCAAGCTGTGCAAGTCTTTCATGGTAGATCTTTGTGGTCGCTTCCTTAAAGTTTATTGCACGCCCAAGGCATACACCCATGTATAGCGCAGTGTCCAGCCAGAAGATGCTTCTCCTCTCAGGCCTCACTCTTAAAGAACGCTTATTGACTCCATCATTGTCCATGCACAGAGCTCCATGCGCTTGCGCGCAATGAAATTGCATTGAGAGAGTCAGAGCCTTGTTGCGTGCAGGGAGAATCCCCCATTTGCAGTCAGGGGCCGTATCCTCATGGAGGCGGGTCATCAACACGTGCCGTGGGTGTGTGCAATTGGAGCACTGACGTGGCCCTACTTTCTGGGGCAGACCAACAAAGTGTAGAAAGTAAGTCAATCCGCATACTTGGATGCGCACTCTAACATCATCCTGGGTGCACTTGCACCTGTACAGGCACATTTGCAAGCAATGCCTGTTCTTGCGTGCTCTATGCTCCATGCTTTTCTGCATTCATAGTACAAGGGAGAATGCCCTTATTTCACACCTGTCTCTTACAAGTGCAGGCTCTTCTGCCTTCCAACTGAGAATGCCCCTATTTCAAACCTGTCTCTTACAAGTGCAGGCTCTTCTGCCTTCCAACTGATGGGAGGAAAATGGCCAGATGTTATACTTGGAGCTGATTTAGTGTACGATCCAGGCAAGTCAAAAGCCTACACATTTGCCCATGTATATACCTATTGTATGCAAGAATCAATGCAAATGACTAAACTGGACAATGAAATCATGCAATAGGACAGTACATGAGCAGTATCTCAATACCAAAATCAAATTTATTACAGCACAATCCTTGTCTATTGCCATCAGCGCTCCCGAAGCCTCCCATGATAGTCAGCAAAACTCTGTAATCCTTCCACATTGATGCAAGGGTAGCAGCAGCACCACCAGCAGCAGTGGCAGTAGGGCTTGCTCCGTGTGTTATTTTGTGTACTAGTATTTCTAGCAATACTAGCAATCATGTTGAAATTACTGTTGTCCTTGATGGTCTGTCCTGTAGCACTCTAGCAGCTCACATGACGTGCAGGCTGGCATGGTATCTTTTGTCCATCATGCTTCACAATGATGATCCAAGTCCATGTGAGACTGGCAAGACTTTGTAGACAATGCATGTAGATGGTTGCATTAAGTGGCTTAACTTCAATATGTGGCTTCTAAGGTGCAGTCAACGGCAAACACAGCTACGCACCTCAGGCATGTCCCTTGTACCTGCCTGTTGTTGCAGAGGTAGTGCCGACACTGGTGCAGCTCATCAAGCTCCTACTTTCAGGTGCACAAGCGCCACAAGCTCCTGTGGACAGGGGCGCAGAGCGTGACAGACAGCAAGACCTGCCGCATCAGCACAAGCGGCCGGCTGTTGCTTACATTGCAAGCACTCGCAGGAACCCAAGTACAACAGCACTGTTTGAGGCCTGTGTGGTCCGCGCTGGTCTGTGCCTGGAAGATCTTACCCACCTGCTCCATGCTGGCAGCCAGAATGGGCCTGCTGTGCGGTGGCAGTGTGTTGCCAGCTTGGAAGCTGCACGCCCTCGCATCCTCATCCATGCCCTTTCCATTCCCGGTCCAGATCAGCAACAGTGACCTACTTGGTGCTCTTGGGATGACCACTCTGCGAACCTTCCATTGTTGCACGCTGCCTGTCATCTGGTTTGCATGCACTTGAGATGTTTCATTCCTGGCCTTCTTTGACATGAGTCTTGATGCACTAGGAATCCGCACCCCGCAAAAGCTACTTGAAGGAGCGGTGTTCTGCAGAAGCGAAGAGTTCTGCACCTGCAGAAGCCGGTGTATGCAGCAATTGGTGTGTAGTAGCGCCCACTCCCAAGGAAAGGCAAGGCATGAACCATTTTAAGCAAAGTGCTTTGGCAAAGGGAAAAGACACAGTATAAAAGGTACATTGCTTCAAAAGTATGCAAGGTTTAAGCGAGAAGGCTGCGAAGTCTATGCTTGATTCACAGAATTCTGTGTAATCTTAAAAGCCTTTGCTAGAAATCCGTGGTCTTGAAGGCACTGCACCATGAATAGATGCGATTGTGCCAGAGTCTGCTAGGGGCCAGGCGATATGCTGGATTCACTGATTACCTGGCCTATCGCCCTGCAGTCAGGCAACCGTTCCATGCGCGTCAAGAAGTCCATGCACCGCGTAAATAAACACTTTGTCCAGTTATCAAATTTACCTTAATTGCAAGGTGGATTCAACTCTTCAAACCAGGATACAGCAACAGAACAAGAGATGAATTGCTCCAGTATTCGCCTAACTTTCAAGATAGGGTTAACACAGAATTACTTAGACTGTTAAATCCTTAGTGTTAAGTTTACACTGTCAACATTTTTGCCTGCAAAACCCAAGAGAGCAATCGCTGCTCTCAAGACAAAAGGACAGTACGGTCAAAACCTAGGTTCTTTCTACTCTAAAAAAATGTGTTTGTTGTTTACACAACATGCGCCTGAGCATGCATGCTTGTACCCCAAGTGCGGTCATTGGCATACATGCTTTGGAATAGCCATGTCACAAGTGTTAGGAGGGCATTTATTAAAAAGCATATTGCTTAAATCATTTCTATTTGCAACAACCATGTAACCAGCTTGCATCCTTCAGGTTGGAATGCATTTTCACTAAGCGCGTACTTGTTTAGCTCCATAAGCGCTGCTATGTGTTTATAAGCGCACTTATAAGCGTCTTCCAAGCAGCATAAGGTTAGGTTAGGTTACAAAGCTGTACCTGCCAGACGAGGGCAGCTTAGCTGAAGCCAAACAGGCCTGCAACCGAAACCGAAAAAGGCAAGCTAGGTTGTGTCCTGAAATCTAGGCACAGCATTCCAGGCACTCATGCACATACAAGGCCAGGCCTTTGGTGTCTGCTTGGCTAATAAAGTCTCTTAGCCTGTTTGAGTTTCTAGAGGGGGAGCGAAAGAGTTGACGGTGTTTGGCGCGCAAGTTTGCCAAATCAGCACATGGGCAATCTAAGAGGACATGCTCTTCATCTTGCGCAAGCAGCATAATCCCTGCCAAAAAAGTGGCTCTAAGCGCGCTTAACTTGGCGCTTAAGAAAGGCTCCTTAAGCGCCTCTTAAGCGCCACTTAAGAGCATGCTTAAGAGCATGCTAAGCGCGTCTGGGGTCCTCTTAAGCGCGCTTATGCGATCTTAAAGCACGCTTAGCTCAAGTACAAGCGCGCTTCAGATGTATATGCGTCCTCCGACCGGTGGAATCCCTGCTAAAATAGCACTCCTGAGCGCGCTTAATTTTGTACTTTTTAAATTTAAGCGCGCTTAAGAGCCCGCTTAAGAAGCCTCTGTTAAGCGCCTCCTAAGCGCCGGCCAAGCGCTTAAGAGAGGCTAGCGCTGGTTCATAGGGACAGTGAGTGGGCAGATTCAAAAGCACACACCCGCTTGGGGTGGTGGAAACAAGCCTTGACTACCAAACTGACATCTCACTCAAGTAAGAATTGGGCTGATGTCAGTTCCCCCCTGCTAGGCATACTGCAAGAGATTCCCACCGCATGAGGATATTCATGCATTTAGAACGTGCTAAGATTCCACATGATGATCGACAGCAGGATTCTACCAGGCTCTACAGGTTGGGGGGAAGCTTGACTGCAGGATTTTACCAGGCTCTGCAGGGGCCTAATAGTGGCCATAGCCTAGGGGCTACCTTCACCCTGAGCTTTATCTTGTTTTTAATTTACTTGTTTCCAAAACATAAGAATAAATTACCGGTATATTTCAAATTGTTTTTTTCCCACACTCTATAAAAAAACACAGGAACAGGGCAGTTGAAGATTCCTTGAAGACTTGTCTATCCCTGCTGTATCCGATCAAGGGTCCTGATGAAGACTTGTCTAACCCTGTCTTATCCTTATACAGAGCATACACAGGACACATGCGGCAAGTGACATGCTTCTCCCAGAAAGCTTGCCAGCACTGCTCTACATAGATACATCAGCAGCTGGAAATAAACCACTGGAAGGTTGAATCAAGCTACGCGTGCTCGAACAATGTCAAGTTGTAGCAAGCAACATCTACTATGATGTTGATCAGAGGCACAGGAGCTCCCGAACTGATGTTGATCTCTACATCTTAAGAAAGCCCGAAGCTTCGGGCACGATGCGGCGCCGTACACGACCGTTGAGAGGGTGGTCCGCTCCTCTCCCCAGAAATATATCTTGTCGTTCAACGGTCCTTTCGGAAGTAAGAAGATGGTGCGTTCCGTCGATGAGAGCTTTCCCTGTCCCGGGAACCGGGCCGCGAAAGTAGATTCATGTGTGATTGCTGTCGATGAAAAAATAATGATGATAATTTATATTTTCTCGAAGCAAGCAGATGTAGATGAAACGTAGGGCGAATTCGCATAACACTTTTTTCCTGAGGGAGAAAGATTTAAAAAGGGGGGAAATACGGAAAAGATTTCCTGGACCATTCGCATTACAAGGTTAAAAAAGGGGCCACTCAACATGGAAAAAGCGTGACAACATCGTTTCAGCCACACTTGTCATGATGGAACCAATTTTAACACATTCTTTTCAGG
>LFCJ01002115.1_pt1 | contig 14227 bp, 10 predicted proteins | sample 643141 | NCBI WGS metagenome assembly LFCJ01 (sample SAMN03766243, study PRJNA286221) | soda lake metagenome | biome: soda lake; feature: Kulunda steppe; material: water; isolation source: sample B1-Br-g2 brine of Lake Bitter-1 | place: Russia: Kulunda steppe | collected 2010-07 | reverse complement strand
GTCATTGCGACAACCCCCGTTTCATCTGGATCAACTGGAGATATCTCTCTAGATGCGCTTCGCTTTCTAGAATTCTAGAAGCCGTTCTAGAATCTAGAAAGCCATCGCGTCTAGAGGCGATTTGAGAGAGTGCCTTATAAACGAACAGTCGTTTTGGGCCTTTCGTGGGTTGGTTTTGACACGTCTCCGGCTGAAACGGCTGATTTTCGGTAAGCGGTCCGAGATGTCTTCTAGAATCACCGGCGCTTTCTAGAATCGGCCCAGATCGTTCTAGAACGGATCTTCTAGAAAGCGGCGCCCTTTCTAGAACGTTTCCCGACGATATCGTTCTAGAAGAGAGTGGTGTTTCTAGAACACACCTCTCTATCCCGAGGGATCTGATGTGGTCCTCGCGGGGGTCGGCTGGGTTAGTCGAACTGCTGTTCGAGCTCGCTGGCGTGATCGAGTCGTGGGTCATTTGTGACGATCGTCCGAGCGAACCCGACGTCGGACCGCGCCGCTCGAGGTGGGCAACCGAAAGCCGTCGCTGACTCCGGAATCTTTATGCCGCCCTCGAACGAAGAAGGAAGTGTTCAGGCCCCTTCTCCGGGTTCTCGTGGTTCTTAGTCCATACTGTACGTTGAGGGAGTCCCTCGTCTTAAAACCTCTCCACACGTCTGACGCCAACGGCGGGCGCTGACCATCGCGACGGTGCGTCAGAGGCTTGCTTCGTTGTGTCGGTTGGTCCATCCTGCAAGCTGCGTACTGCGATTAGCTCGTTCACCAGGGCGTGGTGCAACACGCGCGTGGTGAGTGTGGTTCATCATAGGCGTCACCTTCCGGTATGTTAGGCAACTACCTTCAAGTTGTTGCCCATGGCGATGGCGGAAGCTAATGATGCGTAACAATCCTGTGCTTTGTGGACACCTCTCTCTGGGTTTTCTAATTCTGGATTGAATCACTCGCGGACTACGCTGGCGATCTCCGCGATTGGGAGAAAGCCTATCTCGGCGGATAACATATCGTAGTCCGCGCCGGTTGACCTGCGCAATACCGTCGTCAACAGGCGTCTCTCCGGGCAGGGGAGTCTCTCTGCCCGGGGCTTTTTCGATTTCAGTCGGCCGGCGTGATCGTCGCATCTGTTGACAGCAGCCGGTAGACACCCCTATGACTTAAGCCTTTGTGGAGTCTACAGATGCAACATACAGATGCAACTACCATCCGCAGAGTACAGTGGTAACGTTCACACCGAGGATATATGAATCTATATGTGACCTCCACATGATGGGAAAAACACCCTTGAAATTGGTCTTACCTACTGACTTCGATATCCTGATGGAGATGTCGGATGGGCGTCGACAGACAGCTCCAAATCTCGGCGCGCTTATCGATCGGAAATCACGGTATATGAACAATCGGCTGTCGGAACTCGCTGGCTATGGCCTCGTCGAGCCGGTCGGCCCGTCCGACAATTCCGGGATGTACGAGATCACCGATCTGGGGCGGGCCGCTGTTGAAGTGCGGACCTACTACGCGCACGCGGACGCATCGGCGTTCGGCGATCTCGTCCGCGCGCTCGCGAACGACGACCTCGACGCCGACACTCGCGAACGGATCGCTGAGGGAACTCCACTCGAGAGGTTCGATCTCTATCCGAATGGTGATCCGACCGACTCCTGACCGAGTCGTATTGAATCACTGGATTTCTGTTACTTACAGGTTCAGCCCGACTCTCGGGTACCAGTTCTAAAACTATTTGAGATTGGTAGATCCGCAGGTTAATGATGCTGGAGATACATACAGCTAGACGAACTCGGGCGCGGCTGGACTGCCGACGACGTCGTCGGAGAACGGAAATCTGGCCGGGTGCGCCAACACCCGACCCGGGTTCAGGTGACCCAACATGGAATCGACCACCCTCGACGAAAAAGCTACCGCTGGCGGCGAGCCAGCGGGGAAGGAATCGAAGACGACCGGGACTCTCGACACTCGCGAGCGGCGCGGCCACTCCGAGCGAGCGCGGGCGATCATCAGCGAGATCGAGGCCGGCCGACGCACGGTCGGGCGCATTCGCGAGCTCGTCGACGGCGATCGCGGCGTTCACGAGGTCAAACACACCGACTGGTTCGCCGTTCTCGAGTACGCCCAGGACGAGGCTGACGAGGAGCTCGCGCTCTACTTCGAATCGCATCATCCGGACGCGCCGTCAACTGCGACCGTCCAGGCCCTCGACGACTCCGGCCTTTGGGTGCTCTGTGCTGCCGTCTCCGAGCGGTCCGGCAGTTCGACCACGCGCGTCCGTCGCTGGGACGTCGAGGACGAGTTTCGCTTTTCACAGCCCGGTGATGACGCACCGGACTTCGTGACCGTCTCTGAGGCGAAAGATCGCCTGCGCGCGTTCGGCGATTCGATCTAGCCTTTCCTGACACTCTCTGTACTTATAGCTAAATGTGAATATATCATAGCGGCGTCATCTTTATAGTGGTTTGAGTTGAAGTGTGGAGCAACAGGGGAGCGTCACGGTAGCGTCCCGGCGGGGCACGGACCGGTCCTAATGGGCGGCATCCTCTCACCGGTATGTGAGTGGGTGGCCGGCTGGCGCACCTAATTTCCAGAGACTTCTGTCACTTTCAGCAACCGAACACACAGCCATGTCCACGACAACCACACCCGAGAGTCACGACTCCACCGAGGGCTACGCCCGGTATAATTGGTGGAGCGAACCGTCGACGGCGTCCGATGAGCCTGCATCAGTGGGATCAGGCCACGATCCCAACCAATCCAAGGTAACGAAACAGAAGATCGAGTCAGTGGCACACAGCTTTTTGAAGCGCACCTTGGATCGGCCGATGCTCGACCCGATCGCGCTATTCGAACCCACGGAGAACGGCCAGCACGTTCAAGACGGGATGCGACTTGATCTAACTGATCCGAAGGTGTATCCGCCAACTGGAGAGGGTTCGGGACTGCCGAGAAGTGACATGGAGCGAAAGGCCCCAAGCACGAAGCGGTGGCGGGTTCAGGAGGACGTTGGTCACCTGGCCTACGGCGGGATCATACCCGATCGACCGAAAGAGGAACTGATGGCGGACTTATCGCTGATTTTCGACATGCACGCAGTCCGTGTTCCAGAGTCGGTGCAAGACAAGATCCTCGAGCGGGCTGCCGAGTTGAAGTCTGGAGGCAATCTCCACGATACGCAGATCGTCCGTCGAGTCGCACGCTGGATGTTCGACCCAGGCCAAATTCCTAATGGTCGAAATGACTGAGGCTCAATCACAATCGGCTGATGGCGGTCGGCCCGGACCATCGCTGTCACGACGCGATGTTCTTCAAACGACCGCAGCGACGGGGGTGGCGGTAGCGGCTGGTGGATCGTTCGAAATACACACGGTTTCGGCAACAGATTCTGGCGATGTCGAGCTCTCAATTGATGCCGATATTCCTGAAGAGTCAGCGATTAAGGTGTCCGTGATGGAATATCCCGATTCGTTTCAATCATTTTCGGATAATGATGACTCGACTATTTTCGAAGAGGGAGAATCGGGACAGTCACGGACACTCTCGGGTCTGGATGGTGCTGACTATTACGAGTTCGAGATCGCACTTGGAACCGATAACGAGATTACCGAAGACGGCGAGGGATCGCCCACCCTTGAGTCACTCACACTAGATATCCCAGAGGAAGCTGACGATGATGGGGATGGTGACGACGATGCTGTTGAGTTTGAGACTGTCCACAGACTGTTTGGAATAGATGTTCCAAGCTGGGTCCCTGGGACATCTGAAGAGACAGTTGAGGCTGAGGGAGATGATGATGGTGGTGGTTTCTGGGACTTTCTCCCGTGGGTTGAATCCGACTCTGAAGGGTTATTCTCTTTCGACTTTGACTTTTGGCCGTTCGGAGAAGGTGATTAGATTACTTGGAAGCTTGATGATGTGAGCATTCCATCATAATAGATTTGCATGAACCGCTGATAGACCAGCACTACGAAACAGTTTAATACGAGATACAATGATCAATAGTAACAACATAACCGAAAAGTTCAGAAGATACAAGAAACCGATATCAGCAGTCTTTTTATCATTTATACTGGTGATTTCTCTCCCAATTGCATTCACTGGTGGTGCTTTTGCATCTCAGGGGGGCGCTGACGAAAATAATTCTGTAACGCAATCGTTCTCCGACTTTGAGGGTGGCGACGATACTGGCTGGTTCACCGACAATCCTAATATATCGATCGTGAACGAGGGTTATCACAATGATTATAGTCTGCAAGTCGAGGATGGCGATCAAGCCGCGGCAGTTTGGGAGGCAGGTCCACGGTTCGATATGACACAGTCATTTGAATTAAAAGGCACATCTCGTTTTAAGAGTGGCGACAGCCGCGTTCGTCTGGGTGTGGGCGATCTCGAACCCGGGGATGACGGTGGAGACACTGGTGAAGATAGAGCAACTATCATCTTCGACCCCGATTTTGATGAGACATATCTTGGTACTCACGCAGGTGATGAACCAGATGGCGATACGATAGATACTGATTTCAAAGGCGAATGGGTCAATTGGAAAATCCATGTTGAAGATAATTCCATGAGTGTTAAAGTATGGGAAATATCTGAGAGTGAACCAGAAAATTGGCAACTAAGCCAAGAATTCGAATCATTTGAAGGAAAATTTTATTTTGAAGCTGGCGACTCAGATCATTCTCGAACGCTGCAACTTGACCAGGTTGACGCGACAGACTACACGGTAGACGGGAGGGTGATCGATAGTTCAGGTAATCCTATTCCAAATGCGACCGTGCAGGCGTGGGGCGTTCGTGAAAGTGCGTTTGATGAAGACGTGGTTGATGACCTCCGTGCTGAGGCACAAGAACTTCAAGACGAGATTGCGGACCCGCTTCCGGACTCGTTCGAGGAGTTTGATGAGGACTTTGCGGACGGCAATGCGATCGACATCGATGACTGGACATCCCATCTCAACAGTGAAACAGATCTGATAACGGATGACGGCGTGTATCCGATGGTTCACGACCCATCGGATTGGGAGGCCGATGGTGGCTTTTCGACCACGTTCATCTCCTCGGAAATTGACGAACCTCGGTTGTGGGTTGATGGCAGCCAGACCGTCAAACTCTCTGTGTGGGACTTCACTGAGAGCGGTCCACTCACTGGATCTCCGGTTACCAATTCCTATCCAGGAGCTCCGGTTGAGCATGATATCGTAATTCGTCAACTTACTCCTGGTGGCGAGATGTTCGATGAACGGACGGTGAGTACATCACCCAACGTCGTCGAGAACCGATTAACGGGAGACATCGAATGGCACACGTCGGACGTCGTTTTGAGTGATGGCATCTATCAGGTTTATCCAGAAGGCCATCCGGATCGTGCTTACACGTTCACGGTCGGAAATCCTGATGATATTGCCTCTTCATTTCAGGCAGATCTTCAAGATGAAGTGATCGACCTTGAAGATCGCGCTGCTGCGTTTGAAGAGGAAATTGAAAACCTGGATAGTCTTGATCTGGAGGGGCTTATCGAAGAAGGGATTGCCGACAGACAACGAACGGTGACGAATGAAAATGGAGAGTACGACCTAAATCTGTCAACGACAGTCTCAGAGTATTCACTGATTGCATACAAGGCAGATGAAGATATTACTGATTTCTTAGACACGGATCTTGAGGATGCCTCGTTTGATGATATCGGAATGAGCGACATTCGTGAGTACCGGATTGAGGAATATACTGGATCGGTATATCTCCCTGGAGAGCGTATTACCTTAGATACGCAACAACCGGATCCAACAGGTGTAGATATCGAGGTTAGACGCAGTGATTCAATCCCGATGGAAGAGCAAGGGATCTTTGAAGAGCTGTTCGAAGACACTCGGGAGGATTTCTTAGACAGAACATCTGACCTGTTCGATCTCGATCTCTTCGGCGACACAGATGACTTGATGGACATCCGTGGTGACCTTCTCGAACTTCTCGAGGGGTCTGATGCGCTAGACGAGCTCGACGACATCGACGACATCGAAGATATCGAGGAACTACTTGAGGACGGATTAGACCAGGACCGACTCGAATCGCTTATCGAGGATTCGATCGAGGACGCGCAGGATGAATTTGATGAAGTATTCGACGAAGATGATATCGAGGCCATCCTGGACGATCTCCTCGATGAATATGACGGCGATGGATTAGATGAGGATGACGTCGAACAGATCATTGACGATGCCATAGGTGACGACCTCACCGATGATGAAATCGAAGAGATCGTCGAAGAGGTCGTCGACAGAACGGACAATGACGAACTCCGTGACGAAATCAACGACCTCAACTCGGTGATCTCGGACCTCGAAGATGAACTCGACGACGCCCAAATCGGCGATGGCGACGTGGATCTCGGGGATGATGAGATCGAGGTGTCCTGGCCGGTGCCGGACTGGGTTGAAGAGGACGACGTCCTGGTGACGCTGACGACCTCGGATGGCGACTCGATCAGCGTCGACGATGAGTATATCGATATCGAAGACGGTGGCCTGATCGGCTCCTCAGAACTGATCGTCACCTACCCGGCGGACGAACTCGGCGAGGATGTTGCACTGGCGGACGTTGACCTGCGGATCCTCTCGGATCAGGGGCACGGCTCGGACAGCACCTCGGTCCAGAACCCGCTGTTTGATGGCACCGTCCCCGAGATCGACGCGGTCAACTTCAACGATCTCCGGCCAGGGCCGAACGAAGTGATGTCTGTCGGGATCGATGGCGATGCCGGGCAGGGATATGACTCGCTGACTGACGTCGAGGTCCGAAACGCAGGCGGATCCATCATCGACTCTGAGGTGGACGAGGGTCGTGACCGCGCGACGTTCACCACAGACGGCGAGGGCGTCCACACGGTCCGGCTGACCTTTGAGACAACAGATGGTGACGAGATAACGGTCACGGAGCAGGTCAAAGCGGACGACGTCACCCGGACCGACAACCCGACGGTCCGAGCTGGCTCTGGCGCGCTCGGCGAGTTCGCCGTCACCGGTGTCGGCCTGGAGACAGCCCGGATCGATACGGATGACGACAAGATCGGCGTGACGGCGGTCGCCGAAGAGGATGATGCGCCGGGCGAGGTGCATCTCAAACTCGACGACGTTCTGTCGGGCGACTCCTACGAGATCGATGCCTCGGTCGTCGAGGGGAGCAGCGAGGAGACCGTCCGGTCGCACGTCTCGCTATTCATCCACTTCGACGATGGCATCGGCGAGGATACGATCACGTGGGTGAACGACCAGGCAATCACGCAAGATGGGGACACCCGCTGGGGAGAAGTCGATGATCGCGACGGTGACGACAAGGATATCCTGATTGTCGTCACCGACGAACGGGGGCAGGCCGAACTGGATATTCGGACCGATCCGGGCATCTTGGACCGGGTATCCCACTGGCTCGATCGGACGATCCCGCCGCTCCCGATCATCGGCAGCCTCGTCGGCACGCTCCTTGATGTCGCGGTCGTCGGCGTCTCGAGCGGTGTGGAGATGGCTGCTGACGTCCCGGACCTGATGTCGACCCCAGCACCGATGCAGCCGACCGGTGCGATCGGCGACGGATCGATGGGGGTGGTAGCATGACCGGCCCGACGCGACGGCAGTTTCTCGGTGCGGTAGCAACGGTTGTCCCGGCGACGATGGCCCCCTCGACGGACACAGGATTCCGTCGGTGGTCGACGCCGGAGGCGGCAGTCACGCACTCCGAGGGCCGCCTCTCGTGGCTGGTGCGTGGCGACCTCGACGCGCTCTCGGACTGGACTGAGGACAGCGACCTCCGCGAGATGGTTCGTGAGACGGAGGCGACTGATAGGGCGCGGATCGTCGCGACCCCTGAAGACGTTGGCGTTCGCACGCGCGATACACTCAGGAATGCCGGGCTCGCCGGCGAGTCCTGGGTGAACACAATCGAACTGGATCTCGATCGTTCGTTGGCCGAGCCGATCGATCCGGATGATGACTCAGTCTGGACGACTCCCAGCGGCCTCGAACGCGCACTCCTCTCGGCTCGAAACCTCGGGTTTTCCGCGCCCGATACTGGCGGTGTGGCGTTCGACGCTGACATGGAAGAGACGCCGCTTCGCGAGTCACTCGAGGCAACCGGTGCTGCCGATGAGGATCTCGACGATGTCGATGTCGATACGGGCGACCTCACTGTGGCTGTCGTCGACACCGGCGTCAACGCTGATGAGCGCGTGTTCGGCAATCGTGTCCTCGAGACTTCGCGGGACTTCACGGCCGAGGGCGACCCGGAAGGGGCCGATGCAGCCGCGGACGGGGACGGGCACGGTACCTGGGTCGCGTCGGCAATCGCCGCCGATCCCGACGACCCTGCCTACCGGGGCTATCTGCCGGATGCGTCGATTCTGGCGTGCAAAGCACTCGCAGACGACGGTCAAGGGTCGACATCGGATATCGAGCAGGCGATCATCTACGCGGCCGACATGGAGGCCGACCTGCTGTGCCTCTCACTCGGCTCGCCGATCTGGTCGCCGGCGCTCGAGGACGCCCTCGAGTATGCCGTCGACGAGGGGACGATCCCGTTCGCGGCTGTCGGGAACGACCGGCAGCTCACCCGCTGGGTCGCGACACCGGCATCGAGCGATCACGCGATCTCGGTTGCTGCGGTGACCGTCGACGATCCGTCGGACTCGAAGTCGGCGTACTTCAGCAATATCGGCCCGCACCCGGGGACGACGGACGACTCCGGTGGTGCGACGACGGGCAGCGCGCCGGATGTCGCCGCGCCGGGGACAAAGACGTCGGCTCTCACCCCACAAACCCGGGGCGGACCCGTCGAGGAGACACTCTCGGGAACGTCGATGGCCGCCCCAAAGGCGCTCGGCGTGGCCGGCCTCCTGCTCGCGGATGATGACTCGCTCGACTTTGACGACGTTCTCGATCGCTTGCGGGATACCGCGCGACCGATAGATAACGCCGCGGAGGCAGAGGTCGGCGCGGGGATGGTGTCCGCTCGCCACGCGATCGATGATGATAGCCCCACCGGCAGTCAGTCGTCCGCGATGACCGGCGAGGCGGAAGCGAGGGATGTCGCCTACGAGCAGATGTCCGCCCTCCAGGGGGGCGCGATCCTCCGCTTCCTCTCGTGATCACGCCGCTCCGATCGTCGACATGCGATCGCGATACCCCCGGACCCCTCCTATCCGACCCATGACCGAAGAGCCTGACCGCCGGCACACCCGCCGACAAGTCCTGACTGCGGGCGGCGCGGCGGCACTCACCATGTTTTCGGTGGCCCCGTCCGTCACCAGGGCGGGGGAGACTGACTACTCGTGGGAGGATGGAGGGGACACGATCCAACGGACGTTCGACGAGGACGAACTCGCACTCTACGTGCCGTACCTGCGGATCTCGAGAAAGAGCCAGGAGGAGCTGATCGGCGTGTACGGCTGGGTGGCGAGATCGCCGGATCACGACACCGACGCCTACTGCTACTGGTTTCGGTACACACATCAGGACGCCGGCGTCGAGGAGCTCGGCCTGCTCGATCGGGCGGTCGGGGTCCTGGCGACGGACGCCCACCTCTGGGATCACGAGCCGGCGATCGTCTTCGTCGACCCCGACAGCGGAGAGGTGGATCACGTGACCTGCACGGGCTACCATCACTACCCGATCGACATCGACGGGGATAGCGCGCCGTTGATCGACGATGCAGTCGCGACGGAAACGCACGTCTCGCTCGAGGTAGTCGATCCGTGGCATCACTTCATGTTCGATTTCGATGAGCGTGGAGCAGACGTGACCGCAACGGCGGCGCTCCGCTCGTTCCTGGCCGTCCGCGATAGCTGGGAGTCGCGCGGTGTGTTCGACTCGTCGAACCCACTGGCGATCGACAACCCGTGGTCGTTCCGTGACGGCCGCGTCAAAAGCTGGTGGGACGAATCCACATGGGACGCGCGGGCGGCTCGGTTCTGGCACCTGCTCGGCCTTCGCGGGGCCGGACAAGTCGAGGACTACCTCACCATCTGACCATCAATCATGATCCGACAATCGATATCGACATTTGGCCCTTTTAAGATGGGTGCAGACAAACTGACACACTGAAACAAACAATAATGACTTGGAACTTAGAGCGCAACAAGATCGACGACAGCCAACTGGCCGAGGGGGCCATCGCCTACGACATGACCGACAACGGCGATTACGACGTCGTTGTTGCGGGAGATGATGAGGGGACCGTCCTCTGGTACGAGCACCCTGGAGAGGATGATGTCGAAGACCTGTGGGACAAGTATGTGGTACACGACGGGTTAACCGAAGTCGAGGGTTCGGAGGTTGGAGATGTCGATGATGACGGTGTCCCTGAACTATTCGGATTTGAGCAGGATGAAGGCAAAGTGAGCATCCACAAAGCCCCTGATGGCGACATCCGACAAGATGACTGGGATACGCAAATCTTGGATAACGAGGCAGAGTTGGCGCAAAATGGATTCTTAGTAGACATAGATGGTTCAGGCGTCCGTGACGATTTGGTGTACACGTATGAAGGAGATGAGGGAGGAACAGGAGGGCTTTATTGGTTGGATTTTCAAGGAGGCGATCCACTTGATACGGACAACTGGACAAAACGGACGATTGTCCAAGAAGAGGGTGCATGGCAGATAATACGAGAATGGATAGATTTAGAAGGGGAGGGAGATCGAAACATCATTTTCAGTGCTCGACGCGGTCGCTCAAGCCGAAATCCTGAGGCTGATGGTGGAATCTTTTGGGTACGACGCCCATCCGATCCGCACGACACACCGTGGGATCAGTTTGATATCGACCGCGGCGAGGGCAGGCTCCACATCGACGTCGCGGATATTAGCGGGAACGACGTCCGCAAAGATATCGTTTCGACATACGTCACGGGCGACGGAAGCGACGACGGAGACGGCTTCGGGTGGTACGAGTACCCCGGAGAGGACGATGTTACAGACGTAGATGGTTGGGATCTAACGGTGTTGGATTCCAGCGAGACGTATTACAATATCAAAGCTCACAACTGGACGGGATCGGACCGTGACCAGTTAGTCGTCATAGACAGGAGCTCCAGCCCCCGTCACATCCACATTTGGGAGTATAACGACGACAGCGGTGATTACGAAAAAGTCGCTGACCACGTCTATGGCAAGGCTGACGACCAGATGTCTTTCGTGGACATCGACGGCGATGGCGAAGACGAGATCGTAACCGGTGCCGAGGGCAATTCAGATACGGCCGAGAGTGTCGACTGGTGGAAGGTAACTTACCCCGGGGGGAATGAGAGTGGCACATATATTCAAGACCAATACGAAAATTACGGAAAGGTTCGAACTGGGAGGGTTAAGATCGACGATGGGAAGGTCACAGTTCCAGAAAAATCGTGGGAGGACTCGGAGGAAGAGCAAAATGTTGTATTGGATGACGAGTCTGTTTCATTGGAAGGCTCGGATTTCTCCTCTGGAAATGTGGTGTCTCATTACGACGCCACGGAAGAGTCGTCCACGGGATCCACTAACACCATATCCGACCTGGAAGCGGATATGGACCTCTCCGGGAGTTGTGAGGTGATCTCAGACGGGATCAACGGGATGAAGAGTTACAGCTTCGACGGCGATAGCGACCTGATGGAGCATACCGATACGATTTCAACGAGCGACCCGTTTGCGATTGTTTTCGTCTTCGAACAGCAAGAGCCGACGTTCTCGAATAACTGCATTCTTGATGGAGGGACAGACCAAGAGTTCTTCCTTCAGGATGACAACGATGACGGTTTGGAAATGAGGCGAGGGAGTAGTAGTTCACCGCCCACTAACTCCGATGCTACTACGACAGACCCGGTTATCTACGTGGCCGAAGGGTACGACGGAGATCGTGTGCGATTAAGGCAGAACGGTGTTGAAGTGATCGATGGCAGCGGCAACTCGGCCGATTTGACCGGCCTCATGCTGGCGGAGCGGCGTGACGAACGCGGTCTGAACATGGAGGCATACTACGGCGAAGTGATTGTCCTAAATAACCACACCGAAGACGATGTTGATGATGTGGAATCGTACCTATCTGACAAGTGGGGTGTGTCAATCTGATGTTCCGGGGGTTGGTTCACGATATTGGATGGCCGTATTGAAGACAGCAGAAATCTGAGGATCGGCCCGTCCCTAGATAGGCTCTGATTCTTCGTTTGTCCCTCTCCCTCCCTCAAAGTCTGGCCATAACGAGTCCACCTAGGACGTCCGGGCCGCGCGGTTCTGGCACCTGCTCGGCCTTCGCGGGGCCGGACAAGTCGAGGACGACCTCACCATCTGACCATCCACCCATGATGCGACAACCGACATCGACAGACAGCCGTTGCGAGATCCGGGAACAGTGGTACGCCGGCGGAGGTGTCCCGCCGCCGGTGTGAGACTGATCACTGGCACGGACAGCAACCACCGGGTTCGAGGGCGACCGGACACCCCACCCTCACAGATAACCAATGTCTTTCAACACGACAACGAGAGTAACGACGCTGGCGATGGCGCTCGTCCTGGCCGTTTCGATGGTCGGCGTGGCGTTCGTCGGTGGCGTGGCGGCAGAGGACGCAACCCTGGCCGGAGACGACGATGACGTCGTCGCCGACTGGAACGCAAGCGACGAGTACACGATCGACTACACGCTCGACGCCGATGATACCGACTTCGACACTGATGGCACCGAGGAGGTATACTTCAACGTCAGTGACGAGGACGGCGTCGAGCACTTCAGCTATTCCGCTGAGGTCGACGGCACTGATGCGGACTACGAGTTCGAGCTCGATCAGGACGAGCTCGAAACCGTCCCCGGGGACGCTGACAGTGATGTCACCGTCGAGATGATGGCCTGGGGAGAGGATGATGACGGCGACATCACCACCGGGCCCGATGAGTTCGACGTCACCCTCGAGTTCCAGGACGAGTACGCGGTGATCTACGTCGAGGAGGCTGACGACGTGGAGGACGAGGAGCGCTTCCTGCGCGCCGACATCTTCCAGGCTGAGTCGTCCGCTGACGTCGGAATCGCCGGCGACAACACTACCGTGAACGTCTACACCGAGGACGACGACCTCGCGGACGCCGTTGACCTGGCGACCGAGCCGACGAGTGATGGCGACCGAGTCGGTCTGATGATGGGCTCGACGCTCGACGGCTCGCTCGTCTACGTCTTCGACGGCAGCGCCGGCGAGACGATCACCGGCGACGACGTCGAGAACGAGGACGTCTCCTACGTGGTCATCGAAGATGACGATCACTACGTCATCGAACTCGGCGACGACTACGATGGCGAGGACGAGGTCGACGTTGACGTGCTCGCGAACGACCGGCCCGCGTTCGGTGACCTGCGGGATGACCTCGACTTCGGCGTCCTCCAGGCCATCGGCGGCGCGTTCGGCCTGAGCATTCCGTTCCTCGCCGCGGCCCTCGGGGTCGCGATCAGCCGGCGTCGAACGGACACCGGGGCGGAGGCGTAACTGAGGACGATGCCCGCACAGAAATCTCGAGACACGATCGGGCAGACCCGGACGTGGATTCTCGGCCGTGCGCTCGTCGGCGTCTACTTCCTGACGATCGGCGTGCTGCTGTTGACGATCGGGCTGATCCTGGCGGCGATCTACGCGGTCCTCGATGCGATCGTCGGGTTGATCTTCAACCGGCCCGCGAACCGCGGGCGCACGCTGTTCCAGGCGCTTGCGGCCCATCAGATCGCCCTCGGGAAGTACACGCTCGGGATGGGATCCTACCCGGGACTCATCCCGCGTCTTGAGAGCGGGCGGCGAAACTCCCGAATGCGACGATAGCGCTCACTTCAATCAATTGCAGTTCGCAGTTTTTCACGTACGGCGGTCACGTACGACGGTCACGTGGCGAGCACATCCCACCACACCCCACCCAACCTCCCCTTATCCATTCGACCGTGCTCGGACGTGAGCGTCTCGGCCCGTAGCAGTCGGTGCCGTTGGCCGGTTCGATCCCGGCTGCGGGCCCTATGGCATACCCTGAAACTGACATCGACCCTGCTGTCGAAACCGAGGCTGGCGGTGTCTCTGGGCCGTCCCGTCACGAATCACGAGTCCGTGCCGCGGGTGAGCGGCGGGCTGATCGAGAGGGCCGCGTCGGCACAGGAGAGGTCGTCCGCGAGAGGCGGGTCCCGGTTGGGGGCCACGATTGGCGGGACTCACTCCGCGAGCTCGCCATGACGGCC